>Ga0268349_1000089_pt1 | contig 18068 bp, 17 predicted proteins | sample G5R2_MAIN_18SEP2_FD_190164 | JGI IMG/M metagenome (GOLD analysis project Ga0268349, IMG submission 190164) | Phyllosphere microbial comminities from switchgrass, GLBRC, Michigan, United States - G5R2_MAIN_18SEP2017_LD1 | ecosystem: Host-associated > Plants > Phyllosphere > Phylloplane/Leaf...
CCCCGTACGTGGCCCGGGCGGAAGAATGAACCGCGTAGGCAGCACAATCTCAGTACCGGGCTTGGGCAGCCAGGCATCCACGCCAGGGTTGGCCGCCAACATTTCGTTGTAGCCCAGGTCGTAGGCCTGGGCCAGGTCGGCAAACGTATCTTCATACTTGGCTGTGACGGTCTGGACCTGGCCCACCACGTCTTCGCCCGCCGGGGGCAGTGGGAACTCCAGCGCTGCGGCCGGCCCTGCCACCAGGGCAGCGGCCAGAGACAGGCAACGGCTAAACGCGGGGAAGCACGGCAACATCCTGGGAAATCCTTAAATGCAATGAACCAAGGCACACGCCGACGATTGTACACTCAGCCCCTGGCAGTGGGTGAGCCACACGGCCAACGGCGCGCTCAATCGTATTCGTTCTGTAGGCCCGGCCACACTGGCCGGGTTCCCTTGCGCTGGGCAAAAAGAATGGCCCGGCACAAGGGGCACAACCGGGTATCCCGAAAAATGCCGCGCCCCACGGGCTGCCAGCGAGGCTGCGCCGGCAGCAGGCCACCGCATAGCGTGCGATCGATCGACCCTCCCAGTTCCAGTTGCCGGGCGGCCACATGGACGCGCACCTCCTGGCAGGCGAACAGGTCCAGCTGTTCGTCGGGCTCGATCAGTTGGTAGGCATGCAGGGACCAGGCAGGACGTGGCATAGAGGCTCCGAAAGGGGGCGCAACCTTAGCTCAAAGGCTGGTCGGAGAAAAGAGCCCGTGCAGGCCAAATGCCAAACGTGAAAACGCTCAGGTCACAGCAGCGGCTTGAGGGTGGGCCACACGTTTTCCAACAGCCTGGGCTGAGCTTCTACACGGGGGTGAATACCGTCGGCCTGCATCAGTTCAGGCACCCCGCCTACGCCTTCAAGGAAAGACGTTACTAGGGGAATCTGCTTGTCCAGCGCTACCTGCTTGTAAACACCAGTGAACGCATTGATATACGCCGCACCGTAATTGGGTGGCAGTGGCACCCCGAGCAACAGCACACGGGCCCCGCTCTCACGGGCCTTGTCGACGATCCATGACAGGTTCTGTTGCAACTGTGCAGGGGGCTGCCCCCGCAGGCCATCGTTGCCGCCCAACTCCAGTACCACGAGGTCTGGCGTGTTCGCCGCCAACAGCGGCTCAAGCCGCGCACGGCCGTTGGCGCTGGTGTCACCGGTAATGGACGCGTTGACCACCCGGTCGGTATAACCCTCATCGCGCAGGCGTTGTTGCAGCAGTGCAACCCAGCCCTTTGAGGTATCCAGGCCGAAACCTGCGCTGATACTATCCCCCAGCACAAGCATAGTCCCTGCAACGGCGCTTTGAGCCAGGCACACCGCCCACACCACGGCGGCCACTTTCCACATACGCATTCGGAATCTCCATGGGCGCAAGCATTCTCACAGCGCGGAACCTTAGCAAAGTGGTTTCCGGGGCGGAAGGCGATTTGCATATTCTTCAAGCGCTGTCTCTGGAGGTCGCTGCGGGCGACAGCCTGGCCATTGTAGGCGCCTCAGGCTCTGGCAAATCGACCCTGCTAGGGCTGCTGGCCGGGCTGGACCAGCCCAGCGAGGGCGACGTCACCTTGGCCGGGCAGGTGCTCACGGACCTGAACGAAGACCAGCGGGCTCAGGTCAGGGCTGGAAACGTCGGTTTCGTTTTCCAGTCGTTCCAATTGCTAGAAACCCTTACCGCACTGGAGAACGTGATGCTGCCCCTGGAGCTGCATGGCAGGGCCGATGCACGCACCCAGGCCACGCAGCTATTGCAGCGTGTAGGTCTGGGTGAACGGTTGGGGCACTGGCCTCGTCAGCTCTCGGGCGGCGAGCAGCAACGGGTTGCCCTTGCCCGGGCCTTTGCGGCTGAACCGGCCGTGCTGTTCGCCGACGAGCCCACGGGCAACCTGGATACGCACACCGGTCAAACCATTACCGACCTGCTGTTCACCCTCAACCGCGAGCGCGGCACCACGCTGGTACTGGTGACCCACGATGAGCGGCTGGCGCAGCGTTGCCGCCGCTGGATCCGGCTGGAGGCGGGGCAACTGGTTGCCACCGGGGCCAACTGATGGCTGCAGGCAGTCAAGGCCTGGTGCGCCTACTGCGACTGGCTGGGCGCCAGCTGGTACGGGAAGCCCGTGCCGGTGAATTGCGTGTGCTGTTCTTTTCGCTGCTCGTCGCAGTGGTGGCCAGCACCGCCATCGGCTACTTCGGCGCTCGCCTCAACGGCGCCATGCAACTGCGTGCCACGGAATTTCTGGCGGCAGACCTGGTACTCCAAGGCAGTACCCCTACCCGCTCCGAGCAGATACGCACCGGCCTGGAGCTGAGCCTGGATCACGCCCGCGCGGTGGAATTCAGTAGCGTGGTCGCCACCGACCAGGGTATCGAGCTGGCGAGCGTCAAGGCTGTAGACAACGCCTACCCCTTGCGTGGGCAGTTGCGCAGTGCAGCCCAGCCCTATGCTGAAGAGGTGGAAGGCGGCGCACCAGGGCGAGGCGAAGCCTGGGTTGAGCCCCGCTTGTTGAGCGCCTTGAACCTGAACATTGGCGACACGGTGAGCATTGGCAACACGCACTTGCGCCTGGCACGAGTGCTGACTTACGAGCCCGACCGAGCCGGCAACTTCTATAGCCTGACGCCACGGGTGATGATCAACCTAGAGGACCTGGACGCCACTGGCGTGGTGCAGCCTGGTAGCCGCGTGACGTTTCGTGACCTTTGGCGGGGGGCGCCTCAGAACCTGGAGCAATACCGGGAACTGGTGAAGGTGGGGCTCAATGCCAACCAGGTGTTGCGCGACGCCCGTGACAGCAACCGCCAGGTAGGCGGTGCCTTGAGCAAGGCCGAACGCTATTTGAATATGGCTAGCCTGGTCGCGGTGCTGTTGGCCGGCGTGGCCGTAGCGCTGTCTGCCGCGCGGTTCGCTACCCGCCGCTACGATGCCAGTGCGCTGTTACGTTGCCTGGGCCTGTCCCGACGGGATGTGATGTGGGTTTTCTCCCTGCAACTGGCCATGCTGGGCCTGGTCGCCGCAGTGGCCGGTGCATTGATCGGCTGGCTGGCGCAGTTCGGTATTTTTGCACTGCTGCACGGCCTGCTGCCCAGCGTGGTCCCGGATGGCGGGCTGCTGCCTGCCCTGGCCGGCATTGGCACCGGGATGGTGGCCCTGGCCGGTTTTGCCTTGCCCCCCCTGGCTGCCCTAGGCCGGGTACCGCCCTTGCGGGTACTGCGAGGCGACCTGCAGCCCCTGCCCGCAAGCACCTGGTTCGTCTACGGCAGCGCCCTGGCGGCCTTGGGCTTGATCATGTGGCGGCTGAGCCTGGACCCTTTGCTTACCGTTGCGTTGCTGGGCGCCGGTGCTTTAGCTGCATTGGTACTAGGTGGCGTACTGGTGCTGGGCCTTCGGCGCCTTCGCCACGCGTTGGCCCGTGCCACACTGCCCTGGCGCCTTGGCGTAGGGCAACTGTTGCGGCACCCCTTCGCGGCGGCGGGGCAAGCCCTGGCATTCGGCTTGATACTCTTTGCCATGGCGCTGGTGGCGCTGCTGAGGGGGGAACTGCTGGATACCTGGCAGCACCAGTTGCCCGCCGATGCACCCAATTTCTTTGCCCTGAACATTCTGCCCGCCGAGCGCGAGGCCTTTACGGCACAGCTCAAGGCCAACGGGGCTACCGGCGCACCGCTGTACCCGATCGTGGCAGGCCGGTTGACGGCCATCAACGGCAAGCCCGTAGATGAGGTGGTGACCGAGGACAGCCAAGGGCAGCGAGCGACCCAGCGTGACCTGAACCTGACCTGGGCCGCGGACCTTCCTGCGGGCAATCGCCTGATTGCGGGCCAATGGTGGAGCGCTTCGCCAGGCCCGCTGCCAGGCGTCTCCATAGAACAGAAGCTGGCCGAAAGCCTTAGCGTGAACGTAGGGGACACCCTCACGTTCAGCGTGGGCGGCACCGTACGGGATACCCGCATAGCCAGCCTCCGTACGGTGAGCCGGGACAACTTCCAGCCTAATTTCTTCATGATCTTCGAGCCTGGCACGCTCGAAGACTTCCCGGTCACCTACCTTACCAGCTTCTACCTGCCCCCTGGGCACGATGCGCAAGTGGTCGCCCTGGCCCGTGCGTTCCCAGCCATGACCCTGCTGCAGGTGCAGGCCTTGCTGGAACAATTGCGCAGCATTCTGGCGCAAGTCACCCTGGCGGTGGAGTACGTGCTGGTGTTCGTACTGGCGGCTGGGCTCGCGGTACTGTTCTCAGGTTTGCAAGCCACGCTGGATGAGCGCATTCACCAAGGCGCCCTGCTCCGTGCACTGGGTGCCAGCCGTCAGTTGCTGGTAAGCGCCAGGCGCATCGAATTCTGCGTACTGGGCATCACCAGCGGCGTGCTGGCGGCCATCGCTGCCGAAGCGGCCAGTTGGGCACTGTACCGTTTTGCCTTGAACCTGCCGTGGCATCCCCATGCCTGGTTGCTGCTGCTGCCATTGCTGGGCGCACTAGTGGTGGGTGTGGCTGGCGTATTCGGTACCCGGCGAGCGCTGACGGCCAGCCCGTTGCAGGTGCTACGTGAAGGATAGAGAGGTGGTGTGGGCGTGAGTACCAACATTATTACCCGCAAGGGGTTCGATGCCCTGAAGGCCGAACTGGACGAACTGTGGCGGGTGACCCGCCCGGATGTGACCCAGAAAGTGCAATGGGCGGCCTCGCTGGGCGACCGCAGCGAGAACGCGGATTACCAGTACAACAAAAAACTGTTGCGCGAGATCGACCGCCGCGTGCGCTACCTGCGCAAGCGGCTGGAAGACGTCAAGGTGGTTGACTACTCGGTTGAGCAGGAAGGCAGGGTGTTTTTCGGGGCGTGGGTCGAAGTCGAGAACCTGGAGGGCGAGACTCGCCGGTTTCGCATCGTGGGTTATGACGAAATCTACGGGCGCAACGACTACATCTCTATCGATGCCCCCATGGCCCGTGCCTTGCTCAAGAAAGAGGAAGGTGACGAGGTGATGGTGCCCACCCCCACGGGCGATGTGTGCTGGATCGTCAGCCGGGTAGAGTACGAGGGTTAGCGTTCTTTAAAGGCGCAGCAACCCTTGGCGTGCCACACGCACCAGGTCAGCGATAAGGGCCGGGGCATGCTCAGCCGAGGGCGACTGCACCACGGCCAGGTCAAACCGGTTGTCCGCAACGTGCGCCAAGCCCTGGCCGGGGTTCATGAACCGTACCGAAAACGGCGTGGCCTTGCCATGGCGACGGGGCCAGCCATCCAGGTAGCGCAACAGCGTGGGCTGATGCTGACCAATCAACAGAATGCTGGGGACATAAGAGGTAAGCACAGAACCCGGCAGCGGGGCCAGGCAGACGACAGGGCGTGGGCAACTCATTGGCGGGGTACTCCACCTCACGGGTTTCGCGGGCGGGTGCGAGGTAACACCGAGCCAGCGCTTTAGCGGTATTTCAGGCGATGAACAACGCCCAGGCGCCCCGCAAGTAGCTGTCTAAATCGGCGCATGTGTCTGATCCTAGTAGGGGCAGGTTTGAGAGTCAATATCGGCATTACCTGCGCTCCAGGCTGTCGCGTGCCCGGTCGAAGGCCAAGTAGTATTTGTTCACGTTGTTCACATATCGCACCGGCGCCAGCCCTACGTTCTCCATGGCAACCCGCTCTACCTGGAAGAACCAGCGATTGGGGTCCAGCCCACGCTGCCTGGCCTGGGCGCGAAACCGCTGTACGCGCTCCGGCCCCATGTTGTAGGCCGCCAATACAAATGCCATACGCTCGCGCTCATCCATGCCCTTGGCATTGAAGAAATTGCGCCGGATAAGGGCCAGGTACCGGGCAGCAGCTTTCACGTTATCGTCCAGTTCCGCCAAACTCTTCACGCCTACCCGGCGGGCTGCGGCAGGGGTGATTTGCAAGGGCCCGCTGGCACCGCCACCACCACGGGCGTCCGGCTCCAGGTCTGACTCCTTGTAGGCCAGTGCAGCCAGGTCCAGCCAGTCCAGGCCCTGCTGCCGGGCATTGCGTTGCAGCACAGGGCGCAGGGTTTCCAGGCGCTCGCGGTCGTCCCGGTGCAGGGGGTATTGGGTTTGATACAGCCCACGCCAGGCGTCGAGCAGTTCCTTGTCCTGATTAACCGGTGCTCGGTACTGCCCAAGGAACTGGCGCACACTATCGCTTAACTGAGGGGCGCCCTGGCGCACGTACCAGCTCATGGGCGTAGGTGCGCGAAAGGGTACGTGCCGTTCGATGCGCAGGTCCGGCATCAGCTTCACCCAGCGCTCGGCAATGGGTTGCTCTACTAACGTAAGGCCGTATACCCCAGCGCTGACCATGTCCAGCACATCCTCAACCCCCAGCGTGGGGTCTGCCCACTCCACCACCATGGGGGCTTTGTGGCGCGCGGCCAGTTGGGCATTGGCCTGCTTCACGGCTTCCTGGGCCGCACTGCCGGCCACCAGCACCACGTGCTTGCCGGCCAACTGGTCCAGGCGGGTCACGGCACGGTGCTTGCGAGGCTGCACCAGTACCAGCACGGTGCTGGCGACCGTGGTGGCAGCCTCTACGGCCTGGCCATAGGTATCGCCTGGCAGGGCTTCGCCTGGTGCAGCCAGGTCTGCCTCGCCGCGCTGCAGGGCCGCCAGTAGTTGGCCCTTAGGGCGCGGCACCGCCTTGAGGCGAACCTGTGGGTGCCGCCCCGGCTGGGCATTGAGGTAGTGTTCGAACGCTTGCAGGCGCTGGTCTTCAGTGCCCAACGCTTCGCCCGCTACGGTGGTGGAGCTGTTACGGCTCTGGTTCACCACCACCCTGAGCACTTTGGCCTGGCGGATCTGCGCCAGGTCGCGTGCAGGGGGAGCGGCATGCCGAGGCTCAGCCAGCGCAGCGGTACAGGTGAAGACGAAAAGCGCGAGTGTAGCCAGGGTCAATCCCTGGCCAGCAGCAGGACCTTTCATGTGTGCTCCGAGGTTAAAAGCCACCCCAGGCGCGCCGCCTGGGAGCTACCAAAACCGCGCGGGCTGAGCCTGCGACGGGTTTTATTGTTTGAAATCCAGGTTTGGTATGCTTTCCGGCCTCAGCCTGAAAGGAGCCACCATGCAACTCATCGACATCGGCGTCAACCTGACCCACTCGTCATTCGACGAGCAGCACGCTGCGTTTATAGCGCGGGCTGTAGCCGCTGGTGTGGTGCAAATGGTCATTACCGGCACCAGTGCCGACGTCAGCGAGCAGGCCATTGAATTGGCCGAACGGCTTGACCCCGAGGAAAAGCAGCTGTTTGCCACCGCCGGCGTTCACCCTCACGACGCCACGGCCTGGAACAGCGATACACGGCGACGCATCGATGCCTTACTGCGCCATTCGCGGGTGCGCGCCGTCGGCGAATGCGGGCTGGATTTCAACCGGGACTTCTCCCCCCGCGCCCAGCAGGAGAAAGCGTTCGAGGAGCAATTGGCGCTTGCCGCAGAGCATCAGCTACCGGTATTCCTGCATGAGCGAGAGGCCGTGGCACGGATGCTTTCTATTCTGGCCGAGTGGCGCGATCGCCTGACCCATGCGGTGGTGCACTGCTTCACGGCCGACCGCGAAGCCCTGTTCGCCTACTTGGACCTGGACCTTCATATCGGCATCACAGGCTGGATCTGCGATGAACGCCGTGGCAGCCATTTGCATCCCTTGGTGGGCAGCATTCCTCGCGGCCGGTTGATGCTGGAAAGCGATGCGCCTTGGTTGTTGCCTCGTACCCTGCGCCCAAAGCCTAAAAACGGCCGCAACGAACCAGCCTACCTGCCCGAAGTGTTGAAGGCAGTAGCCCAGCATCGCCAGGAATCCGAGGCGGATGTGGCAGCCCATACCACAGCATGTGCCCGTGCATTTTTCGGGCTGCCTGAACCCACCTGAGAAACGGCCATTGCCCGTTCGCCCCTTGAACGAAACTTTCAAACCAGCTATGGGGCCCATAGAGAACTGTGATTCGCGTGGAACACGTCAGTTGGCTACGCTTCAAACATGAATCATTCGCATCCCTGATGGAGCCAGATCATGCTTAGACGCCTCGCTTGCCGTACTGCAGGTCGCACGCCCGCCGATAACCTGTTGGCTACCGCCACGCCCGCTGCGGCCTTGTTCACCTTCCCACTGTTGCTGATTGCCATCGCACTGGTTGGCTTAGGTATCGCTACTCACAGCGCCCCCTCAGCGGCAATCGGGGCTATTTGCCTGGTAGCGGCCCTTAGCAAACCCAAGGCTGCACATTCTCGTTAACAAGGATCAGCCAGGGTGTGGGTAGCGATGCGCCGTGCGTAGCCCCCTTTCCAGCCCGGCGAGTGCCAGCGTTGCCAGACGCTTGGCTCCAGTGTCACCCCCATAGCGGAAACGGCTGAATGCGTCTATGAACGCCTTTATCTCCGCAGTGTAATCAGGAAAAGCTAACTCAGCACGCGCCGCAAAATCATGAGGCCCTTCACCTGAACGGGCGCGCAGCCCTTTGCGAGCCAATACGCGCTCAAAGCGCCGATACAGTTTAAGCTCAGGGTCAACCACCCGCCGGCCAGGCCGAAGCAGGACCAGCGCCAGTATTGCCAGTGTGCCAGCACCTGCCACCGGTAGCAGCCAGCTTGTAGCGCCTGCAAACCACCGGCTCAGCCATTGTTGCTGCTGAGCTTCCTGATACCCCAGTACCCAGCGCTCCCACCCGTAGTTAAGGTTCTCCCATCCCAGGCGCACCTCGTTAAGCCATTGAAAATGGCGGTAGCGAAGGGCTGAGAAAGGTGACGCGCTGAGAAAAGGCTCGTCGGCGGCCAGCGCCTCGGCCAAGCCGGCCTCCACCCGCTGGGGCGCTACGGCGGCCGTAGGGTCCGCCTGGGTCCAGCCACGGGCTGCTACCCAGTATTCAACCCACGCGTGGGCGTCGTACTGGCGCACGCTCAGGTACCCGCCGCGGGGGTTGAATTCGCCACCCTGGTAGCCCATCACAATCCGGGCAGGCACCCCCATGCTGCGCAACAGGAACGTCAGCGCGCCTGCGTAATGCAGGCAGAAGCCACGGCGGCTCTCAAACAGAAAACCATCGATGCTATCAGCGCCCAAGGGCGTAGGCCGCAGGGTGTAATGAAAATCCTGCTGGTTAAACAGGTGCAACACCGCCTGTACCTGCTGATCAGGCGATGGGTTGCTATGGGCCAGGGTTTGGGCCAGTGCTCTGCTCCGCGCGTTCCCGGCCTGCGGCAGCGCCAAGGCCTGGCGACGAGCAGCCTCGCTTAGAACAAGCTCACGCAACGCCTGTGGCCAGCCCGTGGCCTCATAGCTGAACGCCTGGTCGATGGACCTGGAACGCTGCCAGCGAAGGTCGTACCCTTGCCGAGCATCGGCACTCTCCAGACGGCTGGTGTCCAGCATGAACAACCAGGGCTGATGGCTCGCTTCCTGAATGACCCGGTAGCGGTAGGCAGGGCCCTGGGGCTGCCACTCAGGCGCCGTGCGTACCGCACCCGGATCGCTCTGGGTCCAGCGTGTACCGTCGAACCGGTCCAACGCCAGGGCACGCCAGTACAAGGCCTGGCGAGGGGGTAAAGGGCCTTCGAATGCCACCCGGAAAGCCAGTTCTGGCGACTGTGCCAGCTCGGCAATATCGCCTGGTGCAACGGTATCGCTCAGCCCGGTGCTTGCGCGGTCTCCTGGCATGGGCAGTGACCACAAGGGGCCGATGCGGGGAAATAGCACAAACAACACCAGCAGCAACGGTAGGGCCTGGCCGATAAGTAGCCCGGCGCGCTTCAACGGCAGGGTCCAGTTCATGGACGCCGACGGCAGTTCCAAAGCAATCAAGGTGGCCAGCAAGGCACTCAGTGGTAGCAGGCTATAAAGCGCCCATGGCAGGCTGGCGTCAAACAGGTAGCCGACGGCGAGGCAGAAAAACCCCAGCATAACCACCACCCGCACATCCCGCGGGGCTTGCACTTCCAACAGCTTCAGCACTGAAGCGGCCACCAGCAAGGCGGCGGCGAACTCCAGGCCGATGACCGTGCCTACGGAGCGGTAAAGGCCGGCCACCATGGCAACCAGCAGAACCCCTTTGACCACCCAGCCTGGGGCGCCGCGCCCTCGGCGCTCTACCCAGAGCCGCCAGCCACTGCACGCAAGCCACAGGCCCATCAGCCATACGGGCACATTGGGCCACAACGGAACCAGCACCAAGGCTTCGGCGCCCAGCAGCCAGTGCAGTGCACTGCGCGGCAGGTCCGGTACCCTGGCCACCGTACTCACAGCCCTTCCATCGCCAAGGCATACAGGCACGCGTCTCGATGCGGCTCACCCGTAGCGGTGGCCAGCGAGGTACTGGTCAGGTGCAGGGAAAACGACTCGTCTCGGCTGCTCAGCGCCAGCACCCAATGACACAATACGGACAGCCGCTGTTCAAGCGGCCCTTCAAGGGCAGCGATGTCCAGAGCCACGTCCTGCCCGCGCACCTCTGCAAACGACTTGATCAGCAATGCCTGGCCTTTGGAAAACGCCTTCCAGTGCAGCCGCCGCCACGAGTCTCCCGGCCGATAGGCTTGCAGGCCCTGAAAATCATCTACCCCTGTGTCCAGCACATGCCAACCGTGATCCTCGGCATCACCGGCCGGCCCGTGACGTGGGGGCAACACAGCCGGCTGGGGCGCGGGGTACACCAGCACCTGCTGGCTCAGGTCAACCCAGCTCCAGGCCCGTAGCAACCCCAGCGGGAAACGCGTTTCCAAGCGAATGCGCGGCGCAGCCATCCAGCCCCGGTGTGGTGCTGCCAGCCCCAGTGTGATGCGCTGCGCCTGCCCCACTGCCAGGTCCAAACGCTGCAACTGAGCCTTGGACCATCCCACGTAGAGGGCCAAGTACGGCCGGTCCTGACTTTCCAGCAACAGCCTGAACTGAGCCGCTTCATGGGCGAACACAGGGGCCGGTGCCTGTGCTCTGATCCACAGCCCGCTCAGGTTGCGATACGTATGCAGCATGGCGACCACAAACAGACCCGCCAGCGTAAACGCGAGCGCATAGGCCATGCTGTTCTGATAGTTGATGGCTGCCAGCAACACCAGCGCCAGGGTGACGAAAAAACCGTAGCCTGCGCCGCTGGGCAGAATGTAGATCCGCCGGTGGTCCAGCACAACGTCTGGGGCCGGGGGCGAGCGGCGGGCTTGCCAGGCCGCAACCCGCTGCCGCCACGGCGTGGTCACAGGGCCGGCACCTCTCGCAACAGCCACTGCACCAAGGCACCGGCCTGCTGGCTGCCGGGGTCGGTACGGTCACGCAGGCGATGGCCAGCCACAGCGGGCAGTACGGCTTGAATGTCTTCGGGTATCACGTATTCACGTTCGTCCAGCAGCGCCCAGGCACGGGCCGCAGACAGCAGGGCAAGGCTACCCCGGGGTGACAGGCCCATAGCGAAATGAGGCTGGGTACGGGTGGCCTCGGCCAGGCGCAGCACATAATCCACCACGGCTTCGCTGACCCGAATGGCTTTGGCGCGGACCTGAATGGCCGCCAATTGTTCAAGGTTCAGCACAGGTGCCAAGCGGGGCAGCATGTCCCGCCGCGCTTCGCCCAATAGCAACGCGCGCTCGGCCGCGTGGGCCGGGTAGCCCAAGGACACACGCATGAGAAAGCGGTCCAGTTGAGACTCAGGCAAAGGGAAGGTGCCACCCTGGCTGGTGGGGTTTTGCGTGGCAATCACGAAGAAAGGCTGTGGCAGTGGGCGTGTAGCGCCCTCTATGGTCACCTGCCCCTCTTCCATGGCCTCCAGCAACGCACTCTGGCTTTTGGGCGTCGCGCGGTTGATTTCGTCCGCCAGCACCAACTGGGCGAAGATGGGGCCGGGATAAAAGGCGAACTGGCCACTGTCCTTATCGAACACGGACGTGCCCAGGATGTCCCCTGGCAGCAAATCAGAGGTGAACTGGATGCGTTGGAAGCCCAGCCCCAGTACCCTGGCCAAGGTATGGCTGAGCGTGGTTTTACCCATGCCGGGCACGTCTTCGATCAGCAAATGGCCATCGGCCAACAGGCAAGCCAGGGCCAGGCGTATTTGAGTGGGCTTGCCCAGGACTATCTGGTTGACGGCCCTAAGGCAAGCCTGCAGTGAATCGGCCATCGGTACCTCTGCGCTACTGCCAAAGGCGCGCTACCCTGCCGACGGGTGCGGAATGGGTATAAACCCTACCGCCCTTCGCGAGACTCACGGATATAGAAGCGCGCCTTTTCGGCTTTGGTGGTACAACCTTCGAAGGCTTCGAACTGCTGCTGGGTCTTGGCGCCGGTCAACAGCGACAGGGCCTTGGAATAGCTCACGGTGCCCGCAAACCCTTCCGCCTTGGCAACATCCAGTTCATGCCAAGCGGCATCAAGCTGGGTGCCGCAGCTTTCACGGTAAGCAGTTTTACCGGCGCAACCGGTGATCAGTACAGCGAGCAAAGGCAGGCAGACCCAGGCTTTCATTAATTCGAACACTCCAGAAAAGAGACAGCGTGCAGATAAGACGGTAACGCCCATGAAAAGTGCCAGTCATGCAGAACCCTGGCAGTCGCGGGGCGAGGTCAGCGGCGGCATAGTATACGGCTCAAAGGACACCCAAGCGGAGGCACCGTGACAAAGAAAACCGTGGCATTGGTGCTGGGCGCAGGGGGTGCCCGTGGTTACGCGCACATAGGTGCCATCGAAGAGATCGAGCGCCGCGGGTATGCCATCCGCTGCGTTGCCGGCTGTTCAATGGGCGCGGTGGTGGGCGGCATCTATGCCGCGGGCCGGCTGGACGAGTACCGCCAATGGATCGAGCGCCTGGACTACCTCGATATCCTGCGGCTGGTAGATGTGAGCTTCCGCATGGGCGCCATTCGTGGAGACAAGGTGTTCGGGCAGATCCGCCGGTTGCTGGGCGACCTCAACATTGAGGACCTTCGCATTCCCTACACGGCAGTGGCCACCGACCTGACCCACCAGAAAGAAGTGTGGTTTCAGGAAGGCTGCCTGCACCAGGCCATGCGGGCATCAGCCGCCATTCCCAGCTTGTTTACGCCAGTGATGATCGGCAACCGCACGCTGGTCGACGGCGGCCTGCTCAACCCGCTGCCCATTGTTCCCGTGGTGGCCAGCCACTGCGACCTGGTGGTGGCCGTCAACCTCAACGGCACCAGCGCCCTGCCCTATGAAATGCCGATGATTGAACGGCCTGCGGCGTTTCGCAGCCGTTTCGACCGGTTGCTGGAGTCCCTCAATTCGCGACTGCCTTCGCGCCGACGGCAGGCCCAGGCGGTGTTGCAGATGGAGCGCAATATACTGTCACCCACCAGCATGGCACCTGGCCCATGGTTCCCCGAAGACCTGTGCGAACCTTTGCCTGAGATCCCGGTGCAGGCTTTCGCGCACGGTGCCGATGAGCAGGTGGTTCGGGTGCGGCCGCGGCGTCGACCGCCGTTGCCCGACCCGGACGAAACCGCACCGACCTCAGCCACTGATGCCGTAGTGGTCGATGCCGTGGGCCCGGCCTCGTTGCTGGACCTGGTCAACCAGAGCTTCGAGGTGATGCAAACGTCATTGGCCCAGTACAAGATCGCCGGCTACCCACCGGATGTGCTGATCGAAGTGCCCAAGCGGGTCTGTCGCTTCTTCGAGTTCTACAAAGCCCCTGAACTGATCGCCCTTGGCCGACGTATCGCCAGGGATGCCTTTGACCGGTATGAGGGGCGGCGCTAGCAAGGGAGCGCTGGACAGGGCTATGCGTCCATCAAGCGGTAACCCACCCCCGGCTCCGTCTGGATATACCGCGGGCTGGCCGGATCGTCGCCCAGCTTCTGGCGCAGGTGCCCGATAACGATGCGCAGGTAGTGGGTGTCCTCCACATGGCTCGGCCCCCAGATCTCCACCAGCAGTTGGCGCTGGGTAATCACCCGCCCTGGATACTGGGCCAATTGCGCCAGTACGGCGTACTCCTTGCGCGTGAGGCTCAAAGGCGAACCGCCCAACGTCACGCGGCGGCTGGCCAGGTCCACGGCCAATTCGCCCAGCAGCACCGTAGCAGGCTCCCCAGGTGCCGAGGCGGTGCGTCGCAACAAGGCCCTCACGCGGGCCAGAAACTCCTGGATGCCAAAGGGTTTGGTCACATAGTCATTGGCGCCGGCGTCCAGCGCCTGCACCTTCTGCACTTCGCTGGCCCGCACAGACAGCACCAGCACCGGCACCTGGCTCCACTCGCGCAGTTGAACCAGCACCGCCTGGCCATCCATGTCGGGTAGGCCCAGGTCCAGTACAACCAGGTCCGGCCCGTTCAGGGCCGCCTGTTCCAGCCCTGCAACCCCAGTGGCGGCCTCCAGCACTTTGTAGCCTTGGGAGCCCAGGCTGATGCGTAGAAACGCGCGAATCTGGGGTTCGTCGTCGATCACCAGTACCTTGGTGGGGTCAGGCATGTTCAGGCTTCACTCTGTGCAACCGGGGGCGGATGAAGCGGCAAGCATAAGGCGATGCGCGTGCCTAGGCCATCATCACCTTCACTGACCGTCACTTGCCCGCCATGGGCGCCCACCATGCCTTGGCAAATGGCCAGGCCCAGCCCGGTGCCCTGCCCACCCCGGTCGCCACGGGCGGCCGTGTAAAACATGTCGAAGATACGCTCGCGCTCCGCTTCTGGAATGCCTGGGCCCTGATCGATGACGGCCAGGCACAGGCGATCACCCTCTTGGGTGGCTTCCACTTGCAAGCGCCCACCCGGTGGTGAAAAGCGGGCAGCGTTTTCCAGCACATTGATCAGGGCCTGCTCGATCAACGCAGGGTGAACCCACAGCAGGGGCAGCTCGGCAGGCACCCGAACCTCCACCGCCAGCGGCGCCAACACCGAACGTAAGCGCTGCACAGCTGCACCCACCAGCTCGCCAGGGGCAATCCAGTCCCGGGCCAGGGTGAGTGCCCCGTGGCCCAGCCGGGTCATGTCCAGCAGGTTCTGGATATAGCGGTCCAGCCGCTCGCACTCCAGTCGGGTGCTCTCCAGTAATTGCTCCCGGTCACTGGCCGACAACAGGCTGCCCAGGGTCTGCAGGCTTTCGATACTGCCGCGCATGGCGGTCAGCGGGGTACGCAGGTCATGGGATACCGAGGCCAGCAAGGCACTGCGCAACTGCTCAGTCTCGCCATGCAACCGTGCCGCTTCCAACTCCTGGGCCAGGTTGGCCCGCGCCAGCGCCTGTGCCAGGGGTTGCGCAAGGGCCATCACACGCTGCCGCCGTTGCTGGCTGACGGCTTGCTGGCCTGACGCCGCTAGCCCGATCAGGCCCAGAGTTCGGCCATTAGCCACCAGGGGCCACCACCACCAGCGCCCGCCGGGCAGCGTACCTGTACCCTGCCCCGCCGGTTGGCCATGTTGCCAGGCCCAGTCCGCAGCAGCCTGCTCGGTCGCCTCCAAAGTGATTGGGGCGGCCTGTGAAACCTGCAGGCGACCCTCATGGTGACGCGACAGCACACAGGTGCCTACCTCTGACCAGCGAGCCAGGTGAACACGGGCAACCTCGAAGACCGCTTCAAGGTCACTGGCCGCTGCCAAGCCACGGGAAAGGTCCAACAGGTCTGTGGTATCGGCCTGGGTATCACGCAGGGCTTGCACCTGGTGACGCTGCCGCCCGGCCAGCTGGCCGGTGAGTGCGGCCATGATCAAGAAGAACACCAGCGTCAGTACATCCTGCTCCCGTTGAATGGCCAGCGAAAAGTGCGGGGGAATGAACAGCAGGTCGTACAACAGAAACGACGCCAAGGCGCAGACCAATGCAGGCCCTGTGGCACTGCGAATGGCCACCAGCAAAACGGCGGTCAGAAAGATCAGCGACACATTGGGCAGTTCCAGCCAGCCCGGCACGGCGCAGGCCACCAAGCCCGCCACGCCGGCGGCGACCAACGCCCACACGTAAGCCGCCGGGCGCCGCGACGGCGAGACCGGCCGGGCCTTGGCCCGGGCAATGGCCGGATCACGCTCAAGCACCGACAGCTCCACTGTAGGCCCCAGACGCAGCAGGCGGCTCGCCACCCCACGCCGCCATCTACGCGTGTGCACCGACTGCCCAACCACCAGCACACTGGCCTGGCGCTCGCGTGCATGCTCCAGCAGCGTGCGCGCCGGGTCGGCTCCGCGCAGGGTGACCACCTCAGCGCCCAGGCGCTCAGCCAGTTGCTGGGCCGTGGACAGGCGCTGGCGGCTGGCTTCGTCACTCGGCCTGCCGGTGTCCACGTGCACCACGCTCCACGGCAGGTGGCGACGCTGGGCAACCAGGCTGGCATGGCGTACCAAGCGGTCGGCGTCACCGTCCGCCTCTATGCCCACCAGCAGCCGCCCCCGTAGCCGGTTGGCACCGGCTACCGGGCCAAATACATGCTGGCCAGCATCTACCTGCGCTGCGGCCGTTTGCAGGGCTAGTTCGCGCAGGGCTGTGAGGTTGCGGGGTGAAAAAAAGGCTTCGATGGCCGCACGGGCCTGTTCGGGCACGTACACCTTGCCGTCACGCAAGCGCTCCAGCAGGTCGTGGGGGGGTAAGTCGATCAACACCAGCTCGCTGGCGCTCAATACCAGCCAGTCCGGTACGGTTTCACGCACCTGCACGCCGGTGATACCCCGTACCCGATCATTGAGGGATTCCAGGTGCTGGACGTTGACCGTGGTATACACGTCGATACCGGCGGCGAGCACTTCCTGCACGTCTTGCCAACGCTTGCCATGGCGGCTGCCGGGCACGTTATCGTGGGCCAGTTCATCGATCAGGGCCAGTTGTGGCTTGGCCTGCAGCAGTGCATCCAAGTCCAGCTCTTCTAGCCAGCGGTCGCGGTACTGCACTCGGCGCAGCGGTAGCCGTGGCAGCCCAGTGAGGCGGGCCTCAGTCTCGGCCCGGCCATGGGTGACCACCATGGCCGCCAGCACCTTGATGCCCTGCCGCTGCCGGTCCTGAGCGGCCTGCAACATGGCGAAGGTCTTGCCCACCCCGGCGGCGGCGCCAAGGAACACTTTCAGGCGCCCCTGGCCAGGTACCGGTAAAGCGGCCAGCAGCGCGTCGGCCTGTTCGGAGTTGGTCACGTATACCCCTTGTGTGTGGTCAGCGCGCTGACGTTAACGCATCCAGCGCCAGGTTCAACCCCAGCACATTGATCACTGGCGGGCCAAACAAAGGCTGGCGCACCTGGTTCATCGCCAGGGTATGGACCTGGTCTTCGGCCAGCCCACGGGCCTTGGCGACTCGCGCGACCTGGTACAGCACGGCAGCAGGGGGCAGGTCCGGGTCCAGCCCGCTGGCCGAGGTGGTCAGCAAGGCCAGGGGCACCGGGCCGGCCGCAGTGTTATACAGCGAGGCCACGCTAGCCTGTACCCGCGTCGCCAGGGCCGGGTTGGTGCTGGCAAGGTTGCTGGCAGCACTGGACACCGTCGCGAAATCCCCCGCCGAGGGGCGTGGCTGGAACCACTCAGGCCCTGTGAACGGCTGGGCCAACAGCGCAGAGCCTCGAACCTGGCCTTGGGCATCATGCACCAGGCTGCCCCCGGCCTGGGCGGAAAACCCCAGGCGGGCAACGGCTGTCACGGCCAGTGGGTAAGCCACACCGGTCAACACGGTCATGACCAGCAGAAGGCTCAGGGCAGGACGTATAAGGGTCAACATTGCGTTCTCTCCACGAAACAGCATTACACCAGTCCCAGGCCAGTCAGTATCAGGTCGATCAGCTTGATACCCACGAACGGTACGATCAGCCCGCCAACGCCGTAGATCAGCAGGTTGCGCCGCAGCAGGTGGGCCGCACTGCGTGCCTGCACCTTCACCCCACGCAGGGCCAGGGGCACCAGCACTATGATGATGAGCGCGTTGAACACGATCGCCGACAGAATGGCGCTTTGAGGCGTAGCCAGGTGCATCACATTGAGCAGGTTCAGCGAGGGGTACACGCCAGCGAACAACGCAGGAAGGATGGCGAAGTACTTGGCCACGTCGTTGGCCACCGAGAAGGTGGTCAAAGCACCTCGTGTAACCAGCAATTCCTTGCCCACCCGTACCACGTCCAGCAGCTTGGT
>Ga0268349_1000090_pt1 | contig 18036 bp, 16 predicted proteins | sample G5R2_MAIN_18SEP2_FD_190164 | JGI IMG/M metagenome (GOLD analysis project Ga0268349, IMG submission 190164) | Phyllosphere microbial comminities from switchgrass, GLBRC, Michigan, United States - G5R2_MAIN_18SEP2017_LD1 | ecosystem: Host-associated > Plants > Phyllosphere > Phylloplane/Leaf...
AGGCGGATCAGCTCGTCGCTGTCCATGCTTGGCCCCACTTTAACCCCGATGGGGTTGCCGACCCCACGCAGGAACTCCACATGCGCGCCGTCCAGCTGGCGTGTTCGGTCGCCGATCCACAGCATGTGCGCCGAACAGTCGTACCAGTCGTTGGTCAGGCTATCCCGGCGTACGAAAGCCTGTTCGTAGTTGAGCAGTAGCGCTTCGTGGGCGGTGAAAAAGCTGGTTTCGCGCAACTGCGGGAGGTCATGAAGCCCACAGGCGCGCATAAAGCCCAGGCTTTCATCGATGCGATCAGCCAGGCGGTGGTATTTATCGGCAAGGGCCGAGCCTGCAATGAAGTCCAGGTTCCACTTGTGCACTTGGTGCAGGTCAGCGAACCCACCCTGGGCAAAGGCGCGCAGCAAGTTAAGGCTGGCGGTGGACTGGTGATAGGCCTGCATCAGCCGTTCTGGGTCCGGCACACGGCTTTTCTCGTCAAAGCCGATACCATTGACAATATCGCCCCGGTAGGCCGGCAGCGTCACTGCCCCTTGGGTTTCATTATTGCCCGAGCGCGGCTTGGCGAACTGCCCGGCCATGCGCCCCACTTTCACCACTGGGCAACCGGCCGCGAACGTCATCACCACCGCCATCTGCAGTAATACCTTGAAGGTGTCGCGAATCTTGGCGGCGGAGAACTCGGCAAAGCTTTCGGCGCAATCGCCCCCTTGCAGCAGGAATGCGCGGCCATGGGTTACCTCGGCAAACTGGCGACGCAACTCGCGGGCTTCGCCGGCAAACACCAAGGGCGGGAAGCCGGCAAGAGTATGCTCTACGCGGGCCAGGTGAGCGGCATCGGGATAGGCGGGCTGTTGCTTGATTGGCAGCTGGCGCCAGCTGTCAGGGGTCCAGGGGGCAAACATGGGGGCCTCGCAATAAGGGCAGGGGCACGCATGGTAGCGTACCCGCCGGGGTTTCGCTTCGCTGGCGCATTACCGGGCGGTAGGGGAGAATGCACGGTTTCCGCTTAGCGACGGCCCTCTCATGGACGAACCCAACCAACCCCTGTCGCCCGCTTCGGACGAGCGCCTGCTGGCCGAGGTCGAAGATGCCTTTGGCGTCATTCGTGTGTGGGCAGTGGGTGAGTACCGCTTTCTGGAATTCGGCCAGGCCATCGAGCAGAGTTGCGTGTTCATGCCAGACCCTGCCTGGCTGGAATACGATTACACCCGAGCCATGCTCATTGGCGCGCTGTGCCACGAACAACCAGAGACGGCCCTGTTCCTGGGGCTAGGTGCGGGAAACCTGACCCAGGCCTGCCTGGCGCACCTGCCGCTCGAAGACGTTGAATGCATCGAACTGCGCCCTGACGTACCCCGCCTGGCCATGGAGCACATGGGGCTCAAGGATGACCCGCGGTTGTACATCCGCATAGGCGATGCGCTGGCCTTGCTGCCCACGGCGGAGTCGGCTGACCTGGTATTCGTGGACCTTTACACCGACCAGGGGCCTGGTGTGGCCCACTTGGCCTGGCGATTTTTGGAACAGTGCCAGCAGCGCCTCAACCCTGAAGGCTGGCTCATCATCAACCAGTGGGCCAGCGATGATGGCAAGCCCCTGGGGGCGGCCCTGTTGCGAGGGCTATATCACCGTCATTACTGGGAGCTTCCCGTCAAGGAGGGCAATGTCATCTTGCTGGTGCCTGCGGACCTGAACCAGGCCCTGGACATCGATGCCATGCGCCAGCGCTGTGCTCAGCTAGCGCCAAAACTGGGCTATTCGCTGGACTACCTGCTCAACGCACTACGGCCTGCCTCTTGAGGCGGCCCAACAGGCGCGGGCGGGGCAGCGCTGTCTTGGCAGTGAAAAAACTCCCCCGCACCCTGGCTTTTCAGGTATGATGCGCGCCGGCCTTTTAACGGGCCACGTTTAGGTAGCACTCTCCGAAGACAGCTTCGGCTGACGTCCGCACTAGCGGGCTCTCCTGACGATTCATTCATCAATCGTTTTCGCAAATCCCCGCCGCCAAAGTTGCCAGGGTGACTCTCGAAGTCTTTCGGCATGCGCAGCTTTGGAATGGGTCTTTGCGGATGCACTCAGAGGCAGACCCATGACCCAGGAATCCGGCGGCTTCGCCGCGCTCGAACTTCATCCAAGCATCGTTGCCGCAGTCATTGCCACAGGGTACGAAGAACCCTCGGCAATCCAGCAGCAATCGATTCCGATCATCCTGGCCGGTCACGACATGATCGGCCAGGCGCAGACCGGTACCGGCAAAACTGCCGCGTTCGCTCTGCCGATCCTGCACCGTATTGACCCGAGCAAGCGCGAGCCGCAAGCCCTGATCCTTGCGCCAACCCGTGAGTTGGCGCTGCAAGTGGCTACCGCGTTCGAAACCTACGCCAAGCAAATGCCTGGCGTGAACGTTGTAGCTGTATATGGCGGAGCCCCGATGGGCCCGCAGCTCAAAGCCATTCGCAATGGCGCGCAAATTGTCGTGGCAACCCCCGGCCGCTTGTGCGACCACCTGCGCCGCGACGAAAAGGTACTGTCGACCGTCAACCACCTGGTGCTCGACGAAGCCGACGAAATGCTCAAGCTGGGCTTCATGGATGACCTCGAAGTGATCTTCGAAGCCATGCCTGAAACCCGCCAGACCGTGCTGTTCTCGGCTACCCTGCCGCAGTCCATCCGCGCGATCGCCGAGCGTCACCTGCGTGACCCCAAGCACGTCAAGATCCAGACCAAGACGCAAACCGTATCGGCGATCGAGCAGGCTTTCCTGCTGGTTCACGCCGACCAGAAAGTGCCAGCCGTGCTGCGCTTGCTGGAAGTGGAAGAGTTCGACGCCCTGATCGCTTTCGTGCGCACCAAGCAAGCCACCCTGGACCTGGCCAGCGCCCTCGAAGCCAAAGGCTACAAGGCCGCTGCGCTGAACGGCGATATTGCCCAGAACCAGCGTGAGCGTGTGATCGAGTCGCTCAAGGATGGCCGCCTGGACATCGTTGTGGCGACCGACGTAGCGGCTCGTGGCCTGGACGTACCGCGCATCACCCACGTATTCAACGTGGACATGCCGTACGACCCGGAATCCTACGTGCACCGTATCGGCCGTACTGGCCGTGCCGGTCGCGAAGGCCGTGCGCTGCTGCTGGTGACCCCGCGCGAGCGCCGTATGCTGCAGGTGATCGAGCGCGTCACGGGCCAGAAGGTAGCCGAAGTTCGACTGCCCAACGCCCAAGCCGTACTGGATGCACGCATCAAGAAGCTGACCAACAGCCTGTCGCCGCTGGTAGCCGATGCAGAAGCCAGCCATGGCGAACTGCTCGACCGCCTCACCGCAGACATCGGTTGCAGCCCACGCGCGTTGGCCGCCGCCCTGCTCAGCAAGGCCACCAACGGTCAAGCGCTGGACCTGGCCACCGTTGAGCGGGATCAGCCCCTGGTGCCGACCGCGGGTGCTCAACGCGAGCGCAGTGGCGAGCGTCACGAGCGCCGTGCCCCCATGCCGCTGGGCGAAGGCCGCGTACGCTGCCGTACCGCCCTGGGTGCTCGCGACGGTATCGCCGCGAAAAACCTGCTGGGTGCAATCCTCAATGAGGGTGGTCTGGTGCGTGAAGCCATTGGTCGCATTCAAGTGCGTGACAGCTTCAGCCTGGTCGAGCTGCCGGAAGACGGCCTGGACCGTTTGCTGGCCAAGCTCAAGGACACTCGCGTAGCGGGCAAGCAGTTGAAACTGCGCCGTTACCGTGAAGACTGAGCCGTAGCGGCCACAACAGAAGCCCCCGCCTGAGTGCGGGGGTTTTTGTTTTCCGGACAGGCGTTTTCGTTCTTAGCCGAACCGATACACATCCATGCCCAGGGAGCCCAACGTGAACCCTTGGTGTGCAGTGCTGAACGCGCCACCGGCGCCCAAGGCGAAGTACAGCGGCAGCAAGTGCTCATCGCTCGGGTGGTTGCGCAGGGCGTAAGGCGCCTGTTGGCGGTAGTCCAGCAAGGCATCAATGTCTGCGCGTTCCAACTTTTCCACCATCCAGTCCCTGAAGGCCAACGCCCAGGGCGCTGACTGTTCGTCGTCTGCATAACGGTCTAGCTCCCGCAAGTTGTGCGTGATACTACCGGAGCCAACCAGCAGAACGCCTTCACTGCGCAACCCTGCCAGCGCCTCGCCAACGGCCATTTGCAGAGCTGGCCCGTGCTGGCTGGGCAGTGAAACCTGCACCACAGGAATGTCGGCGTTTGGGTACATCAAGCTCAATGGCACCCACACACCGTGATCGAAGGGGCGCTGTGGATCGAGTGTGGCGGGCAACCCATGCAACCCCAGTTGGTCAGCAATGCGTTCAGCAAGGGCAGGGTGCCCTGAAGCGGGGTAATTCACGGCATACAGCGGTGCAGGAAAACCACCGAAGTCATGCCAAGTGCGTGGAGCCGGGTGGCTACCCACCTGCAAGGCTTGGCTTTCCCAATGTGCAGACACCACCACAATAGCGCTGGGCCGCGGGAATTCCGTAGCCAGCCGTTGCAGCGCCGGGCCGCTGGCACCCGGCTCCAACGCTAGCATGGGTGAGCCGTGGGAGATGAACAGGCTAGGGAGCATGATGGCCTCATTAATGAGAGAAGGCTTGATCGTCAATCAGCTTCTCTACTAGATCCAACCCATTTTTCTGCACAAACCTATCGAATAAACGCCAGGCCTGATCACAGAAAAGCAAAAGGACGACTTTCGCCGTCCTTCTTGCAGATTGCAGATTGCAGATTGCAGCTTAGCGCTGGCTCAACCCCGCTGGCGCAACGCCTCGATACGCGCTTCCAAAGGCGGGTGGCTCATCAGCAACCCTGCCAGGCCCTGTTTCAAGCCGCCGTTGATACCAAATGCAGTGAGGGTGCTTGGCATAGTGACCGGAACGCCCTGCTCGGCACGCAACCGCTGCAGCGCATTGATCATCGCGCCCGTACCAGCCAGGCGGGCACCGGCGGCGTCGGCCCGGAATTCACGACGGCGTGAGAACCACATCACGATGATGCTGGCCAGAATGCCCAATACGATTTCGGCGAAAATGGTCGCGATGAAGTAGGCGATACCTTGCCCTTCTTCGTTCTTGAAGATCACCTTGTCGACGAAATTACCGATGATCCGGGCGAAGAACATCACGAAGGTGTTTACCACGCCCTGTACCAGGGCCAGGGTTACCATGTCTCCGTTGGCCACATGGCCAATCTCGTGCGCCAGTACCGCACGCACTTCATCGGGCGAAAAACGTTCCAGCAGGCCTTGGCTTACAGCGACCAGCGCGTCGTTTCGGTTCCAGCCGGTAGCGAAGGCATTGGCTTCATAGGCAGGGAAAATACCCACCTCAGGCATTTTGATACCGGCCTCGCGGGACAGCTCTGCCACGGTCTGCATCAACCATTGTTCATGGCGTGTGCGGGGTTGGGTGATGACCTGGGTGCCGGTACTCATCCGGGCCATCCATTTGGAGATGAACAGCGAGATCAGCGAGCCGGCGAAGCCGAATACTGCACAGAAGACCAGCAGCTGGCTCAGGTCAAGGTCTACGCCGTTTGCCGCCATGAAGCCGTTGAAGCCAAAGAGGCTCAGGGTGATGCTGGCAATCAGCACCACCGCCAGGTTGGTGGCCACGAACAGCAGAATGCGCATCATGGTGTTGAGGTACTCCCGACAAATAGAGGTAAAACGTAGTCGGGTATATAAGGCGCCTTGCTGGTCGATTCAACCGAGCGACTATTTCAAACTGTGTCGTCAGAAGTTTCCTACGCAACCTGTCGAAAAATGCCATCTCCTGCAGCCAGCGCTAAACCGCGGCTTGCAAGGCTTCGGGCCTGTACGGCACCCGAAGCCATTGCCAGGCGTTACTGGCGATAGGTACGCAGGAAATTTCCGATACGGCCGATGGCTTGCTCCAGGTCATCGACCCTGGGTAGCGTTACCACACGGAAATGGTCAGGCCACGGCCAGTTGAAAGCAGTGCCCTGGACCACCAGCAGTTTTTCCGATAGCAGCAGGTCCAGCACGAATTTTTCATCGTTGAGAATGGGGCAAACCTTCGGATCGATGCGTGGGAAGGCATAGAGCGCGCCCATAGGCTTGACGCAGCTTACGCCAGGAATGTCATTGAGCAGTTCCCAGGTGCGGTTGCGCTGCTCCAGCAGGCGCCCAGGTGGCAGCACCAGGTCATTGATGCTCTGGTAACCACCCAAAGCGGTCTGGATAGCATGCTGGCTAGGTACGTTGGCGCACAAGCGCATGTTGGCCAGGATATCCAGGCCTTCGATATAGCTCTGTGCATTGTGCTTGGGCCCGGAAATGGCTAGCCAGCCGGAGCGGAAACCCGCCACGCGGTAGGACTTGGACAAGCCGTTGAAAGTCAGGCACAGCAGGTCGGGTGCCAGAGAGGCCGTGCTGATGTGCAGGGCTTCGTCGTAGAGAATCTTGTCGTAGATCTCGTCGGAAAACACCACCAGGTTATGCTGGCGGGCCAGCTCTAACATGCCCAGCAGTACGTCCTTGGAGTACACCGCGCCTGTAGGGTTGTTGGGGTTGATGATCACCATGGCCTTGGTGTTGGGGGTGATCTTGGCCTTGATGTCGTCCAGGTCTGGCCACCAGTTGGCCTGTTCGTCGCACAGGTAATGCACGGCATGCCCCCCTGCCAGGCTCACGGCGGCTGTCCAGAGGGGGTAGTCCGGCGCGGGTATTAGCACTTCGTCGCCATTGTTGAGCAACGCCTGCATGGACATCACGATAAGCTCGGACACGCCGTTGCCCAGGTAGATATCTTCGATGCCAACGCCGTCTACCTGCTTTTGCTGGTAGTACTGCATCACCGCCTTGCGCGCGCTGAACAGCCCCTTGGAGTCGCTGTAGCCTTGGGCAGTGGGCAGGTTTCGAATCACATCCTGAAGGATTTCTTCCGGTGCTTCGAAACCAAACGGGGCAGGGTTGCCGATATTCAGCTTGAGGATGCGGTGGCCTTCTTCTTCAAGGCGTTTGGCATGCTTGAGGACCGGCCCGCGGATGTCATAGCAGACATTGGCGAGCTTGTTGGATTTGCTGAACTGCATGATGAGATCCCGAGGAGTGGCCGGGCGGCGCCGAAATTGGATTTGAACGCGCAGTGCGCGGGTGACAGACTGGCAAGGCACAAAGGCGCAATCATACGTGCCGCTCCCATCACGGAAAAGCCACCTGGCGGATTTTCCGCAGCCGAGGCAAACCCATGCACAAAGTTGAGAAAACCCTGGAAGAATGGCGCGACATGCTCGACCCAGAGCAATACCGCGTGTGCAGGCTGGCCGGGACCGAACGGCCCGGTACCGGCAAATACAACATGACCAAGACGCCAGGTGTGTACCATTGCATCTGCTGTGATGTACCCCTGTTCGATGCCAGCAGCAAGTTCGACTCCGGTTGCGGCTGGCCCAGCTTCTACGGGCCCATCGGCGAGCAGGCGATGGTGGAGATTCGCGATACCACCCATGGCATGATCCGCACCGAAGTGCGCTGCTCAACCTGTGATGCTCACCTAGGGCACGTATTCCCTGACGGCCCGCCGCCTACCGGCCTGCGCTACTGCATCAACTCGGTATGCCTGCAACTGGTGACGGCCGATGGGGAGCGGGTGTAATGGGAGCCTCGCTGCTCGACATCCCCTGCGCCACCATGGCCGATGGGCCGCGTACCCTGGCCCAGATGCCTGCACGGGCATGGTTAGTGGTCAACACCGCCAGCAAATGCGGCTTCACGCCCCAATATCAGGGCCTGGAGCAGCTGTGGCAGCGTTACCGAGCACGCGGGCTGATGGTGCTGGGCTTTCCCTGCAACCAATTCGGCGGGCAGGAGCCAGGCAGTGAAGCCGACATCGCACAGTTCTGTGAGCTTAACTTCGGGGTTACTTTCCCTTTGTTCCGCAAGGTTGAGGTCAACGGTTCCCAGGCTCACCCCCTGTTCGTAGCGCTCAAGCAGCGTGCGCCAGGGATGTTTGGGAGCCAGGGCATTAAGTGGAATTTCACCAAGTTTCTGGTGGACGCCTCGGGGCAGCAGGTGAAGCGCTTTGCGCCTCTTACCAAGCCCCAGCAGCTAGAGGCGGAAATAGAGGCCTTGCTGCGCCAACCTTAGGCCTGCGCATGCTTCGGTTTCAGGGTGCGCTATCTTCCGGGGCTATCCACTGATCAATCATGCCGATCAGTTCTTCGCGCCGGAAGGGCTTGGCCAGGTAGTCTGACATCCCCGCGGCCTTGCATCGCTCCCGCTCCTCAGGCATGGCATTAGCGGTCAAGGCAACAATAGGCAGGTCGGGCCAGCGGCCGCTGTCGCGAATGCGCCGGGTAGCCTCATAGCCATCCATCACGGGCATATTGCAATCCATCAATACCAAGTCGAATGGCTGCTGCTCCAGCGCCTTTATACCTTCGGCACCATTCATGGCCACTTCTACCCGACAGCCCAGCTTGCTGAGCATGCCTTTGGCGACAAGCTGGTTAACAGGGTTGTCTTCGATCAGCAAGATACGGGCATGCCGCGCGGTGCTACGTTCACCTGGCAAGGGGGGCGGCAGTGTAGGGGAGGGCTCTTCCAGGTGGCTGCGCAAGAAGTCGAGCAGTGCCTGGCGTGACAGTGGGCGCGGTAGCTGGTGCATGGGCGCCAGGTCTGCGGCCTGCTCCACGGGAAGGAAATTGCCATAAGCGGTAACCAGCAACAACGGCGCAGCCACGCTAGGGCGCAATTTTGGCAGGCAATTAAGGCAATCGGTAATGACCAGGTCAGGGGATATGCCATCCAGCGAAGCCTGGCTGTCATGACGCTGGTACTCAAGCCCCCAGCGCGGCAGGTGCTCACCCAGCATTTCAGCCAGGCCGCTTTCAGCCTCGCTGACCAGGACCACCGTGCCGCGCAGCCTGGGGGCAGGGTGGGCAGGCGTATGCACTGGCAATGGCAGGTCGGCATGAAAACGGCTCCCCATGCCTACGCGCGAGCTGATGCCTAACCGGCCATGCATGGCCGTACACAGGTTGCTGGTAAGGGCTAGCCCTAGGCCTGTGCCACCAAACTGGCGGCTGATACCTGCACCGGCCTGGGTAAAAGGCTCGAAAATCTTGATCTGGGCTTCTGGTGGTATGCCAATGCCGGTGTCTGTAATCTCGATTCGAACCTTGTCTTCCAAGTACTGCAACCTGACGTCTACACGCCCCTGGCGCGTGAACTTCAACGCATTGGACAGCAGGTTGCTGATGATCTGCCGAATGCGCATTGGGTCGCCCACTACCATAGCGGGGAAGCCGGGCTCTACCAGGCATGTCAGTTCTACGTCCGGCGCCGCATTCTGAGAGAACAGGTTGGCCGTGTCTTCGGCCAGTGCCGCAAGGTCGAAGGGAAGCTGCTCAAGTTCCAGCTGGCCGGCGTCGAACTTGGACAGGTCAAGGATATCGTTCAGCAGCTCCACCAGCACCTTGCCCGAGTCATGGGCAATGGCCAGTTGTTGCCGCTGTTCGCTAGAAAGTGGGCTGTCGAGCGTCAGGGCAATCATGCCGAGCAAGCCGTTCAGCGGTGTGCGAATCTCGTGGCTCATGTTGGCAAGAAAGGTGGAACGGGCCTGCGCCATCTCCAGTGCGGTACGCTTGGCAACTTCCAGTTCGCGGTTGGTCTGGCTCAACCGCTGGTTGCTGGCTTCGAGCTCAGTGGTGCGTGCCGAAACAATAGATTCCAGTTCATCAAGGTACGCCGTAAGGCGATCCTCGGCGGCGCGGCGCTGGCGTATTTCAACTGCGGTGCGGTCGAGCTGCTGGTTGGCTACCTTGATCAGCACACCTATTTCGTCGTGCTGATGGCCGGAGGGCCAGGGCAGGTGTTCTGGAGTGGCCGCGCCAGGGCTTGACCGGCTCAAGTGCTCGATCACATGAACCAGCGGCTTGGTGAGCATGAAATAGAACATCACCAGTAAAATGGCCGTGAACAAGGTGGTGCGAAGAAAGCCGCTGACCAAGGTCACTTCAGCGCGTTCGATGAACCGCCCGCCCAGGGGCGCGGTATCGATCACGACACTAAGCGTTCCCAGCTTCTCGTCCGGCAGGTGTTCCAGAAACAGCGGCACCGAGATTTCAAGGCTGCGCCCGAACAGAACATCGGTGATCATGCGGTACGACGCATCGGCCTTGGAGCGCTGAACTGCCGCCAATAGCGTGTTCTCGTTATCCGTGAGCCGTGCGCTCACTATGGATTCGGAGCGAAGCAGGCCACGGGTCAGCTCAAGGGCCAGTTCCCGGTCAATGTTATAGGCGATCCGGGAGGCCGGGTTCTGGCTGATTTCCAACAGGGAGGCAATCTGGCGTTTGAGCAGGTCGCAGCTGCTGGCATAATCGAGCGAAATCTGCACCACGCTCAGCAGCGTGCCCAGTAGCAGGCCAACCACCACGGTTAGCCGTGCTTGTTTATAGGACAACCGCTGGGTGAACTTGATACTCATTGGCACAGCACTGATTTCCTTATTGATGTACCCCCCAGCATAGTCAAGAAGGTACGGCCTGGCAGTGGCCAAGGGCGTATCCTGTCTCCTGTATAGCGCGTGTTGGCGCCGAGGTGAAGTTGTGGATGATCGTTTGTATCGCTTTCTCGACCGCGCCGAAGCGGTATTGGCTCGGTTGGAGCCATTGCTCCCAGTAGCTCGTCCGGTTGTAGACTGGACGGTCGCTCTGGCGGCCCGCTGGCAGCAGGACAGCCGTGGCGGCTACCTGCTGCCGCTGGAAGTGCGCCTGGACATTCGGCTGGACGACCTGCGCGGCGTCGACAGGCAGCGAGAGCAGCTAGCGCGCAATACCCGCCAGTTGCTCGACGGCCTGCCGGCCAACCACGCCTTGCTGTGGGGCGCTCGGGGTACGGGCAAGTCCTCGTTGGTTCGGGCCTTGTTAGCCGAATACGCTAGCACCGGGCTGCGCCTGGTTGAAATCGAGCGGGATCACCTGGCCGACCTTCCGCGGGTGGTCGAGCAACTGCAAGGGCTGCCCCAGCGCTTCGTGCTGTTCTGCGACGACCTCTCATTCGAAGCCGGAGAAGGGGATTACCGCGTGCTTAAAAGCGTGCTGGACGGGTCCTTGGAGCAGGCCCCGGAGAACGTGTTGCTGTATGCCACGTCCAACCGTCGCCATCTGGTGCCGGAAAAGCAGAGTGACAACGACAATTGGACGCGTGTAGAGGGTGAGTTGCACCCCAGTGAGGCGGTAGAAGACAAGATTGCCTTGTCGGATCGGTTCGGCCTGTGGCTGTCGTTCTACCCCTTTACCCAGGAACACTACCTGAATGTGGTCGAGCACTGGGTAGGGCAGCTGGCGACCAAGGCCGGCCTGGCCTGGCAGCGGGACCCGGCCTTTGACATTCAGGCTATTCGTTTTGCGACTTCGCGCGGCAACCGCAACGGTCGCTGTGCCTATCAATTTGCCCGCCATTGGGTGGGCCTGCATATGTTGGAATCGAACCATGATTGATCTGCAAGCTACGGGCGCTGGCCTGGAGGGTTATGCATTACTGGGCGCTCAGCTTGAAGCGCTGCTGGCAGGCGAGCGGGACTTCGTCGCCAACGCTGCCCAGTTCTCGGCATTCCTGTTCAGCGAGCTGCCAGACCTGAACTGGGCGGGCTTCTACCTCAACCGTAACGAGCAACTGGTATTAGGCCCTTTCCAAGGCAAAGTGGCGTGCGTGCGTATTCCCTTCGACAAGGGCGTCTGTGGCGCGGCCGCCCATACTCGAACCACACAGCGAGTGGAGGATGTGCATGCGTTTGAAGGGCATATCGCTTGCGACAGCGCCTCGAACAGCGAGTTAGTGGTTCCGCTGGTAAAGGCTGGCAGGCTGATTGGTGTGCTGGACCTGGATAGCCCCAGCACGGGCCGGTTTACGGCGCAGGACGCGGAAGGCGTAGAAGCCTTGGTCAGCATTTTCCTGAATGCCACGGACGTGGCCTGAGCGCTGCCCATGCACTGCGCGCTTGCTGGGCTGAGCGCGCAACGCGTCGGAACCGACGAGCGCTAGTCGTAGAGCGCCTTCTTTTTCCACTCCGTTTCTTCTTCGGTATCTTTCAACCCAGCGGTCAGCGCATTGTGGTCGCCATCCTGAGGCAGGTTCTTGTTCTGCAACATGGCATCGGCCCGGGCGACCATCTTCTGCGCGTAGGACAATTCTTCGTTGTAGAGCGAAGGGTCCGGTTGTTTCTTCAAATATTGCACCGCCCGCTCATACGCCAGGCGCGCCTGGCCAAGCTCTCCGTCAGCCAAGGCCTGCTGCCCGAGGTTATCGAAGAACTCCAGGTGCAGTTTTACCAGTAACCCGCGGATCACATTAGCCCAGTGGCGGGACTCGCCTGGCTTGAAGATGCCTTCCTGGGCAGCCCGCAGTATCTGGTGGTGGAGGCCCTCAATCATGAAGCTAACGTCCTTGGCTTGAGGCTCCGTCACGATCGGCACGGAGGGGTTCTTGATCTCCACCTCTTCCTTGCCCATGTCCAGCTCCAGCTCGGCAAGCCGCTCCTTGAGGGCCAAGCTGGTCTTGTTCAGGGCAAGCGCGCGTTTGACCACATTGTGTTCCAGCCGGTGCATCAGCATTTTCAGCTCCGGCGTGGTGAGCTGGCCCGGGAAACGTTCATTGAGTTCGGCACAGCGGCGCAGGCGGTCCTTGAACTCATGGCCCAACCGCACCTTCTCTGCCTTATTGGCCTCTACCATATTGTTGAGAAAGCCGATGGCAATGAGCAGCGCGATACCCGCTATCACGATTATGGCGATCATCATATGTGTCACGGGGCGGACCTCTTTCGTACCAATGGCTTGAGTGTAGTGGCTGCAGGAACAGGTGCACAGCGCAGCCCGTTGCGCCAGGGCGGGCAGGGCGCTTGAATTATGCGCGTGGCACAAAGCGGGGCATAGCCCTGCGGTGGCATTTTGAAGCCTTCACGCAGGCTCGCTCAGGCTGAAGCCTTTGATTTGAATAATTTTTTCATGAGGGCTTGACGGGTATGGAAACCATCCCTAGAATGCGCGCCACTTGCAGCGTAAAGCACTTTGCTCAGCGTTGCAGGCAGTGAATGTTGTAGCGTGTCCCCTTCGTCTAGTGGCCTAGGACACCGCCCTTTCACGGCGGTAACAGGGGTTCGAGTCCCCTAGGGGACGCCATTGCGGGAATAGCTCAGTTGGTAGAGCACGACCTTGCCAAGGTCGGGGTCGCGAGTTCGAGTCTCGTTTCCCGCTCCAGTTTACATGCGCACTGCTTATGGCGGTGTGGGTAAAACCCGATACCCTTGAGGTGTTGGGCACGAAGCAAGCAGTTAGTGCTTCGGGCAGTTGTCCCCTTCGTCTAGTGGCCTAGGACACCGCCCTTTCACGGCGGTAACAGGGGTTCGAGTCCCCTAGGGGACGCCATTGCGGGAATAGCTCAGTTGGTAGAGCACGACCTTGCCAAGGTCGGGGTCGCGAGTTCGAGTCTCGTTTCCCGCTCCAAATTCAGGTAAGCCTTTTCAAGGTGAGCCCAGTGAAAAAAGGACCTTTGGGTCCTTTTTTTATGCCCATTTTAATTGTTCAGCTGCTGCATGGCGCTGTTCCACGGCCTCAGCGTTTTCAAATCAGGCTTCAGCTTCGTGTGCTGGCAACTCCAAAAACGTGTCCCTTCGCTGGGCACCCTATCTATTTGTCAGGTGTTTTTCCTTGCTTAACTTGTTTCACAATAGGGCCACGGTTTGGGCATTCATTGCCGGGCAATCTTGGTGATAATCGATAAAGGTGTGCTATGGAATATCAAACGTTGCTGGACCATATCGAAACGCAGATCAACAGGTCGGCTCAGCATTTGATAGACAAAGGTGACAAGCAGGACAGTGTTTCCTATGGCAAGTTAACGGCCTACTTGGCTATTCGACGTGCCTTGAGCAAGGAAGCGACACTTGAGGATATCGGGTTGCTGGATGCCTTCAACGATACCCTCCAGCACCTCGGGCTTATAGATTCGAACGCTACGTTCCTGTCCTCGAAATGATGACAAGGGAGTTCTGGCAACCCCAGGGTGCCAGGCCGGTAGGTGGCCCTCATGGGGGGGGGCGCTTGCAACCTTTCCTTGCCAGTCCAAGGCTGGCAAGGCAAAAGTCGCTGTACGTGGTTCAGGGGTTTAAGCAGGGTGATGAGGCAGTGTCTGCTAGCGGCCACCTGCTAGAACATGGGGAAGATTGCCCAGCTGCTGGGCCTTTTTTCATGCCTGCGATTAACGGCATGATTGCACACGCCTGGCATATCTAACTACCGCCCAGCCCTTGTCATCGATCCTAGAGTAATGGCCCCATCCTTATCAGGGCCATCATCATGACCTCTCTGTACCCCTATACCGACGCCGACCTGGACCAGGCGTTTGCCATGCTCAGTGAATCGCTTTTCGACAAGCGTCGGGACGCTGACTGCACTACCTGTAAGCCTGGTCCGAAAATGCTCATCGTGGCGGGTGCTCAAGGCTCGGGCAAAACCTATTTGCTTGAAAACACACTGCTGCCCAGCGGGCGCTACAGCAACTATGTACGGTTGTATTTGCCCTCCTTCCGGGAGCTGCACCCTCATTACGCGCGAATGAAAGAGCACGGCGTGCTGCATGTCTATGAGCACACGGAGGCCTTCATCTGGGCACTGGGCCGCAAGGTGTTTGAGTATGCTTTCAGCAACCGTTACAACATCATCATGGAGTCGGCGCTCGACAGCCCGGCGTTTGCTGAATTTCCACCCGTGGCCGTGGAAAAAGGCTACCAGTTCGATGTCCATATGATTGCGTGCCAGAAGGAGTTCAGTCACTGGGCAACGCTGGACCGGGGTGTGAGAAGTCTTGAAAGGAATGAGCTTGAACGTTTCTTGACCTTGTCAGCGATCGAGGCCTCGCAACTCAATGCGAAATCGATCCTCGATGCCTTCGAGAATGCCTGCACGCAAGTACCGGGCTCCCAGATCACACTCTACCATCGGGGCATTGAAACCGGCATGGACAGCAAGCCATTGTGTCACAGCCATTGTGACGCCCCGGCCCAGTTGACCCCCAAAGCCGATTACGATGGGCAACCCTTCGTACAACTGGCGAGGGTTAATCCTTCCTTCAGGATACTCCGTAACGCTCAGGCAGATTTTCCCTGCTCGTACCTTCAATACGCCCAGGTTGTGCATGCGGGCATGACTGATCCGCACGTGCGTCAGGAAATGGTGAAGTTCAGTTGCAAGACGCTGGGGCGAGCACAGTCATTGATGCCAAAGGTGCCGGAAGATGTATTCCGTGCGTTGAGCCTGTACATCCTGAAATACATCTATCCTTGAACCCGTGATCCAAGCAGGGGAGGTAGCCTGGCCTGACCTAGCCCTGCTGGCTCGAATGCCCTGCAGCCTCGTGCAAGCCCAGCGCGTATCAATGCCGGGGGGCATTCTCGGACATGGCCAGCAGTTGCTTCTCCTGGTTCCAGTCGAAAGGCTCATCGTTGGCCTCGGCATCGTGGCGGCGATCTTCGAGCTGCTGGTACAGGTCGATTTCGTCGTCGGGCATGTAGTGCAGGCAATCGCCCCCGAAGAACCATAACAAATCACGAGGGACCAGGTGGGCGATCTGCGGGTAGCGGGTGAACACCTGGCAGAGCAGGTCCTGGCCGAGGTAGAAGTTTTCCGGTGCTTCATGGGCCAGTGCATCGATCAATTCATCGAAGCGCTCTACGAACAGTGCATGGCTTTCTTCCGGCACTTGCTCGGCCTCGCCTAATGCCACAAGAATTCCACGCAAGTGGCGAAGCAGCGCCAGGTGATGTTCAACGAACGGATTGGCCACGAAAATCTCCAATGTGAAGGGCGCGCCAGTATAGGCGCCGCCGTTGCGGTTGTCCTTCCCGCTGCAGCTTTGCACTGAAACGGCAGGCAGGCCGGCGAAACTTAGGCCCCGCTAAGCCGGTCGGTGGTTCAAGGGCAAGCGGAAAGAGCATGTGGGCTGATAGTTATTATCAATGCCACTGACTGTACTGCTCTATCATGCTAGGTCAGCATGAAACGCGCCCCCAAGCATTGTAATCCACTCCTGTGGCCCTTAACGTTCGCGCCACCTTCCTATCGGTACTGATCAGTCATGAGTTCTGCACTGGCCATTCGGCAGTTAACCAAGACCTACGGCAACGGCTTCCAGGCCCTAAGGGGTATTGATCTGGACGTTGCAGAGGGCGATTTTTTTGCCTTGCTCGGCCCCAATGGTGCCGGCAAATCCACCACCATTGGCATTCTGTCTACCCTGGTCAATAAAACCAGCGGTACTGTCAATGTGTTCGGCCATGACTTGGACAAGGACCCAGCGAGGCTCAAGCGTGCCATAGGTGTCGTGCCTCAGGAATTCAACTTCAACCAGTTTGAAAAAGTATTCGACATTGTTGTTACCCAGGCCGGCTATTACGGAATCCCTCCCAAGGTCGCCAAGACACGGGCCGAGCAATACCTGACGCAACTGGGATTGTGGGAAAAGCGTGATTCGCCCTCTCGTTCGCTGTCGGGGGGCATGAAGCGCCGCCTGATGATTGCGCGGGCTCTGATCCACGAACCACGGTTGCTGATTCTCGATGAGCCTACCGCTGGGGTGGACATCGAACTACGCCGCTCTATGTGGGCCTTTCTGACCGAGCTCAACGAGCGTGGCATCACGATCATTCTGACTACCCACTACCTGGAAGAAGCCGAGCAGCTGTGCCGCAATATCGGCATCATCGACCACGGCACCATTGCCGAGAACACCAGCATGCGTGCCTTGCTGGGCAAGTTGACCGTGGAAACCTTTGTGCTGGACCTGCGGCAAAACCTGGCCGTGGCGCCTACCCTGGCAGGCTACCCTTGCAGTTTGCTGGACCCCCACACCCTAGAGGTGCAAGTGGACAAACAAGTAGGTGTGACGCAGCTATTCAGCCAGCTGGCCATGCAGAACATTGAAGTGCAAAGCCTGCGCAACAAGACTAATCGCCTTGAGGAGTTGTTTGTGTCACTGGTTGAAAAAAACCTGGCGAAGGTGGCCGTATGAGTTCCGAATTCACGCCCAACCTCGTGGCGCTCAATACCATCGTGTACCGGGAAGTGCGCAGGTTCATGCGGATCTGGCCGCAGACCCTGCTACCACCGGCCATCACCATGGTGCTGTACTTCGTGATATTCGGAAACCTGATCGGCCGCCAAATTGGCGACATGAACGGATTTACCTACATGCAGTACATCGTGCCCGGCCTGATCATGATGTCGGTGATCACCAACTCGTACGGCAACGTGGTTTCAAGCTTCTTCGGCGCCAAGTTCCAGCGCTCCATCGAGGAGCTTATGGTGTCTCCAGTGTCCCCCCATATCATTCTGGTGGGCTATGCATTGGGTGGCGTACTGCGCGGGCTGGCAGTCGGCGTGATCGTAACGCTGCTGTCGCTATTCTTCACCGACCTGCACGTGCATCACCTAGGCGTGACGCTGATAGTGGTGGTGCTGACAGCCACCATTTTCTCGCTGTTAGGCTTCGTCAACGCCGTATTTGCGCGGAATTTCGATGACATTTCCATCATCCCGACCTTTGTGCTCACGCCGTTGACGTACCTGGGGGGTGTGTTTTACTCCATCAACCTGCTGCCACCGATCTGGCAGACCCTTTCGCTCGCTAACCCCGTGCTGCACATGGTGAACGCCTTCCGTTTTGGCATTCTGGGCGTGTCCGATATTCAAATCGGCACGGCGCTGACCTTCATGTGCGTTGCCACCGTAGTGCTTTATATCGCATGCGCACGCCTGCTGGTAAGCGGCCGAGGCATGCGCACCTGAGCTGTCTTAAAACCTGGTAACAGCCTGCTTCATCCCTGGGTGGCGCTTCCCATTCATACTGCACGGGCCACCAGGGAGGGCGGTTATGCAGGCAGCATTGTTGGCGTTTGCAGCAGGGGCACTGGGCGCACGCTGGTGGCCGGGGCCGCCACCTGCCGGGTGGGCTTGCCTGCTTGCGCTGGGTGGCCTGGTGGCCTTGCTGTGCCGCTACAG
>Ga0268349_1000091_pt1 | contig 18008 bp, 15 predicted proteins | sample G5R2_MAIN_18SEP2_FD_190164 | JGI IMG/M metagenome (GOLD analysis project Ga0268349, IMG submission 190164) | Phyllosphere microbial comminities from switchgrass, GLBRC, Michigan, United States - G5R2_MAIN_18SEP2017_LD1 | ecosystem: Host-associated > Plants > Phyllosphere > Phylloplane/Leaf...
GCACCCAGATCGTCCGGGTGTACCAGGTGCCATAGCCCCAGCTGCGACAAGGCACCCCGAGGCCAACCCAGGGTGCTTTCCCACGCAGGGTTGAGGGCAGCAGGCTGCATGTCGAAGTGCAGCACCGCCAGCAGTTCACGGGACAGTTCCCACGTTCGGTCACGCTCTCGGGTGCGCTTCTGGACACGGTCGCCCAGCAGGTCGTTAAGGCGCTCCAGCGACTCGGTCGCCTCTTTCTGCGTGGTGATGTCCTGTAACACGCCACTGAACCGTACGCACGCCCCATTCAGGAAATGGGACTGGCCGCTGCTGGAGAACCAGCGCTCAGCGCCACTGGGCAAACTGACCCGGTATTCCACGTGGTAGGTGTGGTCCTGCCCTGCGTCGAGGGCTTCGTTCACACGGCGGGTGACTTCAGGCAGGTCGTGAGGGTGAATGCTTGAATAGAACAGCGGCAGGGTAACAGGTACGGTTGCCTCCAACTCGTACATGACGCGCATGCGCTCGTCCCAGTTCAGTACCCCTGTACGGGGGTTCAGCTCCCACGTACCCATACGGGCCGCTTCGATGGCAATGCGGGCGCGAGCCTCAGCCTCGTGCAGGTTGAGCTCGGCCAGTTCTCGCTGCCGGCGTTCGTGAACTTCTGCCAAGGCGCGTTTGACGGCTGCGGGCAGCAACGGAAGGCTTTGCTTGAGTACGTAGTCTGTAGCACCTTGGCGCATCATTTTCACGGCGTGCTCTTCACCGAACACACCCGAAATGAAAATGAACGGCACCTGGGGCGAAATTTCACGCGCAATGCCCAGCACCTGCTCGCCCGACGACCCTGGCAGCACCACGTCGCTGAGCACCAGGTCGAACGTATGCGCCCGCATCATATCGGCCACGTTACTGTGGTGATGGACCAGGTAGGGTTCGAATTGCAGCCCACTGCGCTCTAGGGCAAAAAGTGTAAGTTCGGCGTCGCGATCGCTGTCTTCTATGAGCAACAGCTTGAGTGGCGCTGGGGTGGGCACGGGGCAATAATCTCGGCGTAGGGCGGCAGGTCAGTTCACGGGGCGCCGCTTGAGGCGCAGCGAACCTGGCGGTGGCTCGTTCAGCACTGCCCAGAAAATACCCAGGTCTGAAATCGCGGCCACGAACTCCTTGAATTCGACCGGTTTCACTACGTATGCGTTCACTCCCAAGGAATAGGCGCTGGTCAGGTCCGGTTCTTCCCGGGAAGAGGTCAGCATTACAATAGGAATGCTGCGCAGCGCCTCATCGGCCCTTACGGCTTTAAGCACTTCTAGCCCGTCGACCTTGGGTAATTTCAGGTCCAGAAGCAGCACCGCCGGGTTGCCCTCCGGTCGGTCAACGTAGTGATTTCGACGGAACAGGTAGTCCAGCGCCTCGGCACCGTCACGGTGCACGATGACTTCGTTGGCCAACTGGCTTCTTTCCAAAGCAACCAGGGTCAATTCCAGGTCGCGAGGGTTGTCTTCCACCAGAAGAATCGGTTTGAGCATGTCTTACCTCTTGAATAAATGCGGTGGCCGTTTCTATTGCTTGTCTGGCAAAGCAAAGTAGAACGTTGCCCCTCTCCCCAGCACGCCTTCAGCCCATACCCGTCCCTGGTGGCGCTCAATGATTCTGCGCACGCTGGCCAGGCCGATCCCGGTCCCTTCGAATTCTTCCATGCGGTGCAGGCGTTGGAATACCCCGAACAGTTTGCCGGCATAGGCCATGTCAAACCCGACGCCATTGTCCTTCACATAGATAACCGTCTCGCCAGCCTGCTCCCTACGCATGGCGCCTACTTCGATGACCGCCGTTTCCTGCTCCCGCGTGTACTTGATGGCATTGGACAGCAGGTTGCGCAACGCCAAGTGCAGGAAAGCGGCATCGCCCAGTACAGCAGGCAGCGGCAGGATGTTCCAGATAACGGTACGGCCCTCGTAATCTGGCACCATTTCTTCCCGGATAGCCTCAACCAAAGCGCCCAGGTTGACGTCTGAATGCCGCAAGGCAGCACGCCCCATCTGCGAAAAGCTCAACAGGTTGTCTACCAGGGTGCCTGCAAAGCGTGCAGAGTCGCTGATATGCTCAAGGAAACGCAGCCCTCGATCAGACAGCTTGTCACCATCGAAATCTGTCAGCAGCTCGGTATAACCGGCGATGTGCCGTAGGGGTGCCCGCAGGTCATGGGACACGCTGTAGGAAAAAGCCTCCAGCTCCTTGTTGGACTTCTTCAATTCGCCTGCGATGGCTGCCAGCTCTTCGGCCTTGCGCAGCACGATCCCCAGCACCGCTGTGCGCAGCTCGACCACAGCCTCCACCGCCAGCGGGTCCCACGGTTTGGAAAAACCTCGGACCTCTTCTTGCCACTGCTCGAAACTGTTGCGCGGGCTGAGCGCCCCACTTGGGGCAACGGCCTTTTCCGGGCGCCCTGCCCAGTTGACGGTGCGGGCCTGTTCGGGCCTGAACCAGATCAGGTAATGGTTATGGATCTTGGAAATGGCAACGGCCAGCAACCCCGCAGCGTGCTCAGCAATGGCGCAGTGGCTGGGCACATCCCGGCCCACGTTGTCGCTATGGAACACATCATCGGCGCCTTCGCGGCCCAGCCAATGGACTAGCGCTTCGATCGCCGGCTGAGGCGGCGTTTGCCCGACGAGTTCGCAGCGGCCTTCGCTGATGATGGCAGCACCTGCAGCCTCCACAAAACCCAGGAAGGTATCAGGCACTGTGAGCAAACCCTCTGGCACACTGTCGCGGTCAGCCATTGCAGAGAGCAGTTGTACCACGTGCTGACGAAGGCCCAGCAACCGTTGTGTGTCGGCATGGGCCTCTCGCGCTTCGATCTGTAACGACAACACATTGCCCAACAGCTCACAGGCCGTACGCACCTGTACATCGACCCTACGCGTATGAGCATGATGACAAGCGATCAATCCCCACAGCTTGCCCCGCACCACGATGGAGATGGACATGGACGCCTGCGTACCCATGTTGCGCATGTATTGAAGGTGAACAGGCGAAACGCTTCGTAATGCCGAATAGCTCAGGTCCAGCGCTCGGGACGTTTTCGGGTTCAGGGCCGGCACGATTCGAGACGGCGTATAACTGGCACTCTCAATCACACGAATGCGATTGCTGCAATACAGTGCGCGAGCCTGAGCAGGGATGTCGCTGGCTGGAAACGACAGGCCCAGGTAGCTGTCGTAGCCTTCCTCCCGTTCTTCCGTCAGCACCGAACCGCTACCTGCGGCATCGAAACGGTACGCCATGATTCTGCCGAAGCCTGTGATGCGGCGAACCTCGGCAACTGCGCGGCGGCACAGGCCCTGAACATCTTGCAGGTCCTGCAGTTCAGCGACAAAAGAGCGCACAAGAGGGTAGAGCTGGCCATAGACGGCGGTCACGTCCGAGGCGGGCTCAAACTCTGCAATCAATACCGAATCCCAACGGTGCAGCAACATGGCGTAAGGGCCATGCTGGTTTGGCGTAGCAAATGTAACGTCGCCCAAGTGAAACGGGTGAGGATCGTCTGCAGGCAACGTGGCCAAACGAGACTGAAGGAGCTCAGGCGTAGTGATCAGCCCGGCCAAGCTGCGGCCTAGCAGTTGAAGAGGTAATGCCCCCAGCCAGGTTTCGACGTTTTCGCTGGCCTGCAACACGTGAAGGCTGGCGGGGTCCAGCACCAGCAGGAAGCCATGGGGCTGGATGCTTCCTGGAATCTGGATCGGCTCTTGTGCGCATTGCTCGATGGCGGCGGCAAGGGCCTGTTCCGATTCACGTAGGGTCACTGCATGCTCCAAGGCAACGGTACTAACAAGTTGGACAATACCTTAACAGACTTGTACAAAAACCTGCACAGCCCAAAGGTTCAATTTCTTATTCTACTGCCGAAATGGATGGTTGATTCATAAAACATTAGATAAGGGCTATGTGCGCCTGGCTACTTTGGATCCGCCAAGTGATCATGCTTATTATCGTTGGAAACGGGGATTGATAGTCTGATGTCAACGCTTGGCTCGTTGCGTGTGGCCCGCGTATAGGCACACCTCTGTGACACCCTAGAGAAACCCTGCCACGGCACCTAGTGAGCAAGCCTCCAGGCGCAATGACAGGGCAAATTGCTCAGCGGCTAGAGAATTGGCTTTCCGCCGGTTACACCAAACCGAGTACCGGAAATATAACTGGATTCATCCGAAGCCAGCATCACGTAGATAGGGGCTACTTCAACAGGCTGGCCGGGCCGGCCTAGTGGCGTCTGCGAGCCGAATTCGGCAACCTGGTCTTCAGGCATGGTGGCGACGATCAGCGGCGTCCAGATAGGGCCAGGTGCAACACTGTTAACCCGGATGTTCTTCGGGCCCAGCATCTGAGCAAGGCCAGCGCTGAAATTAGCAATGGCGCCTTTGGTGGCCGCGTAAGCCAGCAAGGTAGGCGTAGGGTTGTCGGAGTTCACAGACGAGGTATTGATAATGGAACCCCCTGCTTTCATATGGGGCACCGCCGCCTTGCAGATACGGAACATGGCTGTGATGTTCACATCGAATGTGCGCACCCACTCCTCATCTGGAATGTCCTCCAGGCTTTCATGGGTCATCTGGAAGGCGGCGTTGTTCACCAGCACATCGATACGGCCGAACTCGGCCACGGCCTTGTCTACCAATCCAGTGCAGGTGTCTTTCAGGGAAAGGTCCCCTGGCACCAACACACACTTGCGCCCGGCTTCTTCCACAATACGCTGCGTGTCCTGTGCGTCCTCGTGCTCATTCAGATAGCCAATGATCAGGTCCGCGCCTTCACGGGCGAAGGCGATCGCCACAGCGCGGCCGATGCCGCTGTCGGCACCTGTGATCAGGGCAATCTTGCCCTCAAGGCGTCCGGAGCCTTTGTAGCTGGTTTCGCCGCAATCTGGCAGCGGGTCCATCTTGGCCTGGCTACCTGGAACAGCTTGGGGTTGCTTGGGGAACGGTGGGGTTGGGTACTGTTTCACTGTGCATCTCCCGAGGTCGTGTAATAGGGTTGCGACTATCTGGAAACCTGCACGGTTCATTTGGATTCCCTTCAACCTTCACACCTTCGGACATACCGCCGACACCTGCTGGAAACACTTGTGTTTCCCTCATGCCCTTGCCAGCAAGCAGAAGGGTGTATATATTCTTGGCCTGATGCCGATAATGCTTCTGCTTCAAGGGTTTATCGGCATTGCTACACCTCAGCGCTACCGCCCGAATGGCGAAATTGGTAGACGCAAGGGACTTAAAATCCCTCGCCCTTTGGGCGTCCCGGTTCGACCCCGGGTTCGGGCACCATCGTGATTTCGGGGGTTTCATTGCCCTTTAGAACGCTTTAGGGCGTGCGCTTTCGGTCCGCAAAAAACTGTTTGGTCCGCAATTATTCCTTCCGGCGCCTCTTGCTAGCCCCCTGCCCTTCTTGAGCTATAGGATGCAGGCTCTTCCATAAATGAGCCTGAAGGGTGACTGCGCATGCCTGAAGAAAAACACATTGCACCCTTCTTACCTGAATACCTTGAGCCGGCCAAACAGCCGATATTGCGAATTCAGCGATCCTCGTAGGTCGAGCCCATTATCAGCCCCTATAGCTAAGCGCACGGGCCGATCCCTCTGTGGAAATGGACTGCTCGATACATGGGCTAGCTTAAGTCATGCAGGCCTCGCTGAAGTGCCCGGTTCAAAGACCATTCAGAAAATCTTGCTTTCAAACCCTGCCGTTGGGGTGTGCAGCACATAGGGCCCACCGTGTAGCTTGGAGCCTTGGGAAAGGGAGCAAGCCTGAGCAAGGGCCAAGTCACCCCGTCCGTTGAATACTGCAAACGTAGCACGCCATCATAAATGGTTAAGCGAAGCCAAAAATCATTCGGGTTGCCGATGAAGTAACCAGGCGCCCAATCCGACTGACCTTGGGTCAGCACGCTACCGATCATTGGCGTTCCATCACTTATTTCTACCCCCGCCTTGAGCCAGGTCTCCTGATCGAGCCTGAGCATAATGCCCGCTTGATCGTAAAGCTCGCGAAAGTCGGCGTTGATTCTGACCTGAGCTGTAAAGCTTCCTGCAGTTGGAAACCCTAAGAAATGCCCACTGTCACGTACGAATCCATAATGGGTTTCACGCCAAAAGTCAGTCTGGTAGTCGGTAACTATCTCCAAGGAGCTATCAGTAAGGACTTGGTAAAAGTTTGGTATATTCAGCCAGTGAGCCGCTTGCCAAATTGAACCTTCAACGTTCTGGGTGACCGCTTCAACCTGTTTGTTATTCACTATAACCACTCCATTGACAGTTGGAGTCCAGAATGAAATCACACCCTTTACATGACCTCTAGCCTTGAAGGCTGTATTGAGAATGGATAGGTAGCTTTTTTGCGATCTTCGGCTGCCAAGTGCCGTGAGGGCGCTATTCGATGGTTGCCAGGCTGCTGACTGTGCAGCGCAGCCGTGGGACGCGCAAATATTCCCAGCGCCCCAGAATTGCCTAATGGCTTTCCGGAAAACTCGCCGCAATAAGAAAAGCCCCGCAGACCTAGGATCTGCAGGGCTTCAATAATGGAGGCCGAGGTCGGAATCGAACCGGCGTAGGCGGATTTGCAATCCGCAGCATAACCACTTTGCTACTCGGCCTCAAAACATCCAACAGTAAACTGCCTGATGTTAAAACTGGAGCGGGAAACGAGACTCGAACTCGCGACCCCGACCTTGGCAAGGTCGTGCTCTACCAACTGAGCTATTCCCGCATCGTGTTGACGGGCACCATTCTATCGAAACCATATCCCCCGTCAAGCCTTTGATTCGAAAAAAGTTTTATTTCTTAACATCTGTACTCAGATGAGGGAGCGCCGCACGTAGGTAATTGATCATCGACCACAGGGTAAGCGCCGCGGCGATCAGCAACAAGGCATAGCCTACCAACACGATGAAGGTAAGCGCTGGGGGATTTCCGAGCAGGATGATGAGCGCCACCATTTGTGCAGCTGTTTTCCATTTGCCGAGGTTGGACACTGCCACATGAGCACGCGCCCCCAGCTCCGCCATCCACTCACGCAGCGCCGAAACCACGATTTCGCGGCCTATGATCACGGCCGCAGGCAGGGTAAGCCAGATAGTAGCGTGGTTTTCCACCAACAGCACCAGCGCGACCGCCACCATCAGCTTGTCGGCCACAGGGTCCAGAAAGGCACCGAAGGGGGTGCTTTGCTCAAGGCGCCGGGCCAGGTACCCATCGAGCCAGTCCGTAGCGGCGGCCACGGCAAACACGCTACTGGCTGCCAGGTAGCTCCAGTTATAAGGGAGGTAGAACAGCAGGATGAAGATCGGAATCAGCGCAACGCGCAGAAGGGTCAAGAGATTAGGAATATTCATTGGCACGACTGGCAGCGGGTTGAGCTGCCATTCTACTCGCTGTGCAGGTTGGCATAAATCAACTCGGCCAGCTTTTTACTGATGCCAGGTGCTTTGGCAATTTCATCGATGCTGGCCCGACTGAGTTCCTGCAGGCCGCCAAAGTGCTTGAGCAGGTCGCGCCGGCGCTTAGGCCCTACGCCATCAATGCCTTCGAGCGTAGAGGTTCTGCGTGCCTTGCCGCGGCGGGCGCGGTGGCCCGTGATTGCAAAACGGTGCGCCTCATCCCGTATCTGCTGGATAAGGTGCAACGCGGGCGAGTCGGCCTTGAGCGTGAACTCGTTTGTAATGTCGTTCAGGTAAAGGGTTTCGAACCCGGCCTTGCGGGTCACGCCCTTGGCAACACCGATCAAAATAAGCTCGGGCACTTCCAAGGCCTGCAATACTTCACGCGCCATGTTCAACTGGCCCTTCCCGCCGTCCACCAGCAATACGTCCGGTAGTTTCCCCTCACCACTCTTGATCTTGCTGAAGCGCCGGGTGAGCGCCTGATGCATGGCGGCATAATCATCACCACCGGTCACGCCCTCTATGTTGTAGCGCCGATAGTCCGACTTTATAGGGCCTTCAGGGCCGAACACTACGCAAGAGGCCACAGTAGCCTCACCGCTGGAGTGGCTGATGTCATAGCACTCCAGCCGTTGCGGTGGCTCATCCATGCCCAGCACGTCTGCAAGGGCAGCGAAACGGGCCGTGACATGCTGCCGGTTCGCCAGCCGGGCTGCCAAAGCCTGGTCGGCATTGGTAACGGCCAGTTGCTGCCAGCGTGCACGCGTGCCTCTCACCCGGTGGCTTACCGTGAGTTCGCGCCCGCGCAAGGTATTCACGGCCTCGATCAGTGCTTCTATGTCTTCAGGCAACGTATTGACAATGATTTCTGCCGGCAACTCACGCTCAGAGCTACCTAGGTAGTACTGCGAAAGAAACGCCGACATCACTTCATCCAGTGATTCTTCAATGCCTACCTGAGGGAAGAAATTCTTGCTGCCTAATACCCGACCACCGCGCACGCTGATCAAATGTACGCATGCCCCGCCTGGGTTGGTGAACGCAGCGACCACATCTACATCACCTGCCCCCCCCTCCATGCTCTGCTGATCCTGGACGCGACGAAGCACAGCGATCTGATCACGCAGCTCAGCTGCCTTCTCGAAATCCAGATCCAACGCTGCCCGCTCCATGTTGCCGGACAACTCGTTGGTCAACTGGTGGCTGCGCCCCTCCAGAAACATGATCGAATGGCGTACATCCTCGGCGTATTCAGCACCCTCCACGGCCCGTACACAGGGTGCCTTGCACCGCTTGATCTGGTACTGAAGGCACGGCCGGGTGCGGTTTTTAAAGTAGCTGTCTTCGCACTGGCGAACCTGGAAGGTTTTCTGCAGCAGGCTCAGGCTTTCCCGAATCGCCCCCGCGCTGGGGTAAGGCCCAAAATACCGGCCTTTTCCTTTCTTTGCACCGCGATGGATACTGAGCCTGGGGAACTCGGCATTGGAGAGGTACACATAAGGGTAGGACTTGTCATCGCGCAGAAGAATGTTGTACGGGGGACGCCACTCCTTGATCAGAGTCTGCTCAAGTAGCAGCGCCTCGGTTTCATTGGCAGTGATCGTCGTTTCCACTTGGGCGATATGCCCCACGAGCGCAGCAGTCTTGGGCGCTAGCCCGGTTTTGCGGAAGTAACTGGCAAGGCGCTTTTTAAGGTTGCGCGCCTTGCCCACATACAGCAGGCGACCGCCCTCATCGAACATCCGATAGACGCCAGGGCGCCCGCTACAGGTCGACAGAAAAGCGGCTGGATCAAAGAGTAGAGTCATGTTTACGCGTTGGCGTCGACCATGCCGTGGCGAACGGCCAGCAATGTCAGTTCGACGTCGCTGGTAATGGAAAGCTTTTCAAAGATGCGGTACCGGTAGGTATTCACGGTCTTCGGAGAAAGGCATAGCTTGTCAGAGATGTTCTGTACCTTCTGACATCCCACGATCATGAGCGCAATCTGGATCTCGCGCTCGGACAACAGATCAAAAGGCGATGACGTGGTTTGCGGCTGGAACGACTTGAGCGCCAACTGCTGGGCGATCTGTGGGCTTATGTAGCGCTGGCCGGCAAATACCAGACGGATCGCCTGGACCATTTCAGTCAAGCCTGCGCCCTTGGTAAGGTAACCGGCCGCACCTGCCTGCAGCAGGCGCGTAGGGAACGGATCTTCCTCGCATACCGTTACCACCACCACTTTCAGATCAGGATGGCTGCGCAACATCTTGCGCGTTGCTTCAAGCCCGCCTATTCCCGGCATTTTCACGTCCATCAGCACGACGTCCGGCCCCAGGTCTCGCGCTGCCTTGAGCGCCTCCTCGCCTGACTCCGCCTGACCGACCACCTGAAGCCCGTCGATATCGGACAGCATTCGAGTAATGCCTGTGCGTACCAGATCGTGATCATCGACCACCAGCACCCTAATCAAGCAGACACCTCTCGTTACGCTTTACGTTCAGAACGGTACATTAACAAAGATCCATCCGTCCTACCTAGGCCTAAACGAAAACAACGCTGCCAACCTTAGCGGCCACGCTTGCGCTCACTACCAGCACCCGGCGCTATCGCTGCCATTGCATCAACCATGACCACCATTGCTGCACGGACCTTGGATGGCAACGTGCGAAAACCGGACAGCAGGCGAACTTCGTCATCGGCCAGCCCGCCACCCCGATTAACGTGGCGCTCGCCAGTCAGCACGTAGAGTACGTCCACGTCATGGCCTGCAATTGCCACAAGGTAATCCGCCCTTGGCCAGCGCTCGCCACTTTCATATTTGCCCTGTGCATTGGGCTCAACCCCGCCGATTTCACCAAACGCCCGCTGCGTAAGTTTCAAACGCTCACGCTCCTCCCGGATCCGGGGACCTATTGAAGTCATTTGAATGTATAATCCCTTTCGTAACATCCGTTTGGGTTTCTTACCAAAACGCTATTAAATCAAACAAAACGGACTTGAACTATGCACGGTATACGGACTGCCGCACAAGCCAGAGCCTGGCTGGATCGGCAAGGAAAATCGGTTCAACAGTTTGCACGGGAGCACAATGTGGATGCGGCCACCACCTATCAGGTGCTGTCAGGGCGTAAAAAGGGACGGCGCGGGGAGGCGCACAAAGTGGCTGTATTGCTCGGCATGAAAGAAGGCATCATTCCCTCAGATACCGAGCCAGCCAGGCGAGTGCTTCACAGTACGCCCAGGTGATCGGCAATCCAGGGCAAGGCGGTTTCGCAGGGTTGGCTCACTTTGAGTGCCAGCAAGGCATCGGCCCGGGTCCTCCCCAGATTGATCGCCAGCAGAGGCTTGCCTTGCCGGGACATTTCCAGGCAAAGACGATAACTTGAATAGGCCATTAATGACGACCCCACCACCAGCATGAGGGCGGCCCGCTCGGCTGCCTGCCAGGCAGCCTGAGCAACGCGGGGGCACACGCCGTCGCCGAACAGGACTACGTCCGGCTTAAGCCGGTCCCCGCCGCACGCTGGGCAACCGGGCAAGGTGAAGCGCCCCAGAAAATGCGCGGCCAAGTGAGCATCTCCGTCTGGGGCCAGTACGGCATGTACCTCTTGAAGCGCAGGGTTGGCAGCCTCCAATGCTTCCTGCATGCAGGTACGCGGCAGCCTTGCCCCACAGTCAAGGCACATCACACGGTGCAGGTTGCCGTGAAGTTCGATGACATGGCGACTCCCTGCCCGGTCATGCAGGCCATCCACATTCTGGGTGACCACCGCAGCAATATGGCCAGCCGCTTCAAGGCGTGACACTGCAACGTGTGCGGCATTGGGCCGAGCAGCATCAACGCCCTGCCACCCCACCATGGCGCGTGCCCAATAACGCTTACGCGCTTGAACCGAACTCACAAACTCTTGGTGCATCATTGGCGCATTGCCACGGCGGACGCCTTCGGCGTCCCTGTAATCCGGAATACCGGAAGCCGTGCTGATGCCAGCACCCGTCAGCAACACGATGGGCTGGCCTGCGAGGCGCTCGCACAGCACTGAAAGGGCCTCATCGGCCTGGATATTGTCCATCGCAACCTCCGTCACAGCCAAGGAGCCTGGGCCTAATGGGTGATAGAAGGTTAAACCAGCCGGAGCACACTTGGATGAATTGCGACGAATACCCTGAAGTGAACAGGCATTGGCAACACAGGCAGGCCTACCTCCGGGTTTGACTCGATGGTAGATGTAGCCGAAGCTGTTGGCCTTGCCGCAGCGGACGTTCGAATGACCCGCGTTACACGCCTTTTGATAGCAACCTGCATTGCCATAGTCAGTGGGCTAGGGTTTTGGTATGCCTCTACACCTGCACCGGTGTCAATACCTGCAGCTGCCGAGCATGGCTACGCCAGTGCACTGCATGCGGCACGCGCAGGTGGCCCCGGCGCAGCCCGCCTGTTGTATCAGCAACTGGACCGAGCAGACCTTACGCCTTCCGGCCGAGCTGCTCTCTTTGCCGTATTGCCAGATTACCCCAGCCCACGGGCACTGGCATTCGCACGGGCGGGCTTGCAGGCCTCCAGCCCCATGGTCCGGCTCGCGGCCGCCCAAGCGGTGGTAAGTTTGTTGCCGGTTGCCGAACAGCCGCAAGTGCTTGGCCCCTTGCTCGATGATGCAGACGAAGGCGTTCGACAGGCTGCAGCTATAAAGCTGCTAACCTTTGGCGTTCAGCAATTGGGCGCCTACGGTGATAGGCTTGACCAAGTGCTGGAGGGCTTCGCCAGAGACCTTGAAAGCCAGGCGGCTGACCCCACTGCACAACTGCAACTGGCAACGCTACGCCTGCAGCAGGGGAAGCCTGCACTGGCTCAAGCCTGCGCACGCGCCATATTAGCCTTGCAACCTGACAACCTGCAGGCACGGGTCATATTAGCCAAAGCGCTTGATCGCTTGGGCAGCCCTGATGAAGCCCGGGAAACCTTGGCCGAGCCCTTGCGAGAGCAGCCCGACAATGCGTTCCTGCAACACGAGCTCGGGCTGTGGCTACTCAGCCATGACCAGCCTGCCTACGCCTTGCTCGCGCTTACCAAAGCCGTAGAACGTGCCCCCCAGAACGCCACTTACCGCCTGGACCTGGCCTTGAGCCTGCACCGCCTGGATCAGCCAGAAGCGGCGCAGGCTCAGTTGGACCAGTTGGTGAGGCGCCACCCGGCCAACCGCAAAGCCAGGGTGCTGTTGATTGACTACTGGAAACAAGCAGGCCAGTTACAGAATGTTCAGGTTCTGCTGGCTGAGCTAGAGCAACAGAACCCAGATGATCCGGCGCTTGATCAAGGGCTCTAACTGCGAGCAAGGCATCGCACGTGGCAGCGCGTTATGCCAGTTCCTTGCGAATAGCGACCTGTAAGTCATCCAGCTCAAACGGCTTGGCAAGTACGGGCGCACGCTGAGCGATAGGATGTACGCTGTCCCGGATCTCCTTGGGATACCCACTGATAAAGATCACTTTGAGCTCAGGCCGTAGCTTTACTGCAGGCTCGGCAATATCGACGCCCGAGATTCCGCCTGGCAGCCTGTAATCGGTGATCATCAGGTCCAGGTGCGGCTTGCGTGCCAGAATGTCGAAGGCTTCTACACCATTCTCTGCTTCCAGAACGTGATACCCCTCCCCCTGAAGATAGTCGCGAAGGATCTGGCGTATCACCGCCTCGTCTTCAACGATCAGCACTACGTCTTGCGCATCTCCACTCATTGCATTGCCTATGTAAGATTGTCTCGGGCTGCCCATGTGACCTCAGCCCCCAAGAGAGGTTGCGTTGCTACGCAGACTGGCCGGCGCGTGGCAAATGGACGGTGAATACAGCGCCCTGGCCCAGAGTGCTTTGTACGCTGATGTGGCCACCATGCGCGGCAACGATCTGCTCGGAAATGAACAGCCCCAGCCCTAGACCCGCGATCGCATGACGGGTGGACGCACGCTCGAACTGCTGGAAAATCCGGAGCTGGTCTTGCTCACTGATTCCCACACCGTGGTCACGTACGTGTACCCGCGCCCACCCCACATCGGTGTCGACCCAGACGTCCACCGCGCCTTGGCCGCCGTAGCGCAACGCATTGGTCAACAGGTTGGCCACCACCTGCTCTATCCTGAATTCGTCCCAGTGACCCTGTACGTCAGCCGGGGTTTGGCAGTCGATTGTCATGCCAGCGGCAGTGGCCTGGGGTATGAAGCGGTCAACCACGCTGCTCACCAGCTCGCACAAGTTAAACGCCTGGGGGCGAATAGACAGTTTGCCCGTACGTATGCGAGCCACATCGAGCATGTCCTCGATCAACCGGATCAAGCTTTTGATCTGGCGCTCATCCCGCTCCACCATACCCTGCATCTTGTCCAGGGAAAATGCCGCAGCGTTACCTTTGGCAAGGTGCATCTTGCGCAGCTGGGTTTCCAGGATCAGCCCATTGAGCGGCGTACGCACTTCATGGGAAACCACGGACATGAAGTCATCACGCATGCGAACTGCGTGTTCAAGTTCTTTCTGGGTGGTTTGCAACTGCCCTAGCAGCACTTCCTGCTGTTGCCTGCTGCGCTCCAACGCTTCCAACTGCTCGTTGAGGGTTTTTCGCTGGCGGTACAGGTCCACGAATACACTGACTTTGCTTTTTACTGCCAACGTATCAAGTGGTTTCTGCAGGAAATCGACCGCGCCCGTCTCATACCCTTTGAACGCATAATTGAGTTCTCTGCCCGCCGCAGACACGAACACGATCGGAATATGCTTGGTTTTTTCGGTGCCGCGCATCAACTCTGCCAACTCGAAGCCGTTCATGCCAGGCATCTGCACATCCAGAATGGCCAAGGCGAATTCATGCTGCAGCAATAGGTGCAGGGCGTCATCCGCGCACAGGGCCTTATACACTTGGCGGTCGCTGCGACTGATCAGTGCCTCCAGAGCTACAAGGTTTTCAGGGAGATCATCCACGATCAGCAACTTGGCGGGCTCCTGGCTCAGCATTCGGCCGCTTCCAGGCCGGCCAACAGGTCTCCAATACGGTCCAAGGTAAGCACATGATCGGGGCGAAAAAGGTTTAATGCAGCTTCGGGCATGGTTGCAATCCTGGCTTCGGCAGGGTCCTGCACCACGGTGAGCCCGCCCGCCTGCGCGATGCATGACAGCCCGCTCGCGCCATCCTGGCTTGCGCCTGTCATAAGCACCCCCACCAGGCCAGCCCCATAGGCATCAGCGGCCGACTCGAACAGGACGTCGATCGAAGGTCGAGAAAAATGCACTCGTGGCTCCTGGCTTAGCGAAAAGCTCCGGTCCTGCTCAATGGACAGGTGATAGCTGGGCCCTGCCACATAAATCATTCCGGGCTCGACAGGCGCTTTGTCCTGTGCCTCACGCACAGGTCGGCGCAGGCGGCGTTCGAACACACTGGCCAATTGGCTAGGCTGGTTCTCGGGCAGATGCAACACCGCGACGACCGGTAGGCCAAAGGTAACAGGCAAACGGCCAAATACGCTTAGCATCGCCTCCACACCGCCGGCGGACGCGCCCAACACTACAGCTTCACAAGCCTGTCTCACGCTTGCAGCCCTCACAATTTGCGGTAGATTCTTTCGGGCCGCGAAAGCGCTTCGAACCGGCCCGCATAAGCGGTGAAATCAAGGGTTTCCTTGGCGCCTAGCATCAGAAAGCCCCGACGACACAGAGACTCGTGGAATAACCCAAAAGCTCGGTCCTGAAGTTTTTTATTAAAATAAATCAACACATTGCGACAGGATACCATGTGGGTTTCGGAAAAAACGCTGTCCGTAGCCAGGCTATGATCGGCAAACGTCACGTTCTCACGAAGCGAGCTGTCGAGAATGGCGTGATCATAAGCGGCCGTGTAGTAGTCCGAGAAACTGCGTTTTCCGCCGGCGCGGTGGTAGCTCTCGGTGTAGGCCCGAATGGCCTCAAGGGAATAGATACCCTGCTTGGCCCGCTCCAACGAAGTAGGGTTGATGTCTGTGGCGTAAATCAGCGAACGCTCCAGCAAGCCTTCCTCACGTAGCAGAATGGCCAGTGAGTACACTTCCTCCCCTGTACTGCAGCCAGCAATCCAGAGCTTGAGGGAAGGATAGGTTTCCAGCACCGGTACCACATTACGGCGAATGGCCAGGAAGTGCTCCGGGTCTCGGAACATTTCGCTGACCGGGATAGTGAGGTACTGAAGCAGTTCGGAAAACATGCCAGGCTCATGCAGCATTCGCTCCTGCAAACGGGACACGGTCTCGCATTCGAACTGGCGCAAGGCGTGGAGCAGGCGCCGTTTGACCGACGCCCCCGAATAATCCCGGAAGTCGTAGCTGTATTTGAGGTAGATCGCCTCGATCAGCAGTTTGATTTCGATATCCAGGGTACGGTCGTTGTTTGTCAACGAAGTACCCCCTTGAACGCATCACCGCTCATACACACTTAAATGCGCTCCAGTTGAGGCAACCACACCCGTATCAGCGAGAACAAACGGTCAAGCTCAATGGGCTTGGCCAGGTAATCATTGGCACCTGCATTGATGCAGCGGTCCTGGTCATCTTTCATGGCCTTGGCCGTGACAGCGATAATGGGCAGCTTGCGCCAGCGTGGGTCTTTCCTTATTTCCCGTGTCGCTTCGAAACCATCCATTTCCGGCATCATCACGTCCATCAATATCAGGTCGATTTCAGCTACCGTATTCAGGCGATCAATGGCTTCGCGACCGTTGCGACCTATTTCGACCACTGCTCCTTTCTGCTCCAGTGCGCTAGTAAGGGCAAAGATGTTTCGCACGTCGTCGTCTACCACCAGTATCTTGCGGCCTTCAAACACCTTGTCACGGCTGCGAGCGGTTTTAAGCATCTTCTGCCGCTCGTGGGACAGTTGCGACTCGACCTTGTGCAGGAACAAGGTGACTTCATCAAGCAGGCGCTCCGGAGAGCGCGCACCCTTGATAATGATCGAGCGCGAGTACTTGAGCAGCTCTGCCTCCTCTTCACGCGTGAGGTTGCGGCCGGTGTACACGATAACGGGCGGGAATGATCGAATCTCATCCGTAGACATGCGCTTGAGCAAATCGTTGCCCAGCATGTCAGGAAGCTTGAGGTCGATGATCATGCAGTCATAGATATTGTCACGTAGCAGGTCGAGCGCCTCCTGTGCGTACCCGACGGCTGTAATTTCGATATCTTCGTCGCCGATCAGCCGGGCAATGCTGTCGCGCTGAAGATCATCATCTTCTACCAACAGAATGTGCTTGAGCTTTTGTGTGAGCTTGGCCTCAAGCCGGGCAAAGACAGACTTCAACTCTTCACGCGATGTCGGCTTCACGGCATAGCCCACAGCCCCCATGTGCATTGCCGCTTCCACCCTGTCTTCCACGGAAATCACGTGAACCGGAATGTGCCGGGTGGTGGCCTGCTCTTTGAGCCGCTGGAGCACGGTAAGGCCTGAATGGTCCGGGAGGCGCATGTCCAGCAATACCGCATCGGGCAGGAATTGCTCCGCCAGCATGTAGCCTTCGTCAGCACCATGGGCGACCAGGCATCGGTAGTTAAGCTCGTGGGCCAAGTCATACAGAATGCGCGCAAAGCTGGGCTCATCCTCGATCACCAGGATGCAGCGTTGTGCTGACGACTCCAGCTCGCGATCGTCCGGAAAACGAGGAATATTGAGCGGCGGTGGGGTGGGTGCCGGCAGGCGTACCTGTGCAACAGATGCAGGCGCGCTGGCCTGCCGGTTGGCTGCGATGCTGGGGGCGGCAATAGCCGGCGTACTGCCCGCTTCATACTGGGCAGGCAGCACCAGTGTAAAGGTGCTTCCCCCGCCCAGCGTACTAGTTACGCTAATGGTCCCGCCCAGCAGCTTCGCCAGGTCGCGGGAAATGGAGAGCCCCAGGCCCGTGCCACCGTAACGCCTGCTGGTAGTGCCATCAGCTTGGCGAAAGGCTTCGAAAATGACCTGTTGCTGGCCAGGTTCAATGCCGATACCAGAGTCGCGTACCTTGAACGCGACACTGTCATCGCTTTCCCGCGCAATGGTGAGACGCACTTGCCCTTGTTCGGTGAACTTGATGGCGTTGGAAAGCAGGTTCTTGACGATCTGCTCTACGCGCTGACGGTCCGTGAACAGGGACGCCGGCGCATCGTCTTCAACCACCACCTGGAAGTCCAGGCCCTTGTTGGCCGCCACGGGTTGGAACAGCCCTCTGAGGCTGTCGGCCAGCCGATTAACGCTGGTCGTCTCCGGGCGTACATCCATCTTGCCAGCCTCGACCTTGGAAATGTCCAAAATGTCATTGATCAGATTAAGCAGGTCATTACCCGCCGAATAAATGGACTCGGCAAATTTCACCTGGTCCGCACTCAAGTTGCCATCAGGGTTTTCAGCCAGCAGCTTGGCCAGAATCAGCGAACTATTGAGCGGCGTGCGAAGCTCGTGAGACATATTGGCCAGGAACTCGGATTTGTAGCGGCTGGAACGCTGAAGCTCGTCGGCCCGCTCCTCCAACTGTACCTGAGCATGTTTGAGGGCATCTCGCTGGCTGGCCAGCGCGTCGGTACGCTCGGCCAGTTGCTCGTTGGTCTGTTCCAACTCGGCTTGCTG
>Ga0268349_1000092_pt1 | contig 17758 bp, 18 predicted proteins | sample G5R2_MAIN_18SEP2_FD_190164 | JGI IMG/M metagenome (GOLD analysis project Ga0268349, IMG submission 190164) | Phyllosphere microbial comminities from switchgrass, GLBRC, Michigan, United States - G5R2_MAIN_18SEP2017_LD1 | ecosystem: Host-associated > Plants > Phyllosphere > Phylloplane/Leaf...
CGTTGGTGGAGCCTTCGGCCACCTTGATCGGGCCGGGGTGCTTCTCGCAGGCGCCGATGCTCTGGTCCACGTGGGCGGCCTTGCGGCCGTTGATGAACACGTTGGGTGAGCCGGTGATCAGGGTGCCAGAAGGCGAAAGAAACCCACTGCCGATGGTTTCACCCAAGTAGGTCAGAAAGCTGCTCCCTACCCCGGCGGCCAGCCCGGCCAGGAGCCCTGCGCCAAACCCGCAAGTGAACGTGGTCACCGCCACCGCCGCCACCAGGCCGATGCCAAGAACAGCCCCTAGCACAAAGCCGCCCATTGCGCCGGAGTGGGCGATCTGGTCACCAAACCGTGCTGCCTCGAACATGGGCGTTACTCCTGTTCGGGGGTGGCGGGGGTCGCTGGCAGGCGAGGCTGGAAGCTGGCCAGCAGGTCTGCCCAGCCTTGGGTCTGTTCAGGGCTGAAATCAGCCGCAGAGGTGGTCGAGAACACCAGAGCGCGTGTCGGTTCGATCAGGAACGCGGCCTGGCGCTGATAGTAGGGCCGCCCTTCGCCCATGTAGTACGCATCGATCTGCACGCCCTCCATGGGCGCCTCGGTCGAGAGAAACACGGCTTTGCGGCCGAGCGCGGTATAGCCGCGCAGCTTGGAGGCCATCAGCTTGACCTGCCGGTCCACGTAGGCCTGGAGCGTTTCACCCGGCAACAACGTGTCCCTGGACACCGTAATGCTCAAGGGCGCCGGCAGCACTGAACCCAGCACAAACATGTTGACGGTACGGTCCTGAAAACCTTCTGGCAGCGTGATGTCGCCTTCTTGCAATGCGTATTCCATGTAACAGGAACTCCTTGTATCGAAAATCAGCCTGCGGCCAAGTCGGCCACCAGGCTATCGAAGTGTGTCAACCAGTCGCTTAGCTCGGGTTGGGTGGGGTCGATCCGGCAGGACACTTCCAGCCATTGCAGGGCGTCACTGCCTGCCTGGGGCACCAGTGCCCCCACCAGCCGTGCGTGCTGCGCCTTGCCCTGCGTGTTGATATGAACATCCACTGCCTGGGCATCACACCCCAGAAGCGTACAGCCCTGCTGACGGATCACCCGCAGGCCCGGCGCTTGCGCACTGAAGGCCTGCAGGGCGCGTTCGAAGAGCGCACCGAGCGCTTCCCCTTCCCGCACCGGGCTACGTTTGATCGCCACCGTGAGCGGTTTGCCCTTGTCGTCCACCGTGGCCTGGACGGCGAGCAGGCGGGCGCGTGCCGGGAAACTCACCTGCAGGCCCCCAAAGCTGAAACGGCTGGGTGCCTCCTGCAGGGGTATAACGGCCTGGGGCTCAGGCTCGGGTGCCGCTTCAACCACCGGGGCTTGAAGCGCGGCAAGGCGGGCCGCTTCTTCGTCGGCAATACGTTTGGCGGCAATGCGGTCGTACAGGCTTGGTCTGGCCATGGGCTGTTGTCTCACTGGTTGATATCGACCCGGTCGCCTTGTACGAACGTGTTTTCGCCCAGCACACTGATCGACTTGCATTTTAAATAAGCCAGGCGGCTTCCCCGGAGAACTTTGCTGGGCATAGCTCGCTGCACTAACGCCCTCGAAACAACGAGTAAGTCAGCGGTTCAACCCTGCAGGGGAAAGGGTTCACTTTTAAAGCAGGTTGGCGCGCAAGGAAACACGCTTCCATAACAGGCTGTCAACACAACTGGCGAACATAGCGGGGGCTTAACGTGATCAGCAGTATGCGCTTTTGAAGGGAATAATACCCATTAAAGCCAACGATCACCGGGCGTTTGTGCGAAGCATGGAAGTCCACGCTTGGCACTCGGCGCGCAAAGTTTTTTTACAATTAAACAAGTTTTTCGGACAACACAGCAAGTGCAAAAATATTCAAAAGGGCTAAAGCCGGATTACAAAAAGCAAACGTCAAGGCCAGGCAGAGCGCTCATTTAGCGCGCTCAATCTTAAAATATTTCGTAATAAAGCTTATATTCCAAGAGGCTTTTAAAAATTCTCTTAAGGTGCTATGCCCAGCACTTACTTAATCAAACAAATGCTCAAGCCCTGCCAGGGCCAACTGGGTGCTGCGGATGTCGTCCAATGGCACGGCAGGGCTTACGCCCTTGGGCAGGCCGCGCCAGATGACAAAGGCCTGCCGGGCGTCGAAGAACAGGAAGTAGTCATTGAAACGCTCGGCTTCACGAAAGCGCCTGGCCAGCGCCGTGCGCAGTTGCTGTGCGCTAAGCACCTGGCCGGTAACCTGCAAGGCCAGGCCCCAGCGGCGATGCTCACGGCAACTGACAAAGCACACGCCTTTGGCGATGGGCCAGGTGGCTGCCTGCTCAGCGAGCAGGTGTTCGTAAAAGGCGCCTTTTTCCGCCACCTGGATCATGGGGCATCAATCCTTCAACGGGACCACAGTGAAATCTACCTGCGGGTCTCGGTCATTAAGGCCCTGACGCATATCTTCGGGCCACCACACCACCAACTGCCGGTCGGTGGAGTCTGGCCGCTTGCATGCGTAACCGGAGCAGCCTTCACGGCTGGCACAACCAGCGAGTGCGGTCAGTGCAACGAGGGTAATCAGTACACGACCGAGCTTCATGGTGCGGTTCTCCGAAGCAGCGAGGTACGGCCCTGAGCTGCATTTTTCAAGGATTGTTTAGGCTGGCGCAGTGCGATGTAGATTTCGCTCTCCTCACCCGGCTGCAGCCACGCATGGGGCCAGGCGCCCACGCCCATGGCCCAGCGGCCACCACAGCGGCTTTCATCGATACGCAGCGGCTTGCCAGTATCGTTTTTCGCCACCACCACAGCCACACCCCAGTCTTTGCGTGCAAACCACTGGGAGCGCTGGGCGTCGAGCACTAGGCCGTTGCCTGGGTCACACAGTGTTTGCGGTTCGAATGGCAGTGCCGTCGACGCACTGAAGCCCGGCGGGGATACACCATCGAGCAGTTGGCTGAAAGCCTTTTCAATCTCGCCTCGGGTAGGCTTCACGAACCCATCGCGTCGCGTATCGATCCGGTCCATCTGCGCATCCACATCATGGGGATTGCCATTGTCCACGTAGCGGGACGGGTCCACCTGGTCACCAATCAGGCGTGGCGTGAGAATGAACAACCGCTCGCGCTGGCTGAACTCCCGGCTGCGGGACTGGAACAGCAGTTTACCCAGGTAGGGGATATCGCCTAGCAGGGGTATCTTGTTGATACGGTCGTTGGCCTCCAGGCCATGGAACCCACCGATCACCAGTGAGCCGTGCTCGGCGATGACAGCCTGCGTGCTCACATTGCCTCGGCGTACAGCCGGCTGCTCGTCGTTGATCTGGGACACATCGATTTGCCCGTCTTCAATGTCGACAATCAGTTGCACCTGAGACTTGTCGGCGTGGGACAGCGCCCGCGGAATCACCTGCAAGCTCGTACCTGCGGTGATCGGTTCGATGTTGGCCACCCGCTCACCCAATGCGGTCAGGTATTCGGTACGGCTGAAATCAATCACCGCTGGCTGATTCTCCAGGGTGAGAATGGACGGGTTACCGATGATCGATGCCGAGCCATTACCCTCCAAGGCACGCAGGTCGGCCGCGAACTTGCCGGCATCCTGAATGAACAGGGTGGAACTGGTGCCGGCATCCAATAGGCTGGCCCCACCGCTTATGCGCCCGGCGTTGAAGTTCCAGCGGCTGGACAACTGCGCCAGTTCGTTGCGGTCGATGTCCAGAATCACTGCATCGATCTCTACCACATTACGGGGCACGTCCAGTTGCTTGACCACGGCCTCGTACATGGCACGGCGCTTGGGCAGGTCGTAGATCAGCACGGCGTTGTTGCGCACGTCTGCACTGACCCGAATGCGAGGCCGTGCCGTGCTTTTTTCACTCCGCCCCTTGCGCCCGCTGCCACCGCCCAGTACCTGGTCTATCCCCTGCTCCAGCACGCCCATGTCGGTGTCACCGCCACCTAGCCCACCGAAGTTAATGCCTAGGGGCGTATTGGCCATGCCACTGGCCGTACCGCTGGAGCGCTGAGCCAGGCTGATGCCATTCAGGGATTCGCCTCGCGAACGGCTTTCCAGCAGTTCCTGCAGAATACTGGCCACACCGGCCACGTTCAGGGTCTGGTCGCGGTAGTGGATGGTACGGTCTGCCGCGTTGGCATACTTGAGCGGTAATACCATGATGTCCTGTTTTTCGGCCTTCTCAGGAGCTTCTACCTGGCGGCTGTAGTCACGGACAAAATCCACGTATTTGGCTGGCCCGCGTACCAGTACCAGCCCTTCGTCAGGCAATACACCCCAGCCGAACCGCGTGTCCAGCAGGCCAACATCGGTGAGCGCCTGTTGCAGGTCATCGACCGCATCCGACGACACTTCAATGCGTGCAGTGGTCTGGTCCGAAGTGGGGCTGATGTACAGCGTTTCGTTGTACACGAACCATTGGAAATGATGCTCCTGGCCCAGCCGGTCCAGGAAGGCCTGTGGGCTGGCAGCGCGGATGCGCCCGTCGACCACGGCGTCCATGGTAGGCATGTCCAGGCCCATGCCAAATTCTTTGGCAAAATCTGCCAGGGTGGTGTTCAACGTCGTCTGCCGCGCATCGTAGGCATACGCGGTTTGCTTCCAACTGTCGGGCACGGCCGCCCAGGCTTGCTGGCCAAGCAACAGCACACAACAGGTCAGCCACATTACAGCCTTTTGCATTTCACGCTCCCAACAGCGATGCATCGAAGGTAGGCACGACCGAGGCGTGCCCCGGCCATGGTGTTGCTGGCCAAGAGTCTACTGGATTCCGTCGATGATTGACTTGGTAATGCCGTGCTTGGCGCGAAGCGATTCATTGAGAATGGTGTTGGCCATCTGCGTTTTGCGGGAGGCATCGTTGAAGGCAAGCATGTCTTCGAATTCACCGCTGTCGCTGGCGGTCATTTCGGCGTCGTCCATTTCGGACTGGGCGTTGGAGTAAGCATGGTCAAGGCGGTTCTGCAGTGATTTCAGGCTTAGCATGGCGAGGGCCTCAGGGTAGGTTCAGCCCTATGTGGGGCTGAACCCCCCGGCGGTTCCCTAAGAGGCCGCCCCAGTGCTGGCGCAGGCTATGCCGTCGCCGCCAATAGCCCGGCCCGCAGCTGGGCCCATTGAATATCGAAAGCCCCAGTAGCATGGCTAAGGGTAAGCACATCGTCTGCCAAGCGGCTGTTGGCTTGCACCTGCCACACTGATGCAAAACGGCTATCGGCCAACCATTGCGTGACGGCCGGCAGCAGGTCTGGGTGGCACTGTAAGGTGGCCCTCACCTCCAGCGGCTGGCTAGCCGCCAGGCTTCGTAACAGCGCACGGGTACGCTCGGCCAGGCCTGCTTCATCCAGTAGGCGAGCCATGGCGGTGCTCAGTAGCTGTTCGGCGGCAGCCAGTGCCTCGTCCTGGAAGTTCTGGCGTTCGGCTTCCAGGCCTTGCAGGAATGCACCAGCCTGCTCCCAGAACTCGGCCACGGCTTGGCTGACCTGTTCATGGGCCTGCTCTTGGGCATGCAGCTGTATCTGTTCGGCCTGCGCCAAGGCCTGGGCCAGCACGTCCTCAGCGCGACGCGCGTCCTCGATATGTTCACGCTTGAGTATGGGCTCAGCTAGGGAAGATACACCCAATGACAGTGAACGCTTGACCAGCATGGCAATCTCCGTAATAGGCAGGCTAGCGTGCTTCAACCCGCCACAGCACAGCAGGCCACAGGGTATTGAGCCGTGCAGTGGCTAAGGCAGTGAACGCCGTTTGGTCAGTGGCGGCCAGCGTGTCTGGCCGGGGCCAAGCCAGCCGTAACCTGGCCCAGCACTGTGGGCCCAGCCAGCCACCCAGTAAAGTAGGTGCTTCGGTTTTTTCGCTTTCCAGCCATAAGCCGGGGCGCAGGGCCTTGGCCAGGCTTCGGCACCAAGCCAGGTGGGGCTGTGCAGCAAGGTCCTCTACCTCCGTTGGAGGCGGACCATTGCAGATGTACGTGACGAGGGACAGTGCCAGCTGTTGCTGGGCAGCTGTCATAGACAACCACTGCACCACCTGCGGCACAGGCGGTGGCGGTTGTGGCGGGTAGACACCGGCAAAGGCCAAGAAGGCCTGTGGCCGGTGACCAGCCCAAGCCTCGCAGGCCGGTAATGGCACACCCGCCTGCTCGGCAAAGCCTTGCTTCCAGCTGGTATGGGCATCGTTCCACGGTGTGCACCACCACCGTACCCATTGTGCCTCGGAGACCGCCACGGGTACTGCCTGGGGCGCGGCGGCAGGCTCCGTACCTTGGTCCGCACTTTGGGAAGTATCCAGCGCGATGTCGGCCGCCGCGTCACTCATACTCGGCTCGGCAAGTTGGTACCGCCACCACGGCGCGACACCCTTCCGAACAGTGCCGCGCGCCAGTCAGCACGTACCACCAGCATCAACAGCACGATCAAGGCCAGCACACCGACTGGTGCCAGCCATACCATGCGGCTCCAGAACCCTACCTGCTTACTGTCCACCAGAAACGGCCCGAAGCTGACCAGTTGCTGGCTGTCCTGGAACTCCGCCGCTGGCACGAATACCAAGGAAAACTTGCGCGAATCCGGCCCAGTGCCGGACGCCATCCCCGGAATACTGCTGGCGACCATTTGCTGAATGCGGCCACGCACACTATCAGGGTCCAATGCCGCCGTGTGCTTGATAAAGACGGCCGCCGAAGCTGGCTGCACAGGTTCCCCAGGCGCCACCCGCTCGGGCAGCACTACATGCACGCGTGCTACCACCACACCATCGATTTGTGACAGGGTGGCCTCCAGCTCCTGGGACAAGGCATAGATGTAGCGAGCCCGTTCCTCCAGCGGGGTAGAAATTACCCCTTCCTTCTTGAAGATCTCACCCAAACTGCTACGGGCACGCCGGGGCAGCCCGGCCGCATCGAGCACGCGCACCGCCCGGTTGATCTCGGCACTGTCCACGGCGACCACGATGCCGGTCTTGGCGGAATGCTTGTCTGCTTCAATGTGCTGCTCAGCCAGCGAGGCGATCACGTCGTTGGCGTCTTGCTCGGACAACCCGCTGAACAGTTCGGTCTGCTGGCCGCACCCGGTCAGCAGCAGGCACAGCGTTAGCAGTGCAGTGGGCCATTTCACAGGTTCGTTACCTATTGCAGGTTGGTGAGCTTGTCGAGCGTCTGGCCGACTTTGTTGACCACTTTGGTGGTCACGGCCGTTTGCAGCGAATAGTTCGACAGGGCCCGGCTCATCTCAGTGATGTCAGTGGGGTCTTCCCCCACGGCTGCGGCCTTCATGCTGCGCATGGCTTGCTGGGAGAGCTTGTCAGTGGCCTGTACACGGCCCGACAAGGCCCCGGCCATCAACGCCGGAAGCGGCCCTGCCCCTGCGCTTGCCACCTGAGCGGCGCCCATGGCGGCTGAAAAGAAGTCGACGTCCGCCGAGGAAGGCTCATGCACCAAACCCTGCTCAAGGTCATGATCGGCCTTGGTCGCGGTGTGTTTGCTTACAGATGTAATGGTCATGCATGGCCTCCAGAAGGCGGTGTCGAATGCAGCGGGCAGATGTAAATCAGCGGACAGCGCTGGTCTGCGAATCGCTGCTTTGTACCAGGGTCTTGAGCAGTTCCTGCACGGTTTGGGCGCTGGTGCTGTCTAGGTTGTGCTGCTGGCGGGGTGTCAGCTGCTGCGACGGTCCGCCGGTCTGTCCTTGGCCCTGTTGAAGTTGATCCAGCAACTGCAAAAGCTGCGCCTCAAGTTGCTCAACCTTGCTACCGCCCTGAGCTGCTCCACCGCCGCCTTGGAGGCCGCCATTTTGGAGACCGCCACCTTGAAGGCCGCCGCCACCGAAACCACCCGCACCGCCGAGGCTACCCGCACCGCCCAGGCCACCCTGTGCGTTACCAACGGAACCTGCCTCGAGCTGGCTGCTGAGCATGTCCAAGGCATTTTGTACCTTGCTGGTTTCATCGGCGTTCAGCAGGTTGTCTTGCTCGCCACCGCCTTTGGACAGCTCGGTTGCCCAGGAGCCAGAATCCGGTTTGCCAAACTTTGCCGGGTTCTGGTCCATGAATTCGCCGATCTTGCTCAGCATGGCCTGGTCTTTGTCAGAGAAATTACTGTTGCCTTTGCCATCAGGCTTGAGCATGCCACCCAGCATGGACTTGACCAGCATCTTGAGCAGCTGCGTCATAAGGTCTTCTTCACCGCCGTTGGCGCCACCCACACCGGTGTTGGAACCCGTACCACCCGCACCGCTGGGTCCACTTAACCCCGGCGTTCTATGCTGAGCTTGGCCAGAACCGAAATTCTCACCCAGCTTCTCCTTGATCAAGCTTTGCAAAGCCTTCTCTACCTGGGCTTGGCCGCCGCCAAGAAGACTTTCAAGACTTCCTTGAGGCATTCTCGGGGCAAGCATCTTGCCTAGCGGGGAGCTTTCGTCGAGCTTGCCATCTATCGTCATCAGCTGACTGGCCAGCTCTTTGATAGCGTTTTGAAGCGAACCCTGTTGCTCGCCTCCGCCTTGAGACGGGTGAATGCGCTCGCCCTGAATAGGGGGTGTGTTGAATACCTGCATGTTGCCTCCTTAACCCGCAATGAGGCCCTGCGAGCAGGGCCGAATCTACGCTTAGAAGCTGATGCCCTTGGCGTTCTGAGCGGTAGCACTGATTTTCTTGTTAGTGGAGTCTTCTTTGGACGATTGGATGGCGTTGAGCACGTCCTGGGTCTGCTTGCGGCGGGTTTCTTCGCCCTGCAGGCCAATCAATGCGGCGCCATTGGCGTCGGACTTGGCACTCTCAGCGCGCTGGGCTTCCAGCGACGCGGTGGTACCGGTGCTGTTGATGATGGCTTGCTGATCGTTGATACCAGCTTTGGTCTGGTTGATGCCTTGCGCGAACTGGCCACCGGCATTGGTCATGTCGCCTACGAAACCAGTGACGCCAGTACCAGGGTTATTTACGGAGCCGACCATGGGGTGTACCTCAGTAGTGTGATGAATACCCGCAACATTGCGTGGTGCCGATAGGTGGCGCTGGCTTCCCGTTTGGTTCCATTACCGTTCGTCGGTACTCGTCATGTTGTTGTCCTGCCTCGCAGGGTGGTGGAAATGGGTGGGAACCGTCCGCAGCCCGGCGGCCACTCAGCAGCTCACTTACATTTTCACAGGCAGGTGCCGCTATGCGCGTAACTCAAACCACGCCCGGGCTGGGCGATATCGGCAATCAGGGAGGAGGCGCAGGCGAGGCCATGCCCGCCTTGAACCCCGCCCTGAAGGCGCCGCTAGGCGGCATGGGCAATGGCGGAAATGGCGGAAATATCCAATTTGGCACCGCTTTCACTGTATCGCCCCTTCAGGGCGCGATGGCGGGTACCCAGAACCCGCCGATAACGGCAGGCGCCAATAACGACACTTTACAATCGCTATTCAAGCAGTTTGCTGACCTCTTCCTGGGCAAGCCGCAGCCAGGCTCAAATAGCAACGGCACAACGCCTACGGGAGGTAATGCACCCGCTGCGCCGGCGGCTGGTACTAAACCTGCTGCACCTGCTGCGGGCACTACCCCTGCTACGCCCACTCAGGGCACCTGTGAAACACAGGGTGCAACCAAGCCCGACAACAGTACCGCCCTACCCAAAGCAACCCCTGCACCGCTTCTTGATAACTCAAAATATTCCTCCCCCGAAGAGTTGAAGAAATACGACGCGCTGGTGGCGCACTTGCCTCCCAACGAACGGGAGCAGGCGGCCAAAGAGCTGAACCGGCCAGTAGCGGCCGCGAAAATGGCGGCCGCTGGCGGAGAAGAAGGCAAGAAGGCCATGGAATTCATCAAGGCCAACCCGGCCTTGGAAAAAGCCTTGGACACCAGCAAGCACGGAGGTAAGGCGGACGGCAAGATTTCAAAGAACGACTTTTCCTCGTTCATCAAGAACATGGATAAGGCGACCAAGGCAGCAGGCAAAGACATTGAGGAGTACCAAAAGAAAAATCCCGATGCCGACCCACAGTCGCTGGCCATGGTGCACTCGGCGGCCATGCTGCGGGCTAATGAACCCTTGGTAAAGGCAGGTGAAAAAGACACGCCAGACGATCGCAAGCCGGTAGACAAGTACATCACCGACAAGGCATTGAAGGGCATGCAAGACGGCAACTCTGGCCTCTCGTTGCTGGCAAGGCAAACGGCCAAAACCTTCGCCGAGCCCGGCTTCCTGCACATGCTCGACCAGGGTGGTTTCGAAGGCGAAGGGCTAGCCCTTCACAACGCCGACAAGAAGATCAGCACCAAGAACATCGACGAGTGGATCAAGAAGCAGGCGCCCAAGACCGGTGGCGAGTTCGCTTCGATGATGAGCGACGCGGCGACACGCAACGCCGTGGCGAAGGTGGACATCAGCAAACTCAACGAGGATGTGTTTAACAACCCGGGCAAGTACAGCGGTGAGCAGAAAGCCGCTGTCATGGTCAAGCTCCAGGAAACCCAGGAGCAGGTTGAAGGTGGTAGCAAGCTGCGCAAGGTGGGCAAAACCTCCGAAGCCTTGCAGCAGAAGATTGCCCAGCTGCAGATGGACCCGGACGTTAAAACGTTTATGGATAAGGCTGTACCCCAACAGCAGAACGCCATGCTTAATAGCGATCCAGCCCTGAAAGCGTCAGTGGAGAAGCGAAACGCTGACTTGGTCAGTGGTAAAGCGCTGCAGGATGATATGGCGACCGCAGAAAAGCAGGCCGAGGAAGCGAACAAGGGTAAAAAACCCGAAGACCGCACCCCAGTCGATTACAGCAAAGCATTGGGCGGCCTGAATGCCGAGCTTCAGATGCAGGGTGAGCTCTCCGGCAACAAGACCCCCATGACCGCCGCCCAGGTGCTGGATAAGCGCCCGGACCTCAAGGCCAAGATCAACCAGTCGTACCAGGAAAGCTTCGTACAGGGCAAAGCGGTTGAAGGCGCCCTGAAAAAAGACCAGAAGTCCGATGCCAAGGACGTGCTGGGCCAAGTAGACAGCCAGAAAATGGCCTATGACGAAGCACTGGGCACCAGTGTGACCGCGGCGGCACAAAGTGGTTATGCCGAAGCCACCATGAAGGCCCTGACCACCACCGGCAAAGGCGCCAGCGTGCTCAAGGACCTGAAAGACGCCGGCACCCTGCCCAAGGATGCCGACACCCGCAAAATGACCGGCGCCCAGATGTATGGGCAACTGCGTGACAGTGTGGAGAAACAGACCTCCGCAGCAGGCTTGAACACCAGTGGCAAGCTTATGGCGGCCGGCGGCGGCGCCTTCAGCGTAGCCAGCTTGTTGACCATCAACCAGAAGCTGAAAGATGGCGACACCAGTGGTGCGATCAAAGGCATATACGATGGGGCCAAAGGTGCTGGGGAACTGGGCAAGCTAGGCTACAACGCGGCCGCTCAAGCCTTGGGCAAGGATGCCTCTGCGGGCCTGGGCCGTATCGCTGGTGCAGCGGCCGGCCGTATCGCCGGTATGGTTGCCGGTGAAGCAGCAGGGCTGGCAGCAGCTAGTGCCATTGGTGCGGCTGCCGGGCCCATTGGCTGGGCCATCGATGCCATCATGGCTATTGGCTTTGGTATCAAGGCCATTGTGGACGCGGTGAACAAGCACAAGCGGCAGGAAACGTTCGACCACAACGTGGACCCTACCTTGAAGCAGTTCGGTATTCCAAAGGCCCATTGAAACCCTACTCGCCCGCCTGATAGTCAGGCGGGCACGGGGTTAAACGTCCAGTTCCTTCATGCGGTGGTACAGAGTCCGCCGGGGGATATCCAATTCCCGAAGCACCGCCTCAATGCAGTGATTATTGCGCTTGAGTGATTCCTGAATCAGGGTTCGCTCGATGAGCCGCAGCTGTGATTTAAGGCCAGTGGCGCCATTGTCCGGTTCTTCCTCGCCTAGCAAGGGGAGGTTGAGTACAAACCGCTTGGCAGCCGATTTCAGTTCACGGATGTTGCCCGGCCAGTCATGGTTGAGCAGCACCTGAGCCATCAGCGGGTCGATCGTTTGAGCCACCTGCTGTTGCTCAATCGCCGCCTGCTCGGCAAAGCGCTTGAACAAGGGCAATATACGTTCGCGTTGTTCACGTAGAGGCAAGAGCTTGAAGGTGAGCACATTGAGGCGAAAATACAGGTCTCGCCGGAACATGCCCTGCTCCACCAGCTCGTCCAGTGAGCGCTGAGCCGAAGCGATCACACAAATGTCCAGTGGCACCGGCGTTGTTGAGCCAAGGCGTTCCAGCATACGGGTTTCCAGCACGCGCAACAGCTTGGGCTGCAACGTAAGGGGCATGCTGTCTAGTTCGTCAAGGTAGAGGGTGCCGCCTTGGGCCGCTTCGATGTAGCCCATTCGTGACCGGTCCGCGCCTGTGTAGGCGCCACTGACCACGCCGAACAGTTCGCTCTCGCACAGGGATTCAGGAATGGCCGCGCAGTTCATGGCCACGAAGGGGCCGGTGCGGCCAGACAGGAAGTGAATGCGTTGAGCCAAGGTGTCTTTGCCGCAACCGGTTTCACCGGCCACCAGCAAATCAACACCCAGGTCCGACAGGCTCTTGGCTATGGCATCCAGGTTACCCAGGTGATGGCCGAGCGCCAAGTGATCGTCTGCTGCGTCGTACTCGCCCATGCTTGATCTCGATGCGGAACGGCCGGCCCCCTGCCTGGCCCATTCGCAGTAATTGAATCGGTTACACGCCCAATGCCTTCATGCGTTGGTAAAGGGTGCGTTTGGGGATGTCCAGCTCCTCAATGACCGAATCCAGGCTGTGTTTATGACGCTTGAGCGCATCCTGGATCAATAGGCGCTCTACTACGCGTAGCTGTGATTTCAGCCCCGCCGTACCTGGCTCGGACAACGGTGCGGGCAAATCACCCCCTAGCAGCCCGAAGCCCAACACAAAGCGCTTGGCTGCGGATTTTACTTCTCGGATATTGCCAGGCCATGAATGGCTGAGCAGCACCTGAGTAAGGTGGTTGTCCAACCGTGGTACGGAACGGCCCAGCTCAGCCGCTGTTGCCTGGGCGAACTGGTCGAACAATGGCAGAATCCGTTCCCGCTGCGCACGCAGGGCGGGCAACCTGATGGTTAGCAGGTTGAGCCTGAATAGCAGGTCGCGGCGAAAATGCCCTTGTTCCACCAGTACATCCAACGAACGCTGGCTTGAAGCAATGACGCGCAACTCGACCGGCACAAAGGTCGTTGACCCCAGGCGTTCGATTCCACGTGCCTCCAGTACCCTTAGCAGCTTGGCCTGCAAAGCCAGCGGCATGCTGTCTATTTCGTCCAGGTAAAGGGTGCCGCCGTGGGAGGCTTCTATATAGCCCTCACGCGCCCGGCATGCGCCCGTGAAGGCACCGCTGGTAACGCCAAACAGCTGGCTCTCAGCAAGCGCTTCTGGGATAGCCGCACAGTTTATGCCTACGAAGGCGCCCGTACGCCCAGACGCATCATGAACCTGCCGCGCAAGTGTGTCTTTTCCAGTACCTGTGTCGCCATAAAGCAGAATATCCATATCCAGATGACTGGAATTCAATACAGATGGGTCTACTTCTTGGGGTTTGTTTTGCGGGCGGGCAATATGACTAGGTAAATCGATTTCACCATTCATTGACTTCCCTCACCGAAGGCTGTCGGCAGTGTATAACCCACTTGGCGAGACCGTCAACAATATCAAGCGTGATGAAAATCACGCTGCTGTTACGAAAAGCTGACAGCGCTTTTTAAACGTCGGATTCAAACGACCATTTAACTATTCGCGAAAAATAGGCCTGTCGGCACGGTATGGAGGGGACAGCCTAATCTCAGCAAAAACAACGCTTTACCCTTTCAGCTTGTGGGCTCTGCCGTTTTTTCGTCAAAAATCGATCGTGGTCTCTAGCGCTGAAATCAAACTGAAACAGAACGGCTGAAACCTTCTTTTAAGTGGATGACTCGACCAACTATAAATTATAAAGCTCAGAAAATATAAAGGAGCAAAACCGTATGTTTGCAACGAACTTAAACGAACTAAAAAAGAGCCTTCCAATATTGCAGACCACTACATACTCACATCAAACTTCCAACTCATCCAACTTGTCTTTAGTTATAGGGAACTTGTAAGACACCTCATTGGGTGTCTCCTGCATCCCCTTGTTTTCACGGGCAATCCCTCAGCGGTCGCCGTAACCGGCTGCGCTTCGGGCAATGGGAAATCCACATAGGAAAGCAAATTATGGCAAAGGGCTATACGGTGGAGCCGACTTGTCACCTACCGTGCCCGAGGACAATGCTGCATGCGCGCTACCATGGTTCGTCGTAATACCCCGCCATAACGTTTGTAAATGTAGGTTCATGGATACAATTTGTATAAATTTGCACAAACTGTGACATATCGTTTATGCGCAACTAGATAGCCAGCTAAGGTACTCCAGCCACTACTACACCTGTCGAAGCCTGCACCCGTTCCGGCTCAGCAGCACCCTCCCGGCTCGACCCACTCAGGTACGCCAGCAGCGGGCCCCTGCCGGTGACGGGCACTAGCACATGGCCAGGGCCGCCTGCCGTATTGCTGCTCGAATAGGCGGGATTAAGCATGCGCAGGTCGTTTTCAGATATGCCGCAAGCGGTGGAGAGCTGTTTGAACCCCACAGGATAAGGTAGCGCAACGGAAGCAAGGTAAGGCTGATCTGCCACAGGATGAAGCCGAAGGCGGTGTTCGCTGGGGTTGCTGATCAACCTGGACAAGGCCAGAAGGCGCGGCACGTAGTCCTTGGTCTCACGTGGCAGCTCCAGGTGCCAGTAGTCCACTGGCAAGCCTTTGCGGCGGTTGGCTTCCCTGGCACGGGTCACAGTCCCCTCGCCGGCGTTGTAGGCTGCCAAAGCCAACAGCCAATCGCCTTCGAACAACGTATGCAGCCGCTCCAGGTAATCCATGGCTGCCTGGGTAGAGGCTAATACGTCACGCCGGCCGTCGTAGCCAGGTGTACGGCGCAGCCCGTAGTCGGTCGCCGTAGCCGGCATGAACTGCCACAGCCCTACTGCCATCTGGGGTGACACCGCCATGGGGTTGTAGGCGCTTTCGATCATGGGCAACAAGGCGAGCTCCGACGGCAGGCCACGCTGTTGCAGGCTCTGCATGATCAGGTGCACATAAGGTGTGGCTCGCCGGCTGGCCTGTGTGACAAACCCAGGGTTGCCCATGAGCCACGCCATTTGGCTGGATACACGCGGGTTAGGGCCAACCTGGCTCCACCAGCTTGTGCCGCGCCCTACCCGCTCCCAGATCGTCTGGCCAGGAATGGAAGGTATGTCTGCGAGGAGCCTGGCAGGAATCGCTTGGTTTGAGGTAGGGCGAATCACCACCTGGGGCGAGCGTGGGCTGGCCAGTTCGACAGGGCCAGGGGCCTGGCAACCCGCGCACAGCGCTATTCCAAGCAATACCCCTATACGCTCCGAACGCAAGGGGCTCAATACACGAGCAAGGTGTGAGGTAAACATGGGGCAGTTCTCTGAAGGCACGCGCACCTGAGTGGCGCGTTCAGCCGGCCAGTTCCTATCCTTTGCCCATGCGCAACATAGAAGCGATAAGGCACCCGCCTTTTTCATCGCCCCCTGGAACCGATCGCGCCTTTAACACCACACAGGGGTGAAGCCCGGGAGGCTTCTCAAGCGTAGCGCTGCCGTCTAGATTGCCTTGAGCAAACACGAGCAACAGGCTCGCTTGCCCCGTATACAGCGCACGTTATCGCCGGTAAGCCCTACCAAAATGCCGTTCCAGGTGGGCCTGCACCAGTTCCAGCAGGATCGACAGCACCCAATAGATCACCGCGGCCGTGGTGAGCATTTCAAGGTAGCGATAGCTGGAACGACCATAGGACTGGGCCAGGAACATCACTTCCCACACTCCCATTACCGAGATGAGTGAGGAGTCCTTGAGCATCGAGATGAACTGGTTGGCAGTGGGCGGAATGATCGCGCGCATGGCCTGTGGCAGCACAATACGCAGGAAAATCTGCCAAGGGCGCATACCCATCGCCAAGGCTGCCTCACGTTGACCACTGGCAACGCCCACAATACCTGCGCGGAAAATTTCGCTCAGGTATGCGCCATAGTTGAGTGACAGCGCAATAATGCCCGCGCTGATAGCACCGGGCACTAGGCCCACCTGTGGCAGCCCAAGGTAGATCAGCAGGATCTGGATCAATAAGGGTGTGCCGCGGAAGAATGACGTATAGAAGCTGGCCACGCCCACCAGCACCGCACTGCGGGACAACCGCGCCAGCGCAGCGGCGAAGCCGAACAGGGCCGACACCACCATCGAGCACAGGCACAGGAACAACGTCAGCGCTGCCCCCTGCAGAAAACCGTTCGGGGCCAGCTTCAGGCCAACCAGAGTGGGCAGCTTGTCCAGGATGATCGAAAACTTAAGGTCGAAGCTGAGGAAGAACCCTATAAATAGAAGAAACAAGACCAGCCAGGTCAGGTAAAGCCGGGTGCGAAAGCCGAAAAAGCGTTCGCCCGCAGGCTCGCCAGGCGAATGGGAGGGCGGAGGTAGCACACTCATTTGCTGATATCAGCCCCGATCCACTTTTGCGAGAGTTTGGTTAACGTGCCGTCCGCCTTTAGCTCGGCGAACACCTGGCGCACCTTGGCCTCCCATTCAGGGTCCCCCTTTTCAACCGCTACCGCGTTGGGTTCCTCATACAGCGGCGCACCTGCCAATTTGAAACGCTTGTCCTGGGCGAGCCGCGGTTGAGCCGTCACCAGATTGGTAAGAATGGCATCCAAGCGTACACCCGCCCCCAGGCCCAGGTCCTGGAAGGCCACGTTATCGGTATCGTAGGGAACGGCCTGTACGAAATCGAAGGGGTATGTGAGAGGCTTGTCTTCAGCGCCCTCTATCATCAGGTTCTTGTTGAGGTAGCTTTCATAGCTTGAAGCGCTGGTTAGGCCCACTTTGAGCCCGTTCAGGTCTTTGGCCGTATGGATGCGGTCATCCTTGGCATTGACCACGATCACGGCAGGCGACGCATAGTACTCCACCGGAAAATCGAATACCTCAGCACGCGCCTTGTTTGGGGTCATCGAGCAGATGCACACGTCATAACGCCCGCTCCAGCGGCCGGCCGCGATCACGTCCCAGGAGGGTGTTTCCAGGCGTAGCTTTACGCCCAGCTTTTCTGCTACGGCTTTGGCCACGTCAACGTCAAACCCATCCAGCTGGTTTTGATCGTTGAGAAAAGAGAACGGCGGGTAGCTTTCCATTAGCACATTGACCAGTTCCTTATGCGCCTCTACACGTTCCAGTGTGGCACCGGCATGGGCCTGTGCCCCTAATGTGAACAGCGCGAGACCTGCAAACAGCGAGCGAGAAAACCCCATGGACGTACCCAAAAAGTTGATAAGAATGGACGCCGGGTATTTAATAGTTATAAGCATGCCCAACATAGTGAATTTTATTCATAAGCATAGTTAGAGACGTTATATGAGACAGCGACCTGTAATGATTCTGGACGGTGGGATGGGACGTGAGCTGCAGCGCAGCGGTGCTCCGTTCCGCCAGCCTGAATGGTCCGCCCTGGCCCTTACCGAAGCGCCTGATGCGGTAGTCAATGTGCATAAGGCGTTCATCGCAGCAGGCGCCCAGCTGATTACCAGCAACAGCTACGCCGTAGTGCCGTTCCACATTGGTGAAGAGCGCTTTGCGCGTGAAGGCCAGCATTTGGCAGACACCGCTGGGCGCTTGGCACGCCAGGCCGCGGCTGCCAGCGAGCACCCTGTGCAGGTGGCCGGTTCGCTG
>Ga0268349_1000093_pt1 | contig 17656 bp, 12 predicted proteins | sample G5R2_MAIN_18SEP2_FD_190164 | JGI IMG/M metagenome (GOLD analysis project Ga0268349, IMG submission 190164) | Phyllosphere microbial comminities from switchgrass, GLBRC, Michigan, United States - G5R2_MAIN_18SEP2017_LD1 | ecosystem: Host-associated > Plants > Phyllosphere > Phylloplane/Leaf...
CGGGTCGAGTGCAGTTGATTACGCCAGCCAGCGACAGGCTGAGTGTGGACACAGGGCAAAGCGTACAGGTAGCGCCTGCCCTCGCCCCGGTACTGGGCTTGGCGACGCCCGAGGCTGGCGCATGGCTCCATGGCCTGATCGAAGCCCGCAACCAGCCCCTTGGCGAGCTCGTTGAGGCATTGCGTGCTTACCGCACGGGCATTATCCGTATTTCCCGAGCTGCCTCGGGCTTGCACATCAGTGGGCGGTTCCCGCTGAACGATACCGCCAAGTCCTTGCGACTGATCGCAGCGAGCCTGCCGGTGACAATGACCCAGTATGGAGCGCTGTGGACCCGCATCGAGCTGGCCACAAATGCATAAGCTCAGTACGAAACGATCCAAGGGAGGTGTGCAGGTTTTCGCGCCTGGTTGCTCATTAGGAGGACATCTCCTTCACAGAACACCCACCATGCCCAACCTGATCCACGCGTCCTTTCGCCACTCCAGCCTGTCCCTCGCCGTCGCCCTCGGCAGTTGCCTCGCCCTGCCCTGCCCTGGCTACGCCGCCAGTGCAGCGGAGCAGTTGGAAGATTATTCGATACCCTCTGGTGATCTCGGCCAGACCCTGCTAGAGATCTCACGCCGCAGCGGCGTGCCGATTTCCTTCGATGCCCAGCGCGTGGAGGGGCAGCAGGCCCCAGCGTTGCAAGGGCGCTTGAGCAGCGATCAAGCCTTGGACCGTGCGCTGGAGGGCAGTGGCCTGGCACATACCCGCACAGCTGATGGCATCGTCGTTTCACCGCCGCCGCTAGCGGCTGCCAATGCAAAAGGCAACGCCGGCGACACGCACCTGGAACAGATTATCGTCACTGGCACAAGGGCCCATGAGCGTACGGCCAGCGCCTCCCTGTCGCCCATCGACATCATTTCCGGCGAAAACCTCAGTGCCAGCGGCTCTGAGGAACTGGGCGCCGTGTTGGCACGGCTGATCCCATCGATCAATTTTCCTCGCCCCAGCCTGGTGGACGGCGCTGAACTGGCCCGGCCCTCACAGCTGCGCGGATTGTCACCGGACCAAGTACTGGTATTGGTCAACGGCAAGCGCCGACATACCGGTGCCTTCGTTAACCTTGGTGGGGCCACAGGCCGGGGTTCTGCGCCCGTGGACCTGAACGCCATTCCCCTGTCGGCCGTGGACCACATTGAGGTGCTGCGCGACGGCGCCTCGGCGCGCTATGGCTCCGATGCCATCGCCGGTGTCATCAACGTCATACTCAAGCATGACGCCAGTGGCGGCTCGGTTAGCACGCGCTACGGCCAGTACAACAAGGGCGACGGCATCCAGCGCCAGGTCGCCGCCAACGCTGGCACGGCACTGGGCGACAGAGGCTGGTTCAACCTGTCGGCCGAATCCAGCGATAACGATTACACAGACCGGGCCGGTACTGACCTGCGCCCGGCGAGCAGGGGTTCGACCACGTATGGCGAGCAGGTATTCCGTCAAGGCGAGCCGGCCAATGACAACCTCAAGCTGTTCCTTAATAGCCAACTGGAGCTGAACGACCAGGCCCAGCTCTACACCTTCGGTGGCTATCGAAAAACCCACGGGGAGACTGCAGGGTTCTACCGCGCCAGCAATAACTCCGGCAACGTTGCGAGCATTTATCCAAACGGCTTCCTGCCATTGATTAACGGTACGCTGGAAGACTCGTCGCTGACGGCTGGCGTTCGTGGAGACCTAGGCAACCAATGGCGTTACGACCTGTCAGCCGGTTACGGCCGCAACGACTACACCATCGGCACCCGCTCCCTCAACGCTGCGCTGTTTGCTGACACGGGCAGCACGCCGTTGCATTTCAACAACGGCAAGCTGACCAGCGACCAGCAACAGGTGAGCCTGGACATTTCGCGAGACTTCGACATCCGTGGCCTGGAGGCACCGTTGTCGGTCGCGTTCGGTGCCGAATACCTCAACCAAGGCTACGAAATCAAAGCCGGCGACTGGCAGTCCTACTACCGCAGTGGTAGCCAGGGTTACGCAGGCTTCCGTGACGCCGATTCGGGAAATTGGAGCCGCCACAGCTTCGCGCAGTACCTGGACCTGGAGACCAACCTGACCGACAAGTTGGCGGTCTCTGCCGCCGCGCGCCACGAAGATTACAGCGACTTCGGCGCCAACGTGAGTGGCTCGCTCGCCGGGCGCTACGATTTCACGCCCAAGGTTGCGCTGCGCGGCAGTATCTCCAGTGGGTTCCGGGCGCCTTCCCTGGCGCAGCAGCACTTCGCGTCCACCTCTTCGCAATTGATTGATGGGGTGATTCAGGAGGCGGGCATCTTTCCAGTGGACGCACAGGTGCCGCAACTGCTGGGGGCCGAGGATTTGAAGGCCGAAAAGTCGCGCAACTATAGCCTGGGGCTGGTGCTGCGCCCGGTGGACAACCTGCAGGTGACGGCGGACGTCTACCGCATCGACATCCGCGACCGCATCACGTTGTCGTCCAACCTGCGCCTTAACCAGAATGCGCTGGACTACCTTCAAGGCCAGGGGGCTGGCGACACCAACTACACCAGCCTGCGCTACTTCACCAACGGTGCTGACACCCGAACCACCGGTGTCGACCTGGTGGCGACCTACCTCTACCGTTTCGACAATGGCGTGCGCTGGACCACCACCGCCGGCTACAACTACAACCACACCAAGGTCACCGACACCAAGCAAGACCCGGCCATTCTTGCGCAGCTTGGGCTGGCCACCACGTCTTTGCTGGAACGGCGCGAACGCCTTGGCCTGCTAGGCGATACCACGCCGGAGCACAAGCTCACCCTGGGCAACGATTTCACCCTTAACAACTGGACCCTGCACAGCAACCTGGTGCGTTACGGCAGTTACACCAGCTACCAGAACGACACCAGCCTTCCGGACCAGAGCTTCTCAGCCGCCTGGCTGTTGGACCTGGCCGTGGACTACAGCTTCAACAACTGGCTGTTTACCGTGGGCGGGGACAACGTTACCAACCAGGTGCCGGAAAAAATCGACTTCGCCAATAGCTCAGGGGGCAACCTGAAATACTCGACCTTTTCCCCTTACGGCTACAGTGGCGCGTTCTACTACGCCAAGTTGACCTATGCCTGGTGACACTGTGTTCAACAGTGGAGGTGCCGGATGAGCACGTGCGCACCATCGCTTGAGGCGATACGTGCACAAGCAGGCCAGGGCCCCTTCTGGCTGTTTGCCTACGGCTCGCTCATCTGGCGCCCGGAATGCCCTGCGCTGGAAGTGCGGCGCGCGCGCGTACACGGCTACCACCGAGGTTTATACCTCTGGTCGCACTTCCATCGGGGTACGCCGGAACGCCCCGGCCTGGTATTCGGCCTGGACAAAGGAGGTTCCTGTAATGGGTTTGTTCAACGCCTGCCGGAGCACAACCTGGATAGTCACTTGGAGGCGTTATGGCAAAGAGAGATGGTGATTCCGGCCTATCGCCCCAAGTGGGTGAACTGTCGGCTCGAAGATGGGCGCCAGGTTCGGGCACTGGTATTTACCTTACACCGCCAGCACCCGGCCTACGTAGGCACTCTACCCGACCCCGTACTGTTCGACATTCTGGTTAACGCACGGGGCGTCGCGGGCAGTACGCGTGATTATGTGGAAAACACCGCCCGGGTGCTGCGCTCGCACCATATGCCTGACCGTAACCTGGAGGCCGCCCTGTCACGCCTGCGCCGCGCACAGAGTGCGCTTAAAGGCTGATACCGGGTTCTGCCTGTTTACTTCAGATACTTCGTTTTGCGGGGGTGTTGGATGACGCCTGCATGCAACTAAAGCAGTCATAGCTTATAACTTTTTGGCAGGGCCTTATTAAGTTAATTCACTGCAAATAACTTACACATAAAGTGCATATACAAAGACCTAAAAATCATTATCGAACCCCCTCCAAAGTTTAATAGCATCTGCTCTAACCGCTTAACTAATGGAAGGCCAGGATGCCCATTCAGTCTCGTATTAATCTGGCCCAGCCGGCCAGATTGCAGACGATCCCGGAGGAGGACACGCCGCAGGCGTTACACGCGCCTAGTACGCCGGCCAGTGCTCAGGCCAACCCTGCTGCGCCCCGCCAAAACCCGCCATCGCCGGGCACTGCCGTCGACCGGTTGCGCCAACGGATGGCGCGGTGGTCCGCCAGCGGCCGGCCACTGACCTTCACCTACGGCATCCCCGGTACTGGCCGAAGTATCGGCCGTGCGCTGCGCCCCGGCTTGCCCGAGTACTCCGCCCCCGCCACTGACGCCCCAGCCCTTGGCGACCTGCTCGATGAGATCGACGCCTTCAAGGCCACCGTCGATGGGTGGGTAAAAGGCATGGACGAGGCCGCTGGCGAGGTGTGGCAACGGCCTGCACCCTCGCCGCTACGGCGCCTGGCAACACGTGCTGTCCCCTGGCTGGCGCCCGACAGCGTACAGGCGATCACCCACTACTCACGCCCAGACGACCCGCGCAGCGCCAAACGTCGAGGAGCGCCTGTGGCTGAGGGCTCGGTCAAGCCCTGGGACCAAGCGCTGGCCACCTTGTGCCAACAGGCGCAGCGCCAACGCCACATGCTGGACCGTGCGGTCGAAGACCTGGACACTGCCATGGCGGCGGTCGAAGCGGCTGACCGCCCAGCGGTGGATGACGGTCGCGCACGGGCCGGGCAGCAGGCCGTACGGACGGCGGCCCAGCTGCGCCTGGAACAGGCTCAAGGCGAACTGGCCATAGCCCGCAAAGGCATGCAAACCCTGCTGCTCGATAGCCGCCTGCAAGGGGTGCGCACGCAGCGGCTGGACGCCGAGGGCGACCATCAGTTGAACGCCTTTCGGCTCAGCCGCATCAATGACCTGCGCGTGCGTGGCGAAGCGCTCAAGGGCACGCTCGGCGACCGCCACGCCCACCTCAGCTTCGATCTTGCACTCAAGGGCGAGCAGACCCGCTTGGCGCTGGACGCTGACCGCGCACTGAAACAGGCTGAGATAGCGGAAGCCCAAGCCCATTACAGGCTGCAACAACTGCGCGACACCACGGAGCCCGGGGCCCCCGCATTGGCCGCAGCCCAGCTGCAGGTGGGCGAGGCCGCGCGCCACACTCAGCAACTGACTGCCGCGTTTGAACAGGCTGTGACGGCGCTCGCGGCGCTTAATACTGAAATGAGCGAAGTGCTGGGGCGCCTTAACCAAACGGACCGCCAGCAGGCCAAGGCTGCTGCGGCCCAAGCGCCGTTGGACGCCGCCGAGGCGCACCTGCAGTCGCAGCCAGCGGCGACATTCGACCGTGAAGCAAGCCAACAGGCCATGGCAGACACTGACCGCCTGTTCGCCGATTATGCCCGGGAAGTCATCACGCCGTTCGCCGCCCCCCTCGACCCCCGCCTGGCGGCCGCCTTGGCGCGGGTGGCCAGCCAGCGTGGCGAAGCCGCCAATGTGCCGCCGATCCCCGAGGTGCTGTTGAACACGGTGATTACCCATGCGTTGTATGCCGTCACCGGGGACGCTAGCCGGGCCGCCCAGGCTCTCGAAGCGATTGGGCGCCAGCCCCTGGCTCACTGGCTTGACGCGGGCACGGGTCGGACGGACGGCGCCTCGCCCGCCGTGCAGGAAAGCGTTCGTGCATTGATCCGCACGCTGGCTCCGCTACCCCGCGGCATGGACATCCTGCACCTGCTGTCCAGCGACCGTGCAACCCCTGTTGACCCTCAACGTAGCCAAGCGTTGCTGGTGTTCTGGAGCGCTGACCAGGCACGCCTGGACCAGCGACAAGCCGGTCGCACCCTGTCGGCGGTGGAGCAAAGGGTAGACACCTGGCTGGGCCGAGCACAGGCGGTCGCGGTCGCGCGCGCGCGGTTGCGCGCAGACGATGCGCCCCCCGTGGCCGACGTCGACGTGGCGGCGTTCCATGCCGTGGCAAACGGCTACCTGAGTAACGCGCCAGGCAGTGCCTACGACCAGCATGACCAGCGCCTGCGCAAGGCCAGCGTGCAATGGCTGGCGCGGGCCATGGCCGACCGCGCGGCCGACGCCCCAAAAGATGGGTCACGGCTACGCAAACTGGTTCCCACATTAGGTAAAACCCCGTTCAAGGCGCGCACCCTTGCACGCGGCCAGGCCGTGGGCGAAAGCATGGGTATGACGACCGCGCGCAAGGCCGTTGATGAAGCGATCGACCGCCGTGTAAGCGACCTGCGCCGCCTGGCCGAGGCCGCACGCGGTACTGTCCCGGCCGAAGCCGACGCCGTCGAAGCGATCATCGCCCACCTCACGGCGCTCAAGGCCAAGGGCGCGACCTTATCCGAAACCCGTTTCGGCCCCAAAGCCGCCGCCAAGATTGCCCGCCACCTGGGCGCCTCGCAGCATGAGCGCCGGCTCACCCACCGTGCCCGAGGGCACGAGGCGCGTGGCACGCTGATCAAGGCGCAGCGCGAGCCCGCGCTGCCCGAGCCCTATGCGGCCCTGTGCGGCAGCGAGGCGTGCGTATTTGAAATACTCGAACGGATCGATGACCACCTGCGCACGGCGGTAGGGCCCGAGGCGCCGGCACGCACACCGGACCCCGATAGCCTTGAGCAGGCCGCAGCGCTGCTGAAACGCGACTACCTGGGCAGTAAGGATGACATCGTGGCGTTCTTCAAGCCGCTGATCCTCAATTGCCAGTTACGCCATCGGCTGCGCTTGGCCGGGGGCGGCACCCTGGGCGGAGGCATACCCTCGTTGCCCTACAGTGTGCTCTCCCCGCTGGTATCGCCCATCTTCTCGGCAGAAATGTCCCGCACCGACGAAGCCTTCGTGCAACTGTTCATGCCGATCCTGGGCATGGAACTCACCGTCGGCCGCACCCGCACCCACGCCGCTGAGGCCACCTTGGGTGCGGCGTCGGGGGTGGCACTGGCACCCGGAGTGGCTGCCCAGGGCACGCTCAGCGGGCGCCTGGCCGGGCAACAGGCGACCACCGATGGCACGCTGATGCGGTTTTTCCGCACCCGCCACAAAGACGACGAAATGCGCCAGAACATGCTCAATGCGTTCGACAGCCTGGTGCGTTGGGACCAGATTGCGCCAACCCACGGCAGGGCGTTCGCCGGGCCCATGGAAGCGATCCTGGCGCGCAACCCCGCAGTGTCCATCAGCGGGCTGAGCAGCACGGTGAGCACCCGCACACTAGGCGCGCGCGTAGGTGCGCGGCTCGGCGCGGGTTTAGAAGACGGCGGTGGGGTGGGCCAATCGCTGGGCTTTGAACCCTCGCTGTACGCAGAAGCCGAGCGGGTTCGCGACCAGCGTCAGGAACAGCACGGCCGTGTGCGTGTGCAAGGCCAGCGCGGCGACACAGCCCAGCAGCGCGCCGGCGTTACCGTCGCCCTCAATGCCCAGCCCCTCAGCAACCAGCCCCAGGCCGGCGGCACACCTGCCGGGCCTACCCGCCAAGGCCTGGGCCTGCAGTTGGGGGCCAACCGAGAATTAGCCTGGGCGCTGGAACGCCACGAGATTTCGCCGTTTCTGCTCCCCGGCAACAAGCAAGATGGCGACCTCGACCGTCACTACACCTCGGTCAAGGACATGCAGGCGGAGATCCGCAGCAACCGCGACCTGTGGCTGATGCGTTGCCTCGAAACCCTTGAGCCAGATACGGACGGCAACAAGGACACCCCAGCTAACCGGGAGCGTGCCGACGCGTTGCTGCGTACCTTCGAAGGCACCATCGCCAACCTGGCCAAGCACAACCGCTACTGCCAGTACAACGTCAACTACTCCATGAAGGGCACGGTGGGCGCGACGCTTGACGGCTACCGGGCACTGTCCGCGCTGGCCATGCGACGCGGCGACCACTCTGCTGCCGAACAGGCTCAAGCAGCCATCGACCGCACACTGTTAATGAAAGGCACCTGGCGTCCGTTAATGCTGATTGTCCGCGAGCGGGCCCGCGACAGTAGCCAACGCGGCTGGCGAGGGCCACTGCGCTGGCAGCGAGTGGCGACGGTGGAGGGGCAGCGCACGGCGGCGCAGTTTCCGCCGCCGTGAGAGGCGAAGTGAGGAACGTTAGTTGCCTGGCAGGTCATGCACCTTAAACACATGTGGCGATCGAAAAATTACTGACATTTATCCATGGCCTGCATTGAACTTAACGCTTCGTTTGCGGGCAAAGGCTGTTTGAGCAGTAGAGCGCGAGTTTACTGGCCACTCGCATGCAGTGCAGTCGCTCGCGGCCGTCCTTCTTAGCTTAAAGAGCCCTGCCATGCCCAATGCGAACGACATCCAGCAGATCAACCGCCCTGCCTACACCACCTTCATTGGCACCGACAGTGACGACAGCATCACCGGCACTGCCAAGCGCGACATCCTGATTGGCGGTGCAGGTGACGACACGATCACCGGTGTGGCCGGCTCGGACACGTTTATCGGGGGCGCCGGCGCCGACACGCTGATTTCGCATTCCCCCCAATACGCCTCTTCGCTCAACCAGTTCGTTTTCACCGCGCTGTCCGACAGCTACTACGACGCCTCAGGCTCGCATTCGGACCTTATTGTCGACTTCGACGACGAACGTGACGTGCTCGACCTTACTGCCCTGGGCCTGGAACGCGTAGGCGACGGTCGCAACGGTGACTTGGCGGTGCGTTACGACGCAGGGGAAGATGTGACCTATGTGTATTCCCTGGACAAGGACGCCAGTGGTAACGCCTTCGAAGTGCGCCTGGCCGGCGATCACTCGGGGCTAAACACCGCTAACTTTGCGCTCACCTACAACATGGTGCCGGGTGAAGACTTCCCCTACGGCCGCAGCGAAAAGGAATGGCATGTCACCGGCACTGATGGGGACGACTACATCAGAGCCCCGAAGTACAGCAGCGTGCTCGACGGCGGTTCCGGCGCAGACACCCTCGCCGTGGGCAACGCGCGCACTACCGTGCAGTTCGACCAAGTCACCGACAGCTTCGTCAATGACGCTGCCGGCACGTCCAGCTTCGATAATGTGTATCTCTTCAAAGTGGGCACCGACCTGCTGGACGTCTCCCGCCTGGGCTATACCGGGCTGGGTGATGGTTATAACGGCACCCTTAACTACAGCTTCGACAAGGCGCTAGATCGGGTGGTGGTGCAGTCGTTCGAAACCGATGCGCAGGGCAACCGCTTCATGCTGCACCTGACCACCGATGACAATAACGGCGTGAACGGTCTGCTGGACATCGACCGCTTCCTCTTCGCGGGCAATGAAACCGTAGATCGCACCACCGCTACCCTCACGGGCAACAGCTATCACGATTACTTCGTCGCCGGCGACGAAGGCGGTGTGTTCATTGGCAACGGCTTTGGCGACTACCTCAAGGGCGGTGCGGGAGCAGATACCTTCCGCTACCTGGACAAGAGCGATAGCCAGCGGGGTAACAGTGACCTGATCGTCAACTTCGATACCCAACAAGACAAGGTCGATGTATCGGCGCTGGGGTATACCGGACTGGGTGACGGCACCGATGGCACCTTGAAACTGGTGTATGACCAGGGCAACGGCCGTACTTACCTGAAGGATTTCGATGCCGATGCGCAGGGTGATCGCTTCGAGATCGGGTTCCAGGGAAATTTCGCGAAGACCTTCAGCGCGGATAATTTGGTTGTTGCCACTGCGCCGACCGTGGCGGAAGCGCACCAGGCTGTGGAGTTAATAGGTGTGCCAGCGGACCATGTGACCGGCGCGGCTTGAGGTAGATCGTCGCGCCGCGCGGCGGGCCGCTCTCTTACCAACGAAATGGTGCTAAGCCGTAGGTGTGGTTTAGTGCCGGGTTGTAGGAGAGTGGCGTGGGGCGCGATGTGCTTATCCGACGGGTTGTAAAACAGGTGAGTTGGAATGGTGGATGGGGGTGTGCGTGTCGGCTTTTACTAACCGCAATGCCTTTTGGTTAGCTAGTTGCACAGAATGTGGACCATATTGATTCGGTGAGGACAATCCCCGGCACGAATGAGTGCCCTGGAGGAAAGGCATTCGGCTCAGAGTCGACGCTTGGCAGGGAGCGATAGCTTGGGATTATCCATGATTGCCCATGCGTCTTTTCACCCTGTAACAGTCATTTCAAAGGGCAGCTATGGGTCCAGGCTGGGTAAAAAGGCTAACCAGAAAATAAGGTACGCGTCCCTATCAAAATATGCGGCTAAGTGAAGGGTGAGCAGCTCCAGACTTCGCATAGGGGTGCGGTTTAAGGCCGGTCTTCGACTATTTCCGCATCCAAAACGTTTTCACACAGCTTGGATCGATTGTGGTCAGTCGCAACCGACCCCAAGTGGGCGCTTGGCCGTCTACGAAACCGAGAACGATTCCTCTCCAGCAGGCCCTGTTGCTTTTACAGCATCTGATCAACTGAGAATGATGAGAAATAAAAAGACAACTTTCCACCCTCAAGATCACTAAACTTATAGTGCGCCCTATCAAATCCAGAGTCTACGCTGATAACATTCATATGCATAATCTGAGTTAACCCCCCGCCAAAATCACGAGACGCTAACTGGCTGATATCCATAAACCTGACATCCAAAACATCAGAGCCTAGATTTTCAGAATCTGAAACGGATAGAGATAAATCATAACTCATTCTACCAGAATTCAACTGAACACTCATCGCATGCAAGCAGTTGCGAGAAACAAGCAACTCATTCAAATCCGAGATACTAATCATTTGATCCTAACCCCTTTACCTTCGTGGCCATAGTGTGGACTATATTAATAGATAGGCGCGTGGGGAGGCGAAACAATATTTATTTGGCTTTTCTTGGTCCTAGTCTACACGTCTACGATTAGTATGGTCCGCTCATCCATCACTTGCACCCCACCGACTGCTTGACTCAGGTGGCTAGACCGCGAGCTCTGGAAATCCGTATGCATGAAAATCTACGGCTACGTCTTTACGATAATTCAGATCAATTCGAAAGCGTTCAAATCTATCCCGAGCTAATCGTAGTCTAGAATTGCTGCGCTCATACTAGGTGCCGTTTGACCGAAATTGGACCGTGGAGAAGGTCTGCTTTGGGTCGGTTTTTGCCTGTCGCCACCGGCCGCAACCGACCCAAAGCTGCCCTTTATGAACGGCAGCGAACGGCCAATTGCTGCCCTTCGTGGATGGCTTGAACCGGCCATTAGGGATCGTCTGGCGTCTACGAAGCTAGGCGCGCGATTCACCGCGTTTCGGGGGACTGGGTCGGTTTAGTGTCAGGGGCTTGGTGACTACGGTGACTACCTGGATGGGTTGGGCGGAGGCTTTGGCCCCCCACCCAACCGTTGGATCAGGTGTTGATTTCCTCGAACAAGGACTCGATTGCATCAGCGCAAGTACCAGTCACCGCGGCGGGTTTTGCATGGTGCAGTTCGGGGACCTTCGGCAGGCTCGCCAGGTGATGGGTAAATTCCGAGCCGCTTAGGTTGCCCAGGTCCTCTTTCACCAGTGCTCGGGCTGCAAGTTTCGTGATGACTGTTGCGGCGTCGATGCTCTTTGCGACATCTCCACCAGTGCTGAGAACAAGGCGCAAATGGATGCGCATGGCGTCTGCGGTGGCGTCGGTGTAATGCATGACCCCATTGGGCATGCCGATGTTCTGTTCAGTGTGCTCAACCTGGGTGCTGGGGGTGAACTCTTTCATGTCGGATCTCCTGAATAGGGAGTAGGAGCGCGCGGCTGCTCTGTAGCTCGCGCACTCAGGGTCAGCGTTGGGAATGGCTCGAATCAGAGCGCCTCGCGCTCTGCGATTTCATCCGCGATGGCGTCTTCCAGTTGCCTGGAGCATCGGGTCGACGCCAGGTGGCGACAGCCTTCCGCCGCAACTCTCAGAGGCTCCAGTTCTAGGAGGTCGAGTGACTCAGCAGTATCAAGCGCCAAATGGAAGGCCTTGTACGACTGCCCCGTGGACATGTGGCCCCAGGCCAGGCCGTCCTTCCAGTTCAGGACGTAGCCAGCCATCCACGCGAGCGAACCGTTTTTCTCTACGGGGATTTCGGCGCACATGCGCCCTGCTGCCCTACCCGCTTCGAATTCGTCATCGTCGAGGTCTTCGCCAGGCTGCACGTACGGTACCTTATCCCGTTCAGCGTCGGTGCGTTGATCGTATGTGGGCGTTTCGTTCAGCTTGAACGTGGGGTAACGCCAGCCTCTACGGCCACTGGGCACTATCCGTACGGTTCCACTGAAGGCGAGCTGGCGGTTGTATTTGAAAAACGAGGCTTCTTGATCGGCGCCCAGATCAAGGTCGTAGCTGACGGTCAGCGGAAAGCTGATGGTGCGGCCCAGGTGGTAGCTGCTTGGGAAGTCGCGCGGGACATTGAGCTCGTAGGTGAAGTGGTCTTCTGGGTTGTCGTCACGAATGAATTTCCAGAACCACCGGCGCAGGGGGCGGTGTTCATCGTCATCCAGATCATCGATGAACTCGCGCTTCAACCTCTCGCGGTTGGCGTAGTCCTTGGTACCGTTTATGAGTGTCCGGGGACCGGAGAGGTCATCGTCATATCCCATGCGGCATTTGACTGCAGGACCGTAGGTGCCGGCGCTCTCAAACAGTCTGACCAGCACCGGCAGCAGTTGCTCGGGGTACTGGAGGCCGTTAACCATCCGTTGCGCGATCATCTTGCTGTCGGGGATGTAGTACCCAACGCAGTGTTCTACGCGGTTTTTGACGGCTTTGAGGTAGTCGAATTGGTTGCGATAGCCGAAGCCGGCTGCTGCAAGAGTTTCAGCGTGGCGCGGAGAGAAGTTCTCCAGCTTGCTGATGGTGGGGTGTTCGTTGAGCAGCTTCGTAAGGTGGGATACGAGCAGTTTGAAACGCGTCTGTGCGCTCATGGTGATCCTCGGTTTTTGTGCCATGTGAGGTGGACTAAGAAAACTTTCGTTGTGGGCTTGTTTTCCTAGCGCACCCACGGACCAATCCGCGGATGAACGGGACAGCCATTGGCAAGCTAATGGCCGTCAGTAACGCACTTTGTACGTAGGTGGTTCACAGACAGGAGATGCCCACGCCTCGTGTCCAAGGAATGCCGTTTAGGCGATTCCAGCCGCTATCTAGCCGTGAGTGGCACTGCAAAGTCAATCCTTTCGAATCCGTTGAAGGCGCAGCGTACTGACCATGAAGCTTTCAGGGTGGTCCGCCCCGGGCTGAGTGGACACTGACTTAATGTGGAGAATATCCACCGCAAGAAGTGTTCATGACCCAGACCAGACGACGTTTCCCGAATCCTTCAAACGCGAGGCGGTAAACCAGGTGCTTGCCGGCCTTGGAAATATCGAAGGTGCAGGAGTCGGAATGGTCAGCGAAGGTGGTGGCTTTCGACAGGGCTTGATCCTGGAAACCCAAGGAGATTGGCTGCTGTTCTATATCCCTGATGGCGGCCCAACCGGAGGTACAGCTGGTGAGGTCAGGGCCTTCCCAGCGGTAGAGGTGATAGTCACGACATACCATGACTATCACTTCAGGCGTGCCTACGTCGTGGAGGAAGAGGCACTCTGGAACTAGCGGCCAGTTACCTCGACGCCGGCAAGCCGACTGCTCTGACTCGGCCAGACTGACTGCCCAACGTCCGCTATGGGTCGGTAGGGGCCTGTCACCGGCAGCAACCGACCCAAGGCTGACATCGGATGCTCAAGGCAGTGCTTGTTACGGTCTGGCGGTTCCTTAGCGAGATGCGAAGCACTTGTCCATTGCTTGGCGATCATAGCCCAGCAGATAGGACTGATGCTTCTCATATAGGGCTGAAAGTATTTTTCTGTTTGGTCCAACTACGTCCATCCCCCTGTCGTCGTAAGGGAGCGCTAAGACCTTTTTTTGTAGGTTGAACAGATAAATGTCGCAGTAAGGCTTGGGCTGTATAGCTGGAAAATCCTTCGCCAACGCGCACCACAGCAATGTTTCAAGAGTCGCCATAGGGACCTCAAACGAGAGGTGAACCCAGTACTCCGGCATCGAGTTGCAAAACCAATCCTCCGAATCGATTTCCTCGCTCCAGATCGTTCGCTGTGCAGGGATAAAAATGCCAGCGGATTTTAAGGATTCGAGCTTACCTCGATGCTCAACGTGGCTGGTGCCTGAATGCGCCCGCAGACAAACGACTATGGGCTCATCGATGAAGATATCCTTGCAGATTGCCGTTGCCCTGCGTAGCGCTAAAAGAAAACGTGCAACTGTGCTACCCAGAGTTGAGAGCTCGAATCGTAGCCCTCCTGGGTAAGAGTAGAACAGAGGTCTGTGGAATACGGTTGGACCGAAATGCTCAAAAATTTCCTGCTTGAGGTTCACTGACGAGCTACCTTGCGAACGGGCTGGGTCACCATCAATCGATGAAATGAATGGGATGATACTGAAAGAAAGGCATCAGGAGTTCGTGGTGAACGCCTACTTTTGCCCGTTCGCCGCCTGCCATGAAAGGCCGCTTCGGGTCGGTAGCGGTCGGTGGTGACAGGCAGCTGCCGCCCCATAGCGGTCGTTCAGCAAGTGCAGTTGTAAACGCTGTGACGTTGTAGTTACCTTTTTGCCAGGGCATTGTACTCCTGTGCTCGGTGAATCGAGATATCGAAGGTCTGCTCTGGCGTGATCTATGAGGTGCTGCATAACGTGTTGGGTTAATTTTTCACCATGACTGGCCGCGCAGGCGCGCGGCTGCATTAGCCATCCGTGTGAGACAGCATTTAGCCTCAATTGAACGACCTCAGCTATCGGTTGAGTCCGTAGCTGAGATCGCCTCCACCAAGCTCAAATTGGTGATGCTTCGCCTAAAAGTAGGTCGATGTTATCAACCCTGCCTTGGAGAGCTTGTTTGATGTTGTTCCGCAGTTTCTCTTCCACTTCCTTGTGAAGGCGAATTTTTCCGATGGCCAAGGCGGTGATGAACTCCATGGACGCATCGCCCCGTTCGAATCCGTGGCCCTGAACAACCCGAAGGATGATATCGGTCATGGACGCGCTGTGAGTCTCATGGGCGCTGTAGTCCAGTTCGGTAGGCAGCGCCGCGCGAAGGAACGCTCCTTGGATAATCCCGTCATCGTAGCGGGAAAAAATCTCAGGGGAGAGGAGGACCTGCTGGAGCTCGCCTGACTCTAGGCGCTTCGAGTCAGCGATTTTGGCGCTTTCTCGAGCGTTCTGAAGGATCCATAGAATCGTCAGAAATATATCCGTACAGGTGGCCACGGTGACGTCGTTATCACCGCTTACAGAGGCAAAGCCTTTGGTGAGCTTCATCTGCCCAGGTTGATAGCTACTTGGCCAAAATTCTTGGTCTGAGAGTCCATTGCTTCCTGCCTTGTCGAAAGCCGCTACCAGAGCTTTTACTGGATCGGATGCGCTGGATCCATCGACCGCAATCATCTGGCTGAGCAGCTTGTACTCCTGTTGCCAATGGGAGTTGCAGGACAAGCTAGCGGCAGGAATTTCGATGAAAGGTTTGAATACGTATTTCCGGCTTCCCTTGGGCGGCTGAGTGAGATTCGTGGCTAGTTCATATCCAGACGCTGTTCTTCCGAGGGCAAGGCCTCATCGGCCAGGGTAGCCGCGCTGGCGAGATACGCCTGTTCGATCCGCCGACGGCGGTATTGATCGATCAGTAATCCCTGGGCGATGGTGCTTAGGTAGGCGCGCGGTTCTGCCAGCATCGGCAGCCTGTCGCTCTTGAGCAAACGCAGGAAGGTATCCTGGGCCAGGTCGGCCGCGCTCTGACTGCAACCCACGCGGCGAACCAACCAGCCGCATAGCCAGTTGTTGTGCTCTCGATACAGGGTTGCGACGGCTATGGTCGCCAGCGAAGCTAGCGACCTCATTTGAAAATACTTATCTGATGATAGAAATTCCTATTCCAATGAGACCACTATTGGCTTATCAAGGCCCAGCATCGAGATAGGGTCTGCAAACTTGGCAGGCTCCGCCAGCCGTACCCCGCTATGCGGCGGCTCGCTCGGCCCTAGGTGCATCAACTCACCGGATCGATCCTGGCCATGGGCTGCGCGTTCGGCACGCGATACCTCTGCGCCTCCTGGATACCCTCCAGCGCATCGACATACTCGTACAGTCGGCCGCTGGCGTGTGCGTGCACGGTGCCCAAGGTGGTCGCCCGTGCATCGGCATGGCTATCGTCGTCGGCGATGGCGACCAGCGCCCCCATGCGGTCGGCCTTTTCCTGTACCAATTGCAGCAGAGCCTTGCGGAGCTTGTCCGGCACGCCGGGGTTGGCGTACTCCGGCTCGACGTAGATCACCGGCTTTTCGTGTTCCTCGCTCCACATCAGCCGTATCGCGCGGCGTGACATGATGGCGCCCGCCTCATTGGTGATCTGCGCGCTCAGGTACTTGCCGTCGAGCACATAGGCCGACAATCCCCGGGTGGTATCGATGTCGGCATGGATGTTCAGGCATGAGCCCACCACGTCGGTACCACTGAGGAACAGGTCTTCCGCCTTGTCGGAGATGGACACCTTGAGCGCCCTGCATTTCTCCGCCGACAGCGGCTGTGGTTCGAGCTTGCGCAGCAGCCCTTTGATATCGACAGCGAGTTGGCGGAAAGGTATCTCCGCGTCTATGGCCTCGAGGTGCTTGGCACTTTCGGCCATGGACAGACCCGGTGTCAGGGCCAACAGCAATTGCCGCTCGACGTCCTTGTGCTGGCTGTCGTCGTTCCCCGGCAACTCCTCCAGCGCGTCCTCCACCGACATTTCTCCCTGCAAAGCGGAGTACAACAGGGGCAACTGCTCTTCTTCGGCATGGAATTCATTGACGATCTTGTCGTGCAGGTAGCGGAACGGATCTGTCTGGTTGACCAGGTCGTCCGGGCCGAAATGGACACTGTCCGTCCGCGTCATGGGTTCCTGCCAATGCCGCCAGGCGGCTGGCGCACGGCGTTGCAACAGGGCATTGTGCGGCCGGCCATCAATACCGTAACGAACCTGCTTCAGGGTGGCGCCGTTATCGTTCGCCACCAGTGCCTTGGCTAGCGAGGCGACTTCGCGTTGCAGCGGGGAATGCATAGGACTCTCGACAGTACCGACATACAGCGAGGAGGCGAAAAAACTCAGCGCCGTAGCCGATCGCGAATGGTTGAGGAATTCCCCGTAGTTCTTCTGGAACGCGTCAGCCTCATGATCTGCCACGCCATAGAGGATCTTCGCCACCGCATGGCTGGCGGGCGCGGCATCACCCTGCTCCGCCACCTGGCGCAGCGCCTGCAGCGCCAAGTCCTTGTCCGCGCTGTCGGTATCGGCGATTTTCACCAGCGCCAGGACGTGGGCCATCGCCGGCGTGACATCCTCCTTGGTGCGCCCCCCGCCCACTGCCGGCTGCGCGCAGACCGCATTGAGCACGGCGCGCTTCTGCGCGGTCGTCAGCGACTTGGCCAAGGCCATCTCGCTGAGTAGCTTGACCAGTGGAATGGCGCGGCGCGTATCGCGGACGTTACGACCCTGGGCGGCCTTGATCAGCACCTGCAGGTCCTTGGCACCCTGCGGGGTCTCCGCCAGCAGGAATAGCGGCGCGGCGAACACCTGGGAATGCGCCGGCTTGAAGGTGTCGGCGAACGCCTTAAAGGCCTCCGCGCCGTGGGGTGCGCTCACCGCGCGGTGCAGGCAGAGCGTCAGCGCAGGTCGCAGATGCTCACTATGGAAATTCGCCTGACTCTGTAGCTGCTTGTCGACGATGTCCGGGATG
>Ga0268349_1000094_pt1 | contig 17612 bp, 21 predicted proteins | sample G5R2_MAIN_18SEP2_FD_190164 | JGI IMG/M metagenome (GOLD analysis project Ga0268349, IMG submission 190164) | Phyllosphere microbial comminities from switchgrass, GLBRC, Michigan, United States - G5R2_MAIN_18SEP2017_LD1 | ecosystem: Host-associated > Plants > Phyllosphere > Phylloplane/Leaf...
TGCGGTGCAGGATCGGGAAAATGCACTGCACTTGTGCATCGCGCGGGCAGGCGAAGTTCAAGAGAGGTCCTCCGGTCATAGCCCGATGGGTTACTATTTGAAACGTCTTCTTACCAAAAGAAACGTCCTCCATGAGTAAAAGTCTCGGGCTACCCAAACCGTTATCACGTGCTTCCGGTGATCGTGTCGATTGGAACCTGCTCCGGACCTTTCACGCCATTGCCCAAGAGTTGAGCATCAGCCGAGCGGCTGCGCGGTTGAACCTGTCGCAACCTGCCGTCAGCCAAGCGCTGAAACGATTGGAAGAACAACTGGGCACTGCGCTTATCGAGCGCAAGGGCCCGCGCTTTCAGCTGACCACTGCAGGGATAGAAGCTCAACGTCTGGCTAATGATGTTAAAAGTCAATTTTTACAGCTGGATGCGGCACTCGAGGCCACGTCCGAACAGGTCGTAGGTAACGTTCGGCTGCTTTCCATAAACGGCGTGAGCTGCGAAGCCTATGACAGGGCGCTAGCACGCTTGCACCGGGAATGCCCCGGCCTTGCACTTGAGATTACGGTGCTGCCCAACGATGAGATTCTCAGCGCATTGGAGCAGCGCTCGCAGCCGTTCGGTTTAGCTATCAGCCGAGCGGACTATCCCTGGCTAGCGCAACAGCGTATGACCCGCGAGCACTACCGCTTCTACTGTGGGCCTGAGCATCCATTATTTGGTCAGCCCGGCATTACAGTGGACAGGCTTGCCCAGGAGCCTGTGATCTCGTTCACCAGCGACTTGCTCGGCGGTACCTTGAACTCCTTGGCTGAGTTTCGCCATCGGCATGGCTGGAACGGCCCGGTCATCGGTTGCTCGGCCAATAGCCAGGAGGTACTGCGTCTAGTGCTGGCCGGGTTTGGGATCGGCTGCCTGCCGCACCCCGTGTATGAGCAGGCTCAACACCTGTTATGGCCATTGCCGCCCGAGCAGGTGGGCACGGTAGACATCAGCCTGATGTGGAACAAAGAACAGCGCTTGACCCGCGCAGAAGCCCGGTTTCTTCAGGCGCTTCAGGAGGCCTGCCAGCAAGCACAGGGCTGAGCCAGCAGGGGCTGACGGGGTCATTGCCCCGCTATATGCATGTGCACTCCCTGAGCCACCTCTTTTTCCATTAATTCAAGAAAGACGTCCAGCAAGGGATTGCTTCGGCCACACTGGCGGTACAGCAATTTGAACGGCGTGGTGACCCGGAACCGGCTGGGTTTGAGGGACCGCATCTGGCCGCGATCCACGTAGCTTTTTGCCCAATGCGTGGGTAGGTGGCCCAGGTAACGGCCGGTGAGTACCAGCATCGCTACGGCCTCAACCTGGGTCGCGACCGCACTCATGTTTCGAGGGCCCATGGGCCTGAATTTGTCTTGATGGTTAGCGTACACGTGTTCGATGTACTCGGCGGTGGCGAGCTTCTCGTCATCGATCTCACTGTCTTGCAGGCAGAAGAAAGGGTGGCCGCTGGAACAGTAGAGTTCCACGGCTTCCCGGTAGACGGGCATGGCATCGAAATCGGGTTTTTCGGTATAGACCGGAACAATGCCCGCCGCAAACTGGCCCTTGAGAATACCTTGCTCGATTTCTTCCAGAGGCGCGACGCTTAGTCTGATCCGGGCTTTAGGGGCACGTTCGCGCCAGGCGCGTAACACCGGAACCATGGGCGAATTAGGATCCGAGCATGTATTGTCGATTACCGCGATAGTCAGGTCTCCCAGCAACTCCCCACGAACATTGCCAACTTGCCCCCGAAACGTATCCAGTGCGGAGAACAAGTCCAGGCTGGCTTGATAGATCACCTTGCCTTGCTCGGTAAGGCCAAACCTTTCGCGGCCGCGCGTACATAAACGCATCCCTAGCCGGATCTCAAGATCGGAGATCTGTTTGCTGATGGCCGCCAGGCCAATGTTCAATTCTGCCTGGGCTGGGGTAAAGCCGCCGGACTCAACCACCGCCTTGAAGACCTTGAATAATTTCAAGTCCATAGCGGTGGCCATGGAAAGTGCAGCTTCACTGGCCTTCTCAGGTAGATTTCCAGATTTAGAAAGTTGACTTTCCATTTAATACATTTACCTATTTTGGGCGGCTTTCTACTATCCCCTCAGACCAGGCCGTACCGCTACGGCTTTATTCTCACACTCCTTTGTAACACGTGCTGCTTCGGCTTACGGGCGAGTACAGAGGTAAAAGCAATGTTTATGCCAGTTGAGAAATAACGATGTCCGATAACAACGACCGTTTATGGGGTGCCCGTTTCAAAAGCGGCCCAGCCGAAGCCATGGCCAACCTGTCACGCTCGCCGAGCGCCTACTTTCGCCTGACCCCCTATGACGTGGCGGGCTCGAAAGCACATGCCAATGGGCTGCACCGGGTAGGCCTGCTGAACGCGGAGGAGGCCGGCAAGATCATTGCCGCACTGCAGGGTATCGATGAGGATTTTGCGGCAAACCGTATCGAGCCGGTGGCGGCCGATGAAGACGTGCATACGTTTATCGAGCGATTGCTGACTGAGCGCCTCGGTGCCTTGGGCGGGAAGCTTCGCGCAGGGCGTTCCCGCAATGATCAATCTGCCAATGACATGCGGTTGTTTCTACGTGACCAAGCGCGGGTGCTCGTCATAGCACTGCTGGACCTGCAACGTGCGCTCGTCGCCCAGGCAGAGCAACATACCCATACCATCGCACCGGGCTTCACCCACCTGCAGCAAGCTCAGCCCATCGTCTTCGCCCACCACTTGATGGCCCATGCCCAAGCCATGCACCGGGACATTCAACGCGTGCAGGATTTCGACAGGCGCTTCAACCTGTCGCCCTTGGGCGCAGCCGCCATGGCCGGTTCGGCAATCATCAAGGACCTGCACAGCAGTGCTGCAGAGATGGGGTACGCCGGCCCTTGTGAGAACTCCATCGACGCGGTAGCCAGCCGTGACCATGTGGCCGAATTCCTGTTCATCGTCAGCATGCTAGGGGTAAACGTTTCGCGCTTGGCCGAAGAGTTCTGCCTGTGGACCTCACGGCAGTTCAATTGGGTGTCCCTGGACGACGGGTATGCCACGGGCAGCTCGATCATGCCGCAAAAGAAAAACCCGGATATTGCCGAACTCGCTCGGGGTAAATCGGGCCGCCTGATCGGCACGCTCACGGGCATCCTCTCGGTACTCAAAGCCCAGCCGCTGTCTTATAACCGGGACTTGAGTGAAGACAAGCACGCGGTGATCGACAGCCTGGACACGATTCACTTGGTGCTGCCAGCGTTTGCCGGCATGGTCAACACCATGACCGTGCGCAAGGAGGAACTGCTTCGCCAGGCGCCCATGGGGTTCACCTTGGCCACTGAGGTGGCGGACTGGCTTTCCGTTCGCGGCACCCCGTTCAAAGAAGCCCATGAGATCACCGGCAAGCTCGTGCAGGCCTGCGAAGAGGCAGGGATTGGCCTGGAGGAGGCAACGCCAGCCTTCTTGGCGAACGTTGATGCACGCCTGACCGAAGACGTTCGCCATGCACTGACCCTTGAGGCCGCGCTGGCCATTCGCAGCGGATGGAACGGCACGGCCCCGGCCCAGGTGACCGCGCAGATCGAACGCTTCAAGGCTCAACTGAGCGCCCAGCGGCAATGGGCACTGGACTACACCGGCCCGCGTGGCTGACAGGCTTGAGGATTGCCCATGACACAGACCCATGTAAACAGCGGCCCACCCGTACCGGCACAGAGCGCTCAGTATGACCTGTCGACTTACAAGGTAGTGCCCCGGCGCTACTACGGCAGGTATGTGTCGGCGGGGCTAATTGTGCTGCTGTTGGTCGGCCTGGCCCAGGCGTTTGCCAAAGGCAACATCGAATGGTCGTTCGTTTCTCAGTTTCTGACCGCCCGCTCCATCATGTTTGGGTTGTTGAACACCATATTGATGGCAGTACTGGCCATGGGGCTTGGGGTCTTCCTGGGCGTCGTGGTCGCTATCATGCGGATGTCGCAAAACCCTGTGCTGCGCTACACAGCCGGTGGCTACGTCTGGCTGTTCCGAGGCACGCCGTTGATCCTGCAGCTGCTGTTATGGTTCAACCTGGCGCTCATTTTCCCCACGTTGAGCTTTCCGGGGCTGTTTGAATTCAAGACAGTCGAGGTCATTACCCCCTTCGTCGCAGCCCTGTTGGGCCTGGGCATCAACCAGGGTGCCTACACGTCGGAAGTGGTCCGCGCGGGCTTGCTGTCCGTTGACAGCGGGCAATACGAAGCCGCCAAGTCGATCGGAATGCCCCGGCTGCAAGCACTGCGGCGGATCATCCTTCCACAGGCCATGCGCATCATCATCCCGCCAGTGAGCAATGAATTCATCGGCATGGTGAAGATGACCAGCCTGGCGAGCGTCATTCAGTATGCAGAGCTTCTCCACAACGCTCAGAACATCTATTACGCCAATGCGCGCGTCATGGAGCTGCTGATCGTCGCCGGTATCTGGTACCTGGCCGTGGTGTCGGTATTGACCATCGGCCAGAGCCGCCTGGAACGTCGATTCGGCCGCGGTGCTGGCAAGCGCAACTGAGCGCAGAAGGGGAGTGTGGGCTATGCGAAACATCGTCAAAGCGGTCAACGTCAACAAATACTTCGGCGACTTTCATGCGCTCAAGGATGTAAACCTGGACATCCCCCACGGTGAGGTGGTGTGCATCATCGGCCCCTCCGGCTCGGGAAAGAGCACGCTGCTGCGGTGCATCAACCAGCTGGAAAAAGTCGATAAGGGTGGGCTCTGGGTCAGCGATGAAATTGTAGGCTACCGTTCTGTGGACCAAAAGCTGGTGGAGCTTAGCGATGCCCAAATCGCTCGGCAACGCCTGGCCACGGGCATGGTGTTCCAGCGCTTCAACCTGTTTGCCCACATGACGGTGCTGGAAAACATCATCGAGGGCCCCACCCAGGTACTGCGCCGGCCTGTGAAGGAGTGTCGCGAACAGGCGATGGAGCTGCTGGAAAGGGTAGGGCTGCAACACAAGGCCGATAGCTACCCCATCGAGCTGTCGGGTGGCCAGCAGCAGCGGGTCGCGATTGCCCGGGCGCTGGCCATGCGGCCCAAATTGATGCTCTTCGATGAGCCCACCTCTGCACTGGACCCTGAATTGGTCGGTGAAGTGTTGTCGGTGATGCGGCAACTGGCGGCCAGCGGCATGACCATGGTCGTGGTCACACACGAGCTGGGCTTTGCCCGTGAGGTAGCCAGCCGTGTTGTGTTCATGGACGCTGGCCAGATCATCGAAACCGGCTCTCCCGAGCAGGTGCTAATGAACCCGCGCAACCCGCGCACACAAGCGTTTATTGCCGCTGTACTCAACTGAACCCTGCCCCCATTAACCATGGATGTACGTCGATGAAAATGCGTCTGGCCATAACAGGAGCACTGGCCCTGCTCGGTACCGTAACGGCTTGGGCTGCCGACGCTGGCTTACCCCAGGCCATCAAGGACAAAGGCTTCTTGAATGCTGGGATCATGCCCAACTACCCACCCATGGACTTCAAGGACCCAGCCACCAACCAACTGACCGGCGTTGACTACGATCTGGGCATGGAAATAGGCAAGCGCCTGGGCATCACCGTCAAATGGCAGGAAACCGCCTTTGAGCAAATGGTCAGCAGCCTCGTCACCCAGCGGCTCGACATTGTGCTCTCGGGCATGACGGATACTGCGGAGCGGCAGAAAACGGTGGATTTCGTTGACTACTTCAGGACCGGCCCGCAGTTCTATGTGATGGAAAGCAATAAATCTATCGTTGCTGTTAGCGACCTATGTGGCAAGAAAGTGGGCACCAGCCGGCGCACCACGTTCCCAGCAGAAATCGCCAAATGGAGCGCTGCCAACTGCGAAGCCAAAGGCCTGCCTGTGATCCAGGTCACGGGCACCGATGGCTCCGCCGATGCCAGAGCGCAATTGCGTCAGGCCCGCCTGGACGCGGCTGTTCAAGGCAGTGAAACGTTGCCCTACATCCAGTCCCAAGAGCCCGGCGCCTATCGGGTGATCGGTGAACCCCTGACCACCCAGCTGACAGGCTTGGGCGTTTCCAAAAACAACCCAGGCTTGAGCGCTGCCATTGTTGACGCACTTAACGCCATGATCGCCGACGGCACCTATGCGCAGATTCTGAAGAAATGGGACCTGGAGCGAGGCGCTGTAGACAAGGCCGTGATGAACTCGGGTACCTGACCCCTCATCCAGGGACGGCGATCGCTGTCCCTCTCCTTTGCGTTGGAGCGCCCCATGTATACCCCTGCGGATTTGCGCTGGCCGGGCAAGGCCCGTGCGTGCGTTGCCATGGCGTTTGATCTGGATGGCCCCACCGGCGCCGCCATGCTCGACGGCTCCATCTGGCATAAGCCTGAGTACTTTACCTTCGGAGGCTATGGGCCTTATCGGGCACTGCCCAGGCTGCTGGACATGCTCCAGGCCCACCGCACGCCGGCCACGTTTTTCATCCCGGCATGGGTGGTAGAGAACTGGCCCAAGCAATGCCAGGCCATTGTGGAGCAGGGCCATGAAGTGGCGTACCACGGCTACAAGCACGAATCCTTCTTTGCCCTGAGCCTCGCTGAACAACGTGAGGTGATGGAAAAAAGCGCTGAGGTGTTTCAGCGTTACCTGGGCCACACCGCGGTTGGGTTTCGTACGCCGTCGGGTGATTGGCATGCACAGTCACCCAAATTGCTGATGGAGTGCGGAGTATCTTACTCAAGCAGCATGCGTGGCGACGATCGCCCGTACTTTATCGAGACTGGTGAGCCAGGCCGCCGCCTGGTAGAAATTCCCGGGCGCTGGGAGCTGGATGACTATGCCTCCCTAGCCTACACCCGCGCGCCCAATTACCCCGCAGGCCTTGACCGTATCGCCAGCTATGACCAGACCCTGGACAACTGGCGGCGGGAGTTCGATGGCACCTACAGAGAGGGGCTTTGCATGACCACTTTGTTCCACCCCAAGGTCTGCGGCAAGCCGGGCCGAATCGGGTTGCTGGAAGCGCTCCTGGAGCATATGCATAGCCACGCCGACGTCTGGTTTGCCACCTGCCAGGACGTTGCAGGTTTCTGGGCGCAGGAGCATGCCCATGGCTGATCAGGGGACGCTCTGGCCGCAACCCTACCGTTGCGCAGCCGTTGTCACCGTGGACTACAACGATATCCACGGGATTCTTACCCAAGCCCCCACCATGGCCGGGCGCGATAAGAGCCTTTCCGTGTGGCGCTACGGGACCACACGCGGTGTTCAGCGGCTGCTGGCGATCTTTGCCGAGCATGGTATTCGGGCCGATTGGTGCATCCCCGGTATCGTTGCCGAGGAAAACCCGGATGTGGTCAAGGCTATTGCCGACGCGGGCCACCCCATTGCGTGTGCCGGCTACCGCCATGAAGACTTTTCAGCGCTGACCCGAGCGGAGCAAAAAGCCTCGATCCTTCGAGGCTGTGACGTGCTGGAGCAACTGACAGGGCGCCGCCCTTGTGGCTTCCGAACACCTGCCGGCAGCTATGCGCCAGGGCTGGCCGATGACCTTCGCGAAGCAGGCCTGTGCTGGTCTTCGTCCTGGGCGGGCGACGACCTGCCTTATCTGCATCCAGCAGGCGCGGTAGCCGGCAAACTTGTTGAGTTGCCGCTGCATGTGGAGTTGGAAGACGCGCCGTACTTCGCTTTCAACCTGGCGCCTCCCGTGCCCGCCAGCCAGGCCCGCATTGCCGGTTATGAGAGGGTATTGAGTAACTGGCAACGGGACTTCTACGGTTTCCAGCGCTATGGCCTCTGTCACCTGATGCGCTTGCACCCGGAGATTTTGGGCACGTTGGGCCGTAGTGGCCTGCTCGACCAATGGTTGGGGTGGCTAAAGGCGCAGGAAGGCGTCTGGTTTGCTACAGCTGGGGAAGTGGCTCAGTGGTGGGCAGCCCACAATGACGAAACCCCTGGCGATCACCCCGCCGCAGTCTTTCACCGCCACCTCGCGGAGGGCGCGCAATGACGTACCTGCAGCAACTGGGGACCTTCGTCAGTGAAACGCCTTTCTCGCTAATACCCGAGGCCGTAGTAGGCAAGGCCCGTCGTCACCTGCTCGATACCTTGGGCGCAGCGCTGGCCGGTGCCGACTCGCCGTTGACCCAGCAATGCCTGCGCGCTGTGCAAGTGAGCGAGGGGTGGGGCCAGGCCCAAGTATGGGGCGGCAATAGCCTACTGACTGCCCGAGGCGCCGCCTTGGTCAACGGCGTGGCGGCTCACGCGTTGGAGTTGGACGATGCCGGCGGTTGTGACCATTCCGGCGCGGTGGTTATTCCAGCCATGCTGGCAGTGCTCCCCCACTGTGCCCAGGTTCCGAACGGGGACGATCTATTAGGCGCCATGGTGCTGGGCTATGACATCGCCCGGCGCGTGTTGGAGGCCTGCGGTGGCTACTCACCGCACAACGAAGCGGGCTGGCATTCAACCGGTACCTGCGGTGTGTTCGGGGCGGCTGCCGCCTGTGCACGGCTATTGCGCTTAAACGCCAAGGAGGCGGCCAATGCCTTGGGGCTGGCGGCCAGCATGAGCGGCGGGCTGTGGTCCTTTATTCACGACGGGGCTGACAGCAAGAAACTTCATGCCGGGCGACCCGCAGAGGGCGGGCTGCTGGCGGCACTGCTGGCTCAACAAGGCATGCGCGGGCCGATGGAGGTCTTCGAAGACCGCTGGGGCGGTTTCCTGCGAACCTATGCACCCGCCAGCCAAGTACCCCAGGCGCTCACTGCCGAGCTTGGAACTACCTGGAAACTCGCCCGGTGCTCCATCAAGCCCTATGCCGCCTGCCGCGGTACCCATTCTGCCATTGATGCCTTAGGCGAGCTGATGGAAGAGAGGGACCTTCAACGCGGTGACATCGCACAGATCACGGTGCGTGCCAGCGAATTTTTGGTGGGCATGTGTGGCGGGTTGGACACTCAAACCTTGGCCGCGGCCCAAATGAGCCTGCCTTACGCCCTTGCGGTCCGGTGCCTACGAGGAAACGCAAACCTTTCCAGCTATGAGCTTGAGGTGCGTAACGATCCCCAGGTGCACCGGTTGATGCAGGCCATCCACATGGAGGTTGAGCCCACACTGGCCGCGCTCGATGAGCCCTATGTGGAAGTGCTCACCCATGACGGCCGAACAGCCAGCCGACAGGTGAGTACCCCATTGGGAGGGCCGCTCAACCCGCTCAGCGACGATGCACTATTGGAAAAATTTCGCGCCTTGGCCCTCCGCTCGTTGCCCGCCCCTCAGGTGGAGGCGTTGGTGGAGGTGTGCCTGAGCATGGGTGAGCACACCGATGTGGCGCACCTGCTGGCGTTGCTGCGGCGTGATGGGTGGCCTGCTTAACCTGCTCAGCGTTCATCGTGCCTATGAGCGCTTAGACACCATTGAGCTTCCATGTCTTCAAGGCTCAAGGTGTTCGTTTCGTCGAGGCTACGCAGGCGTTCGATGGCGAGCAGTTCAGAGCGGAGGTCTTCGAGTTCGTCCTGCAGGGCTTGATAGGTGTTCACGCCCACCAGCACGGCAGCCGGTTCGTTGTCTTTGAAAATGACCAGGTGCGTTACATCACCCTCGGTAACATCTTTGAGACGTGTGCTGAAGCTCTCAGCCATGGTTGTAGCAGAAACTGCCTGGGCAGCTCGGCCTAGAAGGGCTGTCATGGAGGATTCCTTGGTTGATAGGCAGTAGTTATCGGTTTCCTATTCCCTAGCAAGGTAGCTGGCTACCTGAACCAGGTCGAACATCCGGATGCCGAAAATACCAGTCCTGGGTATATGTGATCTGTGTGTATGCCATTCGATTGTCCCTTATCAATTGACCAATAAATGCTAAATCATAGGTGTGCCCCACATCGAGCAATGCGGCTAAAACCGCGCATTCATCGCTATCGAGTGGCTGGCAGCATGCCAGGGGCTTGTTTCATGAGCAGGCATAAGAATGTCACCCAAGCTAGAGAGTGCGCGTGCCGTCCCGCGGAAAAGGTTTGTCAATACGTAATGTACAGGGTATCAGCTGATGAGGAATACGATGAAACTACCTGTGTAGGGGTCGCGACCGGCAAAGCAAGTCCAAACGAGCAAGGAACAAGGAGGTATAGGATGAAAAAGGAAAAAAATGCTCCATTAAAACCGGCTGAATATCAGCAACAACTGGAGCAACAGCTAAAGATTAAGGATCTGGAGCACAAGCTCGAAAGCATGAGTCCTGGTCGCTTGGCCAGCTACACCTCTGCAGCAGGCCAGGTTACCGAAGCAATCAATCAGGGGGCCAGTGTCATAAATTCAGTCACCGCGCTTAGGAGTGCGGTAATGAAATTGTATGCCGCCTTTGAAGGTACAAAGGAGTTTGCAGCACGTCACCGAACCCTTGAGCTGGTCATAGTGAACGCCACTCGGCGGCAATTGGTTTGGGAGAAAAGTTTTTTTGACTCGGGCACAACATTTGCCGGCCCTATGCCAATGAACGTGGTCCCTGTGGATGCAAAGGACCCAGTTGGTGTGACTCTGTGGACGGTAGCAAATGGTCAAGGGTCGATCATGACAGGCGTCAGTGGCGCCGGTAAATGGCGTCTGGAAGGAACTCCATTCTCCTTGATCATAGGCTTCACTAATCCGCAGCTCGGTGGCATCAAAAGTGAAGTCGGCCTGGTGGGTCGAAATGCCGAGGCGAGACTGGCATACGATGCGTGCGATAACGTTGAAGCTAAGCAGTATTTTATGTTCGGCTATACATTGACGGTCCATGCCGATGAGGCGAAGGCTGGGGCCGAGCGACGCTTAGTATTCTGTATCGCAGAAGACCCAAACAAAGTCCCGCACGACATTGGCGACACACTCACGCCCGGCGAGTATCTGACCCCTGGTCAGTTCTTGCTGTCTCAAAATGGTCGCTTTGCCGCTAGCTATCAGTCCGATCAAGGAAGCTTGGTGATTTACGACTTGAATGGTTTACGTCGGACTGTATGGTCATCTGGATCGATTAGTAGACCTGCATGGCGCTGCGGTTTTGATGAGGATGGTCAATTCTCAGTCATGGAGAGTGAGCGAGTTATCACATGGAAAGCTCCACTCAAGGTACCTGGGGGCTATGTGAAATTGAGTGACGAAGGTTCACTCTGTCTGTACGACAATCGAGATACAAAAGTATGGGATACCCGTAATTAATTTCAGTACTCAACGACACCAAATCAGTTGAGGCCTAGTAGAGGTTAGAGCTGGGTCTCTCTGTTGGCATCAGCCACCAAGCCCATGGCCCGGTGGCTGCTTTCTTCCGGATTACTGCGCGGCCAGCCGCGTCACTGGATGACACCTCAAGGATCGCGCTTAGGTAGCTGGCAGCGTCGTGAAGCGCTTCCAGTTCCTAGGCGGTGACGTAAACGCTTGATCCCTTCATAACTCATTCCATTGGACTGATGCACTGGGCCGGTTTGGCGTCTTGCGGGTAGAAACGCAGGATCTCGGCCTGAGCTGCTTTGATAAGTTCCCAACTGTTTTCAGGCGCAATGACACTCCACACCCAATCACCGTTGTTTTTCTGCCGAAAATATCTTGTTCGTTCGATACCTGGATGCTTGATGGACAGTGGGGTCACAACCTCGGTTTCTTGAACCTCAAAGGTGCCAAGAGTGTAAGCGTGTTTTTTGCCCTTCCATGGCCCGTCAATAATTAGCAGCGGGCCTTGCTGCAGAAAGGGGTGGGTTGCATCCATGAGCGCTTCAAATTGCTCTCTGGTGAGCTCGCAGAGAAGATTGTAGGCCTCAACGGCAACTGTATGCTGCTCTGTCGCCTGCTCCACAACAGTGCCGATTGAAATGGCGTCTCTGATATCGAACGTCCAGTAACGACGGCCATTGGCATCCGTTCCAGCCTGAACGGACGCAGTCAGGCCAAGGGCGATGTTCCGAGGATGGCCATGCTCTCGCTGATTGCGGAAGTCATCAGTCAGGTCATGAATGTCACCTTTAGCTAATTTTTGGTCGAGCACCGGTGCCAATGCCTTCCAGCCATTCCAAGGCTGCCCGATTTTAGAGGCAACCTTCATGGTCAAGTGGCCGTTACCATCCCACTGCAATGCAGGATCGTGTGGATGCACCTCCGCATTTGCATGACCACTGCTCACGGCAGCGGCATACATAATACGTCCCCGTATAGCTTGAGGAGCGCCTAGGGCGAGAGTGGCCAGCGGCCGAATATGCTCAACCAGGAGCGATAACTGCTCATCGACATCACAACTTTCGTACACTTGGGCCCAAGCATCAAGCATGGCTACCCACCGTCTAAAGTCATTGACCGTGTTGAACAGTTCCCGCAAAAAATCCGTGGCGCTTTCTGTGAAAGGGATGATCGAAGCCGCCAGCGTCCGTCCTCCACTACCCAACCATCAACTTGTTCACCGTCAATCTGTGCTTCGAACTTTACTGCTGCGCTCATGGCCGTGGCCTCGATCGGTTGCTGACCAGATCAGCCTACCGTCACGACAGGGAGCGCCGGGTTTTCCTCTGTTACTCGATCAGCACTTGAATGCGGGCCAGTACATCGTCCATTACCACCTCTGGCACTGACTCCACGCGCTTTGCGCCACGGGCCTCAAGGTCAACAGTGCGGATTTGATTGCACAGCGCTACACCTTGCGTCTCAGTGCCGGAACCGCTCAACGGTACGGCAAACCCGGCATAACGGGCAAAATCGCCGCCCTGCGTGATTGGTGCGATCAGGGCTAAACCCGAGACGTTGAACGCCGCAGGCGAAATGATCAGCGCTGGGCGAAAATCGCCCTGCTGCTCGCGGCCAGCGGTGGGATTCAGGTTCAGGCGCACAATGTCTGCTCGGTTGAATTTGGCCCGCTTCACGCTTCACGCCCTACTGGCAACATGGAATTCCACGCGGCCAGCTCGGCAGGCTCCGGTGCGGACAAATCGCACTGCGCCATCAGGTCAGCCAGTTGATAATGCGGTTTGGCTTTCGCGGGCTTGAGGGTCATAACCTCGGCGGATACATCGAGCTTAAGCACATCGCCACTGACCAAATTCATTAACTTGAGAACGGTAGCAGGCAGGCGGATCGCCGCACTGTTGCCCCATTGCTGAACTTTGACTTCCATAAGCACCTCCAGAACGTAGTCTCATTGTAGATACGTTGCCAATGAATCGCAAGCCTATTTGTATAAACATAGTATCTACAATGCTATCTCAAACGCACGCCTTATAGAGGCCTGATCTACCGTAAGATAAGGCTTGCTGTGGTCTAGATCGGCATGGCCAAGGATCATTTGCACCGTTTCAACGTCGCCGGTCACAGCCAGCACCTTTGCCGCCAATGAGCGCCGTCCACTGTGCGATGAACCTTGCTTTATGCCCGCCTGCCGATAGAGCCTGCTGATGGTCTGCTGTAACGAGTCACACGCCCTGTAGACCTTCGGCCCGGTGTCCAACATCCGATGCTTGAACGCCAGTTCAAAGGCTTGCCCCTTGTGCGTCATGACCAGCTTTGATCCTGGGCGAAACCCTCGATATTCATCCACGCCGGAAAGCCCCCAGCGGCTCCGGTGACGCACCGCAAACCAAGCATCGAGCGCGGCGAGGCATTTGGTGTGGGTCAGATAGATGTTTCGCGGCCTGCAACCCTTTGTGATGTCCGCCCGTAAGTACACTTCGGGCTTGATAGCACCGCTTGGGTACAACACGTCTGCAACCTCCAACAAGGCCAGTTCCGTGACGCGAATACCAGTGGTATGGGTCAGCCATAGCAAAGCAACGTCGCGTTCTGGTAAGCGGCCAGAAACGGACGCAACGCGAATGAGGTGTTTGAATTGTCCAGGAGGAAGGGATGTAGCGCGGCGAATAATGGTCATGTGGCTCTCTGTCAGGATTCAGTGGGGATCGAGGTCGATCCTGAGAGAGTTGGTGGCAGGCCTCCAGCGAAGCCTAACACCAATGATTCTGCGGTGTTCACGGAAAGTACTCTCCCAACCACCTTCATTACTTTCCATGTGGGAGCTGAAACGGCCCTATCACAAGGCATACAAAGCATTTCTATACATCTATTATCTGAATGACCTGTTTGCCAGTCCTCTCCATAAAATTTGAGTACCCCCGGAATCCTGGCCTTTCAGACGTCGATACCAGCACTCATGCCGCCACACGGCTATTCATCCGCTTTGCGCTTTTGCTCGATATGCACAGGCACATCACACTCCAACCTTACGAGCCGCTGCAAAGCTCGCCAGCGTTCAGCTTGCAGTTGACCACGCTCTCGGCAAGCAGCGTTGTGTGAGTCGGTCAGCTGGGTTAAGCGCACGCGTTGCTCGGTCAGTAAAGCAATGAGCATGTTGGATTCACGAGCGCATAGCGCGGCCTGCTGACGCCACATCTGGTCATCCGTTGGGAGGCCTATCCATTCGGTCGGGTCTAGATCCTGATCGAGCATTGCGCATACCTTTTTGCTGTATGTGCATACAGTATTTGACTGTCACCGCTTTGGCGAGCAGCTCTGGATCAGTGGCCTATTCGATACTCATAAGTCTAGGGGCAGTATCCTAGAAAGGTAGGCGTACTGATGCCTGCTGGGCTGCCTTCGATGGAGGGCTGCTGAGCCATATGAGCACTAAAGTTATAAGATTCACAATGATTGATGTGTAATCATGCTTGTAACAATTGACAATGTCTCGAACTACAGCAGCACTGGTTGGACAGGTTGAATAAATTTTAAAAGGGATGATCTGTGGAGGCATCATGGCGTACGATGTGACTTATTATATTTTTCCATCTGATGCTGGACTGGGCTTCGCCCCATGGGTCGCCATATTTCTGTCTGTCCTAGCCCTAGGAGCAACTATTTGGCAGTCCCGAATTACTCGCAATCACAATAAGTTAACGGTACGCCCTCATTTGTCTGGTCATAGCTCTTTTACTGAGGATTGCGTGTATAAACTTGAAGTGCGCAATGATGGGCTCGGCCCTGCAATAATTACTGCTGCGAGGGTTTATAGAGATGGAGTAAAAGTCGTGGGGGAGGGGCCGGGCCTTGTTATAGATGCATTTGCTGGCGTGTCATATTGTCAGTTGATAGGCCACGAATTTATTTATCCTGAGCACGTTCTGCCGGCTGGTTGTAGTATAGAGGTATGTGTCGTCAGATTTGATCCAAGTATTTTAAATATTGATGACTTTTTGGCTGGCCACTTAGTTTTAGAAATGGACTATAAGTCAGCCTATGGGGATTCACTTCCTATGTACAGCACACGTCGGGTCAGCTTCAGAGAGGTAGCCAGAAGCGATGAAAAAGGGTGCTGAGGTCCATGATGAATGTCAGGCAGGATCGCAGGGGCTAATGGTACAGAAATGGTACGTACGAGGCCTTTTCCCGCTAAAGCCATTGCCAGTGTTGAGCTGCAGAGCAGGTCTGCCCAGTCCATCATCGGCGCCACGCTGAGCCGGCGGGACAGGGCGGGTGTAAGCCTAGACGTAAGCCCATTTCGTTTTGTTGTTTGCGTCTCCCCTCAGCCCTGCACGACCTTAAGGGTCCCCTACTAGCGACGAGGCTTGCGCACTGGCACAATACCCACCTGCATACCGAAAGGTTTGAACACGCTATTCAGCGTTCGAACAGTAGGGTTGGATTCATCATGTTCAAGCTGCCGCAGCGCACGTGGTGATAGCTTGCACATGGCTGCAAAATGCGCCTGGTCCAGTCCAGTTATTGTTTTGCGCAGCGTCTGTATGGCCATGCCCACCGTCATATCCCCCTTGGCCAATGCCTCTTGCACGCTGGCCAGCACTTTTGCACGCTCCCTGATATCCATTACGCCAGCCCCCTGTCTTCAAGCCATTGAGAAAGGTTGCCTAACCGAACCATTGGATGGGCCATGGTTGCGTGTGGCAGGCCTAGACGCTCAAGTATCTGTGGAAGCGCCATGAAGCGTTGAGCCTGCGTGCGCAGCCGGTCCATCTGTTTAATAGGGTTCGCCCACGCACTTAGGGCCTCACACGCTAATGTCCAGTCAACGTTTCCAGCAATTTCTATCGGTGATTTCCATTTGGTTGTGCGTGTCACACCTTCAGGGTCCATGACCATAGGCGCAAGGTCATAAATAGGCGCCAGCTTTATGCCTTGTGCCGTGCGAATGACCGACATATTGCGACAGTGATTGTCTGAGTTGCCCAGAATCTGATTTAACAGATCACGCATCAAGTACTCAGCTATCAAGTCTTCTATCTGATCAGCCTGACCCACTTCTTGCCATAGCGCCACAAGACACTGAACGACTTGGGTATGATCCATGTAAGCGCCTGGCTCGGTCACACCTGCTATAGAATAGATCGACTCTACGGCCCGGCGCTCGATCCCTGCATGGGTTACTGCTCTATCGAACCTGTGCATCCATAGGCTGGGCTGGCCTCCGAACTCCAGCGCAAGGCCTTCAACTGGCACAGTATCTAAGCCAATCATCTGGATTGCCTTGTAATAGCAAAACTCGCTGGTCAATACATCCACATCAACCTGACGTGCCTGATTGCGAGCGAATTTTACAAACCAATGCTGTGTGACTTCAGTGTCGGTAAGTACGGCATCGGGAAAAAGTAAGCCGGTCGAGTTTTCGGCAAGCAACAGTTTAGGTGCCTCGCCACCAGCCCCCGTTGCTCCGCCAATAGCAGCGCCTTGCTCATAGGCATATTCCAGAAAGCCTGTGTTCCGAGTAATCACTTCTGCCCGCGAAAATCCCTGTAATGGATGGTCTTCCATATGCGCCACTGACTGCTTGATCCTCAGATTTCCGATCGGTGCAGGGGTGCACCGGCTCAGCAGGAAAAGATCTAGGTGGAGCCCCTCGGGTTTTTCGTGCAGCAATCTTTTCTGCAAGAACCGCCCTGCAGCCCCTGAGGGAATGATATCCAGCAGGAATGCAGGTGCGTGAGGCTCATGCCAGGTTTCCCAAGAGACAGGCAATCGAGCGCTTGCAGCGCCTTCTAAACGGGTATCGGGCTTGTTCAAAAGATCTACGATGTAGGCCGAGACATAACCGTAGTCGCAGATGCCTCTAAGCCCTGTCTCGGGTTTTGATACGTCTATCGTTAGAGCATCGTGCCATGCCCCGTCTCTATAGAGTTGAACAGTTAAGCTATATGGATTTGGCATTATAGTGCCTACTAGCGCGTATCGAAGCCTCAATTTAGGCATTAAAATGCCGTTTATCAAGGCTTTGTTGGTCCTATGCGGCATTTTAATGCCGAATGATGTTTGGGAGGCATTGCACTGTAGGATCTACTGCGGTTAGCGGCACCAACCCCGACAGTATTGTTCTACAGTCATCTCACCCACCAAAAGCCCTTCATGATCGCTTTGGCGAAGCCCCCGGGCCTATTCAACAGGCCGCGTATCAACCATGGCAGGGTGCTGATCGAAAGCGGCGAACCAGGCCGCGGCGACGGGGTAGTGGGTGCGCCAGTCAAGGTCTGCAAAGCGGAAGTCCAGGTAGCCCAGCCCGCAACCGATTGCGATCAGGCCGATATCGTCCGGCACGGTGCTGTACACGGCAGCCTGGGATTCAATCTCAGCGAGGGCGGCCCGTACCTTGATGAGCTG
>Ga0268349_1000095_pt1 | contig 17563 bp, 15 predicted proteins | sample G5R2_MAIN_18SEP2_FD_190164 | JGI IMG/M metagenome (GOLD analysis project Ga0268349, IMG submission 190164) | Phyllosphere microbial comminities from switchgrass, GLBRC, Michigan, United States - G5R2_MAIN_18SEP2017_LD1 | ecosystem: Host-associated > Plants > Phyllosphere > Phylloplane/Leaf...
TTCCGAACTCGGCCGTGAAACCCGACTGCGCCAATGGTACTATCGCTCAAGCGATGGAAGAGTAGGTCGTCGCCAGGCATTGAAGCCCGTGCAACACGCATCACACACTATCTAAACCCATTCACACATGTCTCATACACCTATTCCCTAACGGGAAATCGGGTCCCCATCGAAGTACCACTTCGATGGGATCCTGGCGCGGGGTGGAGCAGCCCGGTAGCTCGTCAGGCTCATAACCTGAAGGTCACAGGTTCAAATCCTGTCCCCGCAACCACCACCATAGAACTCGACATGCCGCCCTCACGGGCGGCGTTGTCGTTTGTGGCAAAGGCGACGAGGTCTGCGACCTTAGCGACGACCTCCGCCTCCGGGCCATCCCTGCCGTCCGGGTAGATCGTCACGCTTTCGATGAGCGTCGACAGGATTTCTGCCGCTTCGCCGCGGACCGTCTCAGCGTCGAGCGCCTCGCGCAACCGGCTGACTTTCTCCTTGAACAGTTGCTGCACAGCCGGATGCGACAGGATCGTCGCGGAGGGCGCGACCGCCGTTGGCATACTCAATTGTTTCTCCAGGCGCGCTTTCTCGGACTCGCGGTCGCCAAGGAGCTTCAGCAGGGCGGGGCTGGCCACCGCTGCCAGCATGTTGGCGGCCAGCGTGTCGATCTCGCGGGTGACGACGGCGAGGCGGTTGATGATCGATTGATCCTGCCTCGCCGACGTGCTCGTCAGCCGCGCCAGCTCCCGCTGGAACTCCTCGGCGAACAGCCGAGCATGATCCTCGGTCAGCAACTGGTGTTGGAGAATCGATAGGGTTGCCGTTTCGAGAGGGCCCTTTCGGACCGAGACCGTGTTCGAGCAGCTGCCGCGCTCCTTCTGACCGGCGCAGCGATAATAGTCCTTGCCCGAGATAGTGTAGCCCGACCCGCAACAGCTGCAGCGGATGAGACCCGACAGCAAGTGCTTCTTGCGGTTCTGACGGGCGACCGGAACATCGGTGCTGGGACGCGAACGCTGCTCGATCTGTGCCTGAACCGCGCTCCACTGTGCGTCATCGACGATGCGCAGATCCGGCACGGCGACCTCGATCCATTCTGAATGTTCGCGTAGGCGATAGCGTCGCTCGCGCTTCTCGCTGTCGGGGTTGCGACGCCATTGCCGGCGTCCCCATACCAGCCGGCCAACATAAAGCGGGTTGTTGAGAATGCCGGTCGCCTTTTTCGGGTCGCCGCGGACCGTAGAGGCATTCCACTGCCCGCCACGTGGGCCAGGCACGCCGTCGGTATTCAGCTTGGTCGCTATCTGGATGGACGAAGCGCCGGCCGCGAACTCGGTGAATATGCGCTCGACGATGGCGGCCTGCGCCTCGTCGATCTCGAGCAGGCCACGAATACGCTCACCGCGGTCATCGAGGCGGATGACCCGCCTGTAGCCGTAGGAGCGACCACCGGCGCACCGCCCCGCAAGCACTGCCGCCTCCATGCCGCGCAGGGTCTTGTCGACGAGGTGCTTGAGGAAGATCGCTCCCAGCAGCCCGGCAACCGCGAACTTGATCTCGTCGACATGGCCCTCGCTCACGGTGTGCAATTGCACACGGTGGTAGGCCAGCTTCTTGCCGAGCCACGCGACATCCTCCGCATCGCGCGCAAGCCTGTCGAGCGCTTCGCAGACGATCAAGTCGACTGTTCCCGACTCGATGTCCGCCAGCAGTTTCCTCAGGCCCGCCCGATCACGGCGATAGCCGGACTGTTCGGGGTCATGATACGTCGCCATCACGGTGCCGCCAACATAGGTGACGAGCTTCATGCACGATTCGGTCTGATCAATACTCGATGTGGCCGTCTGCATCGCGGTCGAGTGGCGCCCGTAGAGGACGATGCGGGGGGCAGGGCGCATCAGCATGGCAGAGGAGCACCTTCTGTCAGGAGTATATTAAGCGGCGGGCGTGCCGGGATCATTGGTTGCCCGCGAGGCGGGCGCGCAGCGTTCATAATGGTCGGCTGCCGCCTGCTTCGCCATCAGCCGGACGAGCTTCGCCATGCCGATGGCGAAGGCCGGATTGGCAGCGTCGGGTGGGGTGGCGCGAACAGGAGTGGCAGCGGGTCTCATCCATGATGGGATGACGACTCGGACGATGAGTGAACAGGGTATCTAAAACTCGCCGTTTCGCCGCAACCACTCTGGCATTAGCAGCTGAAACTGCTCGAGACTGGCTGCTGGCATCGGTTCCGCCAGCCGGGACTCAACGCGGTCAAGCAGCGTCGATCCAGAGTTATTGTCCGAATTGGTACTCCTGTCTCCCACATTACGGTCGCAGCCGCTGATGGCTTTCAGCGCACTGGCGGTGCGGCACACCTTCGCGCGGCCGCCCACGGGAACGGCTGGCACGGGTGAGAGGGCTGGAAGACCGCAACCGCCGTCCAGCGCCTTCATGGCCTTTCGCACCTGCCCCTTGAGGCAGACAAGGTTTATCGCGAGGACGGTAACCGCCTCGGGAACGGACATGCCGAGTTGCGCCTCGGCAAGGGTCTCGCGTCCGAAACCTTCTTTACGTAGCATCGCAGGCGTAATGGCCGTTAACGGGGCTATTTCGGTTCGTATTGCGCGAACGAGCGCAGTGAATGCGTCTCCATGGAGATCGACATCGCTGAGCTGCTCAGAGATTCTTTCGGCCATTTGCAACAGCCGGGGATCATACTCGAACTGCGCGGACGCGAATGCCTCCTGCGGCGTGTCGTAAGCTTTGTCGCGGTCTAGCTTGCTCAGGAGCTGGTCAAGGCCTTTTGCAGGTCTGGCGAGACGGTCGGCAAACAGGGCCCCGCGCTTTACCCAAATCGGATCGTCGATATCCAGGCGGGGTCCCATCGGCTCGGTTGCCATACGACGGAGATATTCGGCAAGCATGCGTGCACGAAGGGCCCCGATGAGGATCGTGTGATCATGAACCACACTCCGGATCAGGCCCGCGTGCTGCGGCGTCGTTTCCGCCAGCTGATAAAGCCCGAGAAGGTTTCCACGGACCAACCGCCGCCATCCTATAAGGCATGAGTCCCGCAGGATATGCAGGTTGGCTGCGTGACGATCGAGGTCCAGCCCAAGGTCTTTTTGCAGTTGTTCCGGTTTGTCGATGTTGCAACCGCCGAAGAGCATCCGGGTCACCCACCATTTTGGGTTACCAGCCGGGCGATAGCGGGGCGGCACCGTCAACTTGGTCAATAGAGAGGGAGTGGCGACGTTGCGTAGATCGCTCTGCGAGCCCTCCCAAACAATACCGGGGGTGGGTTCGGGCAGGGGTGACGCGTCGATAGCAGTGCTGGAGTGCAGCCCATTGGCATCGCTTGTCAGAGCCGAGCGAATGTAACCTATCGCACGTGCCTCGATGTCTGTCGATATGACATCAGAGGCCAAGACCGCATGCGTCGCCATGCGCGATGCACGCAGGCGGGTAGCCGAACGCGGCTTAGATAGAACGGAAGTCGTCATGAGTTGTACTCGGGTCGGCGAGACCGCTTCCGGTGCCCCGCATGCCCGAACCTCGCGATCCAAGCCGGCCCGCGCTCACACGGGCGGGGAGAGGAAAGGCAGGGTTGATAGCGCGCCCCGGCAACCTATCGTGCAACCACTCCGAGCAGCAGTCGAATACCTGTGCCTCGTTCGCGCATCTCAAAACGAGGCAGGATGAATATAATTCGCGAAACGCCTCATGTCCAGCCGATAAATTTTAGTTGCGCCAACAGCACGTGGCGGACTGCGTCCAACGCAAGACGAGTATAATAGGCGCCGCTGCGAGGCTGATCGTAATCGCATGGCCATGGTGAAAGCGCGGAACCTTTTTGCGAGCGGGTGCGGTTGGTGACAGCGTAATCGCTTAAGCGTCGGCAAAGCATTGGGCGTCAAAAGACGGAGCGCTCGCTCTCCCGCCCACGCCGGGTGTTCTGTTCTGGCAAGCCATTTACGTCAGCGGTGTATGGTCGAAATAAGAATACGCTGTTCCGGCACACCGCCGAAAAACTAGGTTGATTTCCGAACTGTCGCGATCTGACAGACACTGAGGTTTCTCCCGCCGAAATGCCGATTGTATTCGATGCTCGGGAGGAACCGTAGTTTCAGGTACTAAAGCTGTTTGGTAATGATACGCAAGCTACCGTTGATTTTCGAATTCTTTAACTCCCACTCGCGATATAGCGCGACGATTTCGGACTTTGCGAGGCTGGGATTGCCTGCAACGTCGCCAGTGACTCTAGCGAAGTCAATTTGTTCCATGGCGTGCCTGACGTTCCCCTCGATGAAGTAATGCGCAGACGGGCTCTTGGAAAAGTCCTGATGCACTCGACCGGCCTGTCCACCTACGCGCTGAATGGCGAAATCGGCACATTCCTTCGTCGTGAATTTGAAGTCGGGGTGTCGCGTCTCGACTGGCCGCGGTTTGCGGAGTTCCGGCTTGCGACGCCAGATCTGGAATACCGCTGGCACATCGTACGGCTTGGACCGGAACAGGAATGCGTCGGCAGGCACATCCCATTCGCGCACCAGATGGAAGGAACGATCGAGCCGGTTCACGATCGATGCCTTGCGGAACGTCCTTGGCAGAATGAACGCAATTACGCTGGACTGGCGAGCAGCATGGTTAAAGAATCTGACTGCTGTGCTGGAGTTCTTGCCAAAAGGCGGATTGCCGATGATTGCAATTGGGCGGTCAGTTTCGATTTCAACCTCGAGAAAGTTGGCGTTAATGATGCCAGGGTATTTGGGCTCGATATCATAGGCGATACTGCCGTTGGGCAATATCTTGTAAAACGATCCCGTCCCGGCGCTAGGCTCGACCATTAAGTAGTCAGAAGGATCGAAATATTCTTTGAAACGGTCGTAGAAAAAGGCGGCGACATCCGGTCGCGTATAGTACTGGTCGTACTTCCTGTCTGACGCTCCATTGTCGTTGCTTGCCGCTCGTTTCGTCATGGCTGACGGCTTTGGATCGAACGTCAACTGCGGGGAGGACGAGGCGGCCTTCTGAAGGCCGTTTACCGGATGTGTCGGAACCCTGGAGGCTGTGATCTTGACATTGTTGATCTTACCCATCGTCTTTGCTCCTCATTCATGTCCGTATGTTTGACGGAAAATCCCGGCTGCTCGACAATTTGAGATGAGCAGCCGCTCGCATTTGTTTCCCACGAATGAACTCACGCGGGCTCGTCGTTGTCGTTGGAAGCGTCTGCCCGCAGGCTCGCGAAGGCATCGAAGACATCGATGACGTCTGCCCGCGGTGCGGCCGGGTGGACGTCGCGCTGTTGCGCCTCGGAGGTGCGGCGTACCGCCTGTCGCTTCCTGACGGTGGGCAACCTCTCACCAGCTTCACGCACTGCCGCGTTCTCGGCCTCCCTCTCGTCATGAAAGGCGCGGATCACCTTCAGCATGGCGCGATGAAGCTTCAGTTCGAGCGCCTGCTCGCCTGCGTAGCGGTCGAGCCGGTCGAGCATCTCGCGACTGTCTTGTTCGCGGGTTTGGCGACGTTCGTTCAGGAGGATACGTCCCTGATCGTCGAGGGCGTTTTCGAACGCCAGATCCTGCTGCAGATAGGGTGAGACCGCCCGCGCGAGGGCATAGAGAGGACCCAGCGCGATACCGGATGCCTGACGGCCAATCTCGACCATGATTCGGTAGACGACCACAGCGCGGAGCTGGTCAGCACTACGTTGACGGTCTGCTTCGGCAACTACCTGTTCCTGCTTCGCCTGCAGCAGCTGCGCTTCCAGACGGGCGACTTTATCCATTGCCGACTGATGCTTGGTCGTCGCTGCTCGCACTGCGCCACGTGCGGATGGCCGGGCGCTGTTCTCCGGGTTCTGCAGACTGGCCGGGACTGGCGGCTGGTCGCCCTGTATCCAGGCAATCCATTGGCCGGCATCGATCGTTGCAGGCAGGATGCCGAACAGCAATTCGGTGACGAGATCACGTCGCGCAGGCATATCGATCAGAGCGGCGATTCGCTCTACACTCCACGGTTCCCGATTGGCCGTGATGCCTAGTTCGACGGCGAGAGCAGCGAGCACACTCGTGATGGCGGGATCGGTTTTATTGGTCATTGTCTTTGGCTCCTGATGATGCGAAAGTGCGTCATCGATCGTGTCTTAAGGCGGCTGACCGAGCCCCTGACAGGGTACCTAAATCTTCATTTCACACAGGCGCGGATGTGCGCGCCTTCACCTATGACGTGCTCACCCGCACATGCGTGTTCGCGTGCACGTGTACGCGAGGGGGAGGAAACAGTGGGAAGTTCAGGTTTTTGTGCAAAGCTGCAAACAACGGCGTAGGCCGTTATTTGCGCGCGCTGCGCTATAATTGGATTTCCGCGTGCGGAAGTCGGGGGCAGGGTCGGCCTACACGCCGAGCGCGCAGGGGTCCTCTGGCTGTGCCTCCGGAAGGCGGGGCAGGGGCGGCATATCTTGGGCGATTCTTAGTTACCCATTACTGCGTATCGCCATTCGGGCATGCTGGTTGTCGCACCATCATCCTGGACACCGAGATGCCCGTTCCCGCCGACATAACTCACATGACCGAAGCGTTGCGTCGACGTATCGATTGGCAGGAGCGGGAGGCGCTTGTCGGGACAGTCAGGCCTGGACGGCAGCGTGGAATCCAAGACGTGACGAGCCGGAAGTCTCGTTGGGTCGGTACCATCAATCTTCAACGACCTGCTGCTGGCGAACGGCCGAGCGCGGCAAACGGCGCAACCAGTTTTCATACGCGCCTTTCGACGATCTCCAGAAGCGACGGCGTGACCGCAGCAGGCCGTAGTTCAGTCAATGCTGCGGTAGGGCAAGAACGGTATCTTACCGACAACTGGACCCGTGAATTGTCGAAGGCAGCCGGTTCCGAGCACTATGTCGTCGATGGTGATCAAGCCGATGATTCAGTCTACGACCCGGACTCTCGCGTCGTCTTCATTCACTCGAACATCTCGGACGTTGGTGTAGAACGCATCGCGTTCTGGGAAGAAGCTTGGAAGGTCGAACGCAAGGCCGGCTTGCCGCGCCTGCGGTTGAACCTGACCACGATGAGCGAAAGCGATTGGGAAACGCTGAGCGCTGACCCGAACGCCCCGGCAGCCCTGATTAACATTGTTGCGGCGCTCAGGAGAGGCGAGCAAATTGATCAAGGGCGTCATTACGTCCGTGATGGCAGTCGATTGCTGGAACTTGAGCTCCGACAAGAAGATCTCGGCTGGGCAGGACAGCTTGGCACGAACTACGGCGCGGACCTGAAAACACGAAGTTTGCACTTCGTCCGACCACGTTTTGGGCAAGTGCAAAAGCAGTTCGTAGCATCACTGCCAGCCGAACTTGATGCCGCCGCGCATAGGGACATCGTCACACAGTTTGGTGCTGAGCTTGACACCCTTGGCCTCCCCTTCACGGCAGCACTTCACAGACCCAATGGCTACAACCACCGCGCCAATCATCATCCTCATTTCATATTCTATCCAGCGATATGCAGGCGTGGCGCGGACGGTCGCTTTGATATCGCTTCGGGCCGCAAGCTCCGTCCTGGCGAACTGGCGGGCTGGACGAAGGAACGTCGGCAAAGCACGTTTTATCAGGCCAGTGCCAGCGCAGACCTCGTTGCCCTGCGCACACGTTTCGCCGACATATGTAACTTCCATCTTACGCGCGCGCGTTCCGGACGGTTGTACGATCCGCGCACCTACGAACAGATGGGCATCGCAGCGGGGCCGATGGTGTCGCTCGGCAAGGCGGCTTCAGCCTTAGTCAAGGCAGGCATCGATGTGCCAAAAGATCGCGATAATGCGCACACATACTGGTCTGCACGCAAGCTCGAGCGGGCCAACCGTTCGCGCGAGCGGCGTGATCGTCACTTCGAAATTCTTAAGGCGTTGCAAACGGTCGAGCCGAGTGGGGGCGACATGTTGATGGCAAAGTTGAGAGACGAGCTCACCGGCATATTTCAACAAATTGAAGAAGGCCGTGATGCACTCGATGAGGTGGCTCTACAGCGTGAAATGGCTTTGTCGGCGGCAGTTCGGCTGGCCGAGAACTGCGCTCGCCTTATTGCGGATATCGATGCCGGGCTGGCGAAATCGGCGGATGTTCGAGAGCGGAGCAGGATCGCGGCCAGGCACCAGCTGGCGCTCGCCCACATGGACGAAATTGAGCAGGCCATCGCACCGTATCAAGCCACAGTGCAACGTCATACCTTGGAAATGGAGCGCCTGGAAGCGCGGGCTCAAAAGCTGTGTGACCGGATTGCGTTAGAGCAGGCCTGGGTTGCGGGCTCGGTGTTGGCGGCGCAGCATATCACTCGTCTTTCATCACACCGGCACTTCGACGAGCTCATCCGATACATTCACCGGCATCCACAACAGGCTGATGACGCTACGACGTTTGTTCACCTGTGGCGTGAGGACGGGCGCACGCAGTTTAAGGGGCTCAAGTCGCTCGACCTTGAATTGCTCGTAAACCCCGCCTTTGCGTTTCGTGCAGACCGTGCTCTTGAAGCGGCCATCTTGGCGCAGACCGACGGCGTTGGGCGCCTGCTCCGCTACGTCGCGAAACACGGTGTTGACCAACTTGAAGTCCGGACACGGCACCCGAAAACAGCCAACGATGCGATAGCAACACTTAACCGGCGTTATGGGGCGCATCCGCTGTTTCTGCGAGGCCGCTTCGACGCTGACGTTGCCTTCGTCAACAGGAATGCGCCGAACGAGAAAACCCTGATTGGCAAGCCGCATGCGACGCAAGAACGCGGCAAGATGATGACACCCGTAACAAATCTCTCGACGGTAAAACTGGAGCCGGCACTCCCGCCGCTACGTGCGGGTTCAAACGGAGGCAGTACCGCTATTGTACCAGTCGCGACCCAAACGACCCGGCCAAACAACGCCGGGATGTCCACGAAACATCTGACATTCGCAGAGACCAGCTCTGTGGAGACTACGGCCTCAATGACCGCCAGTTGGAACCTCGACGAGGATGTTAGGGCCGCACTGGGCGCAGCAAACTTCTACCCACGCTTGAGCGGCGAAGACGATGGTGGACCGGGATCGATTTCTAGAGCGGACGTCCAGGCACCTGCCATGGAAGCTCCAGATACGAGGGGGAAGGATATCGCCATAAGCCAGCTCTCAGAGGTAGAAATAAGCGAGAATGATCAAGCCGAAAACGAGGCGAGGATCCATGATCGTCCCTTCCAAGAATCCGGAAACATCGATTTTACTGATTCGCCAAAACCGCCGAATACCGCTGACAAGCCGATGTCGGCTTCTGCCGCTCGAATGAAGCCGATCTCGGGCGATGCGGTTGGACTAATCGGTCCCGACACCGTTGCGACTAATGCGACGCTTCAGAATGAGCCAGACCCACACGCGCAAATTAACGGTCCCTCGTCGGACAATCCGCTGACCCGTTCGTCAGATGAAGCTTCTCCGAATGGTTCGGCTAAGCAAGCGAGCGCCGTTGATCCCAATGAGCCAGCGCCGGAGCTAACAGACGATCGCATCCCACGGAGTCCGAAACGCCGTCCAATTTCGCCGGTCATCGCGATGGATCCCGCCTCTGTCGCGGCTCAGGAGACGCTGCCCCGCGGGAAGAAGCAGTCGGAGACTGAAGAGACTGGGAGCGAGGACGGAATCCGCTCGAAAGCAGACAACAGCCAGATGCCGAAAATGCTGGCGAAAGGCGAAAGTCGCGTAAAGTCATCTACAGAGCGTGCCCGCGATATCGCTAAAACTCGGACCATTGATCGAGCGGCTCCTCCGATGCCAGAAAAAGTTCAGAACGGTGCGTTGCTTGACATCGCAGGTCGTCCTGTAGAGGGCCAAGCAACGCCGACGACGTCGGCGCGTGCGCAAGCGACGGCTCCAAATAGCAAACCTGTCGGGCGCGCTCACTTGGCCGTTAAAGAGGCACTTTTTCCTGAACCCTGGCTCTCCAATCAGCTAGCCGCCCACCGAGAGTCACCGCAGTATCGGGCGTTGACAAGCCCGCAGCGCGATCTTCTCGATGAAGCGGCCGCGATGCCATTGCATTACCTTGGGGCAGGTCTTGGTGCGATCGTGCGAAGCGACAATTGCATCAATATCGGCTTCAGTTCTGCAGCGGTCTGGGAAAGCTTTTGCGCGTTACGGGACATTCCCGGTGGATGGCAAATGCTCAACGCCGTTGCGCGGCCATCGTCAGCAAACGATAAATTTAAGTCCAATCTTCAATGGAACCGAATACTCATCGCAGATCAGGTCGAGGCAGAAATGCCGAGTTCTGGTATTGGTAGACCTCGCGATCGCGGGCGCTGACACCGTCAATGCCTGCTTAGAAATATCAAGTCCAGCCAATGTCTCTGTCGTGATCGACCTACTACTCAAACGATCTCTGATACGAAGTTGAAGCGTGAGGAGCGTCGTGTCGTGATGGGAAGAAGCAAAAGGCAGTTCGCCCGGGCCCCCGCGACGCGGAGGACATATGGACGGTTTCAACAACGTGCGGGCAGTGCACGAGTATCGGGCAGGTTTGCGCGGTATCGTCGCCCGGCTGAATGGATTTATCTCATTACTGGCCAATCGAACGATCGCACAAACGGCTTGCGGCGGCGAGCAGGTCGAGTGGCGCATGACCATCCCGGAGGTCGCATGTCTAGCGGCGGTAGCGGAGATGGACTGTGCATGCGCACGCCGCCAGATTGCTCAGGTGACATTGTGAGAGGCGGCCGCCGGCTTGTCCTACCGCCTCACTGGACGACTGTGCGCGGCTTGTGGCTGCGATCGTCCGGCCTGAACGGAAGTGTGCTGACCGACAGCGAAACGATCTGGACCTTTGAGCAGCGGCGCGTGATTGAGGTGGATGTCCGTAGCTGGACCATCATCGAAATCATCGAATGCTTGGCGACTTTAAAGACGCCACCGTTCGCTCAGCCTGAACTGCGTCATCTCGCGGCAGCCGATTTGGAACCTCTGGTCGCCTGTAAAGCAATCGGTCACATCGAGGCGCTTCGGCTCATGGCGCTCGTTCCTGGTTGGCAACCCTGAACTAAAAGCGTCGCCCAGCAGGGTAATTAATCGTCGATGAGATGGCTAATCGAGCCGAAGATTGGAAACCTGCAATGAAGGCGCGCGCGTCTTAGGCCACGAAGCAAGCCTGGACATGCACGCCCGCGCCCCGGCCAAAATTGGTTCGAATTGGGCCTTCGGCTACTTACTGACAAGGTTTCAGCGCCTCAGCTCGCATGCTGGCGAGGCCAAATCTAGGCGAGCCAGTTTACAAGCCAAGACGATCTGTACGCAACGATGAGCCGGCTGCACGGCAGCGGCATGACGTTAACCCAGAGACGAGTGAAGAGAGGGTGGGGGAGCCTTTCGGTTGAACCGGAAGGTGAAATGATCCCTGACAGGCGCCGCGAACAGCCCGCGCGCCTGCTTCCTAGAGAGACGAACACAATGAACCATTATTCGAACGTGGCTGCCGCGATTGCGGCAGCGCTCATGGTTGCACGCTTGGCGGCTTTGCGCTTCGAACCTGACCTAGACGTGCCGATGTCGAGAGTCCGCAACTATCTCCATGCGCGCACTGCACGGCTGCTACTCTTGCCGTCCATCGTTTCGGATGGCAGCGATGTCGCCGACGTGGGTGAGGTGATGGCAGCGTTCGGGTGCGACGCGCTGGTGGGGCGGGCAGATGGCGCCGATACAACGAGCGTCCGCTTCACGGTCGGCCTGCATGGACATCGCCTGTTCTGGTCGATGCCTGCCCGGCTGTGGCTCGTAGCAGGCGCACCGGCGCATTTCGTCCCCAATCACCCAGACGACACCGTCTTTGCGCTCTTCAGCGTAGGCCTGCGCGGTTGCGAGGTGCCACCATGGAGCAGCGACGAGGAGCGCGAAGATGGGTTCGCGCTCGGCGCCGACGCGCTTGCGGCCTTGATGGCGGGGCGCTGATATGAGCCGTCTCCAAGTTTGGGCCAGCCCCAGCGAAGCGTCGGACATGATGTTCGATGTGCGCCAGCCGGGCGTGACGGGTCTTGCCTACGCGCTGTTACGTCCCCGCTCCAAGGGGAAGGAGCGCAGCCTGTCGCGGCTCGCATTCGCCAAGATGAACCCAATCGAGCCCGGACCGACCAGCCCGCAAACCCGCTGCGGCATGCCGACCACTGCTCGGGATCACCGACTGCTGCTCGCGCCGGGTGTCGCAGACCCGGTGTCGCTCGAACGCCTGTTCGCCGATTATGACGAGGCGGTGCCCGAGCATCAGCGGTTGCTCGCTGCCGTCCTGACGCTGCCGTTCGTTCGCGGTGAACCGCTGCACGATCAGTTCGACAAGGTGACCACCTGGGCCATGCTGCATCTGGCACGGGCGAGGCAACTCACCAGCCTTGCCGTGCTGCACGCGCCCGGTGACCAACTCGCTCCGGAAGCGCCGCATGCTCACATCGTCGTGTTCAGCCGTATCCATAATGCGTGCGGATGGGCTCAGCTGCATCCGGACCTTGCTGAAAGCGAGCATGGCGCCTGGGCCGGGCGATGGCTCGAGTTCTGTGAGGCTTGGGGTCGCAGGCCGGAGGCGTGAAGGTGAGGGTGCCGAGCGCCTCCGCCAATCGGCACCACCGGCATCCTGATCCCCGGTGGCGAGACGCTAGATGATCTCGATGGGGTAACAAGCCCGATGGAGAAAAGACGATGATTTCGCGCAATCTACCCATGGTGTTCCGCTTCGCCGCCATGCTGCTGCTAAGTTCTGCCGCGCTCGGTCAATGGTGGCAGCGGCAGCCGCTTGGCGCCGATGGCCATGCTTTAGTGACCATGATGCACTCCTATTGTCCTGACGTCGGTGGCGGAGCTGGCCTGCTCACCGTGGCGGACAGCGCCCGTTTGCTCGACCGCTGGGGCTACGCCCTTCTCGGCGATCTGACCGGATGGAACGGTAGGGATCGCTGCACGCTGCCGCGACCGCGGAAAGGGGAAGGGATCGGCAGGACAGGCAGGCGAAGCCCGGGAAGCGCGATGAAAAGCGAACGGGCCTGATCCGAACCAGTCGGTTCGGGGATAACGCCAAAAAGAAGGTCTACCGCCATGCACCGCATGCTCCACGAACCGCTGCCGTCCACGTCGAACGCGTTGCTCGACTATTTCCTCGCCGCCCTCGGCGGCGAAACCTACTACCCGCTCGGCGGCAACACCGGCTTGCCGGCCGGCGCCCTCGAGAGCCTCGACCACAATGTCGTGCTGGCCGCCACCCCGGTCAGCGTCCGCGTTTTCGACGAGGCGCTGCTGCGATCGGCTGAGTATCGCGATACGCTCCTCGTGCGTCACGGCTTCTACCCCGAGACGCTCGACCCGGTGCGGGTCGATGTCGCCCTCCGGTCGACTACTGGGCCGATTCTTGTCCCCGACCTCAGTCTCTTCCGAGACCTGGACGGGCAGCTCCACCTCGTGCCGCAGCACCAGGACCTGTTTCTCACGGTCGGCCCCGATGGTATCTGGGTGTCGCTCATCGCTCCTTTCGATCGATGGACCGATCGTGCGGCTGGGCTTGAGCGAGCCGCAGCTGATGTGGTTCGAGCCTGTCGCAAAGCACGAGCCGGTCAATAGGTCCCGAAATGCGGGCGGGGCGGCTTCACTAGCGCCCCGCCTCAGACTTGGATGTCGTAATGACCTCGATGCTCAATGCAGACGACGCCTACTCTGTTTGCTCGGCTTTAAGAGAGCGCCGAACCACTTACCATAATCGAACATTATAATAACTACAGGGATGTGCTACGAAGGCGGAATTCAGGGTAAATTGGACCAGCGGGCAGGGCCCGCGTGAGCGAGATCGTCGTCCATCGCACCGACGGGGAGGGGCTGCCGGTCCGCGCGCGGCGTGGGCTGGTCGAGCCGGTCGATGCCCGCGTTACCCGGTTGCTGGGTCTTGCCCTGCCGGCTGATGCCGGCCCTGTCAGCGACATCGGTTTTGCGGCGCAGCTCGGCGCTATGGCAGCGGCGAGCAAGGCGGCGCTGGCGTCGGACCTGGCCTGCTATCTGCGTTGGTGTAAGGACATCCGTGTCGCCCCGCTGCCCGCCGAGCCCGAAGACCTGGTCCGCTACATTGCCATGCTCGAGGCGCGGGGCGCCAAGCCCGCCACGGTCGCCCGGCGGGTTGCCAGTCTCGCTACCGCACACGGCCTGTCAGGCATGCAGGAGAGGGGGCATGCCCCAACAAGCCACGTCATGGTCCGCGCCGCGCTCAAGGGCCTGCGCCGACGGCGCGGCGCTGCTCAGCGCCAAGCGGCCCCGTTGCGCTTCGGGGCCTCGCTAGATCCCCATACCAAGGGGTTCACGCTGACGGCACTGCTAGGCGCCTGTGGCGGCGACCTGCAAGGGTTGCGTGATGCCGCCCTGCTGTCGCTCGGTTACGACGCAGGATTGCGCGTCAGCGAGCTCGTCGCCGTCACCGTCGCGCATATCGATCCGCACAGCGATGGATCGGCGCTCCTGTTCATCCCGTCGTCCAAGACCGATCAGGAAGGGCAGGGGGCGTGGGGCTGGCTGTCCGCGGACACGATGCGCCGCGTTGGCGCCTGGTTGGTAGCGAGCGCCATCACCGAGGGGCCCGTCTTTCGCCGCGTGGGGGTAGATCGGCGTCGGCTGCGCGCGGCGGTTCCGCCGATGGCGTACGAGGCGATCCCGGGGCACACGCGGCACTGGCAGTAGAAGCTCAAGGGTAAGAAGGCGGAGCCGGCGCGGACGGTGTATACCGTTGGTACGGCCTCGCTTAGCCGGCAGGGCGTCAACGGGATCTATCGGCGTGTGGCGCTGAGTGCGTTCGATCAGGGGCTGGTCGAGATGCCGATCGCCGATGTCGAGGAGGCCGTACGGGCGCTGTCGAGCCACTCGCTGCGGGTCGGTCTGACCCAGGATCTGTTTGCGGCCGGCGAGGACGGCGTTGGCATTGCCCAGGCACTCCGTTGGTCGTCGCCGTCGACGGCATTGCGCTATGGGCGGAAGCTTGCCGCCAGGAGCAATGTTGCGGCGCGTGTACTCTCTCGCATCAGAAGCTGAAGGTTCGCAACCGACGGCCACGTGGGAATGCGGTCGGCGTGGCGATTTATTCACGCGATTCTGATAAAAGCCCCGGTGGATTCTTGCATTTAAATGGCGATGGGGCCGCCCCGTATGGCTCGTAAAATACGTTTACACCATCGCCACCTCGATATGGAGGGAACTACGTGACATGCTGTCGGCAGCCCGTACGAAACGCTCATCCTGGGCCGAGGAGGATGACGCATTTCTGAGGCAGGGCATAGAGGCTCTCGAGCCGGTGGATGTTATTGCCAAAGGGCTTTCCAGGACAGTAGCCGCTGTCGAGAGACGAATGAACAGATTGAAGATTCGGCGTGTGAGAGGTAGCTCGACAGCAACAAAAAGCGGCGATCTTTCGACGTGAGACAGTCACTTCGACGGAGTGCAACTGTCGCCCTTCAACTTTGTGAAGAAGCTAAGATTGCGCTTGTTACTGCGAGGTTTAACGGTGGCGGTTGGACCGTGCAAAGCCCCTGTGAGGAGGTGGCCGATTGTTTGTTGTCGTTGAAGCTCGGCTGTCGAGTAGGCGACAATATCAATGCAACCGTGGCTGGAATGCATGTCCGAAGGATCCTTTCCCGCGATTGGAATACGTGCCGTCAGTCTAGCGATCCATCGCAGCCTTCATCAAGCCGGCCCGCCACAGAAGGGTGCTCGCATCGCGCCGGTACCGGCGAGATATCTCGTGATGAAAAGCGGAGTGTTCCACGAAACCGATTAGACTTCCCACGCTACGAACCCGCCGATCCCAAAATTTGTAATTCACTATACCTTGACGAACGCCCAACGACTCTTTCCGGATCGCTTTGCTGCGTACATTGCCTTGTCAGCTGCCTCCAGGGTATCATCAACGATCCTTCCTGTTGCAGATCCCAAACTACACGTCGGTTCGCCCGCTGAGGTTTTCATCGCGGCGATCAGTGTATGGTGTATTTCGCTTGCCTTGCGTTCTGCCACTGCTTCGTCCCGTACCGCGAGGCAGAACGCGAATTCATCGCCGCCCAAACGCGCGGTGACGTCATACGGTCGGGTTGCAGACACGAGTGTTCGAGCGACGATGTTCAGTAGGTCGTCACCTGCTGCGTGGCCGTGTTGATCGTTCACGGCCTTGAAGTCGTCGAGATCAATTATTCCGCACAGCAGGATTCGGTCATCGCGCAGAGCCGCTAGTTGGAGGCGCTTCGATTCGCGCCTGAACGACCGGCGGTTACCAAGCCCGGTTAGGGGGTCTATCTGCGCAGTCGCACGCTCGCGATCGAAAGTTCGACGGAATGCCCCCACGAGAAAGATCACGAAGATCACACCGAACGTCCTCATCCCCGCATTCCATCCCGCCACAGCAGTGGAAACAGATGACGCTTGGGCTGATAAGCCATCACCGAAACCGTTGAGGTAAAGAGTGACAACGACGGTAATTATGCCCGCGCCGAGCCCCGCAACTCGACCGACACACCAAGTCATTAGACATAACGGCAGAAGATACAACGAGTTTAGCGAAAGACTCGGGCCAGTTACAAAGTCCAAGACAATCAGTCCGAGCCAGGCGGCAGTCGTCCAAACAGCAGCTATCCAGCGATTCAGATTTGCTGATTTACGCAATATTGACTCAAGTGGCGACCACTGCCCATATCGTACGTGCGGTAGCGGATAACTTAGGGGATGCATTGGGTCATACCCCATGTTTTAAACCGAATCTCGCTCAAGCCATCTTGAGTGAGTTATAGATAAGAAAATGTTTGGGCTGCTCAGATTTGAACATCGGTTGAGGAAAAAAATCGCCAATTATAAATGCTAATTTCAGTAACTAAGAGCCCGAACTTTTAAATAAATTTATAGTAACCGGTGACAACTTGCAATTGATTGAATTATATCAAATAATTATATACTATCTTTCAAGAAATTTTGCTGTTTGTTAATTTGAGGTATATGGCAATTCATATTTTCTGTATGGTGAAACATCTTTTACTAGGAACGCGAAGAATTCGACAGTTACAAGCGTAGCTGACTCACCTCCTCGCCACAGGCTTCCGGGCGTACAACCCGTACGCTAGAATCAGCGCGTAGCAGATGGCGGGGAGCAGCAGCGCAAAGTGGAGGCTGCCCGACTTGTCCGCGAGCATACCCGTCAGATACGGGATGATCGCGCCGCCGACGATCGCGGTGGCGATGACGCCCGAGCCTTCAGCCGCACGCTTGCCGAGGCCTTCGGAAGCCAGCGAGAAGATCGTCGGGAACATCACCGCGTTCATCAGACCGATCGCGAGCAACGCCCAGCCCGACAAAGCCCCTTCGGTGTTCGCCGAGATCAGTATCAGCGCCAGCGTGCCCGTTGCGACGCTGGCAAGGACCTTGCCCGGCGACACCTTGTTCAGCACGTACGCGCCGATGAACCGGCCGACCAGCGCGCCGCCCCAGTAGAACGGCACGTGCTTGCCAGCGGCGACGTCGCTCAGGCCCATCACGCTTGGCTGCATCAGATAGTTGACGATCAGCGAACCGACCG
>Ga0268349_1000096_pt1 | contig 17526 bp, 8 predicted proteins | sample G5R2_MAIN_18SEP2_FD_190164 | JGI IMG/M metagenome (GOLD analysis project Ga0268349, IMG submission 190164) | Phyllosphere microbial comminities from switchgrass, GLBRC, Michigan, United States - G5R2_MAIN_18SEP2017_LD1 | ecosystem: Host-associated > Plants > Phyllosphere > Phylloplane/Leaf...
CGTCGGCGTCGCTGCAGTCAGCTGGGAAAGTATTGCCGAGTTTTCGCTCAGGCTGGATTACGGGAACCGGGCTTACGCCAACGGCGGCCAGCAGATCCCTGTCACCGTCAAGGTAATGACGAGGGCCGTGACAGACCCGATCCTAGGCGAACTGCACTTGCCTATTTCTCCGCTTGAATTGGCATCGATACGGTTGATCGACAAGAGCTCAAGGCAGTTGCTCACAGTGCTTGAACCCACGGAGGAGGGCCTGGCCACAGGCGGTTGGGCAACCAGCACGGTAGAAAATGGTTTTGACAAGCCTGCCGGCATTTTGACTGCGTCGCCCTCTGCACCACAGGCGGTGGGGGATATAGAGCGTACGCGCAGCCGAACGCTGTATGTCCATACCAACAGCCGCCAACAGATCGAAGTGGCCGCCACGTTCCAGGCGCAGCGCGAGGGTGGCATCTCTGAGCGCATCGATTCCGACAGCGCCTCTTATACAGGCCCGAACTCAGTGGTACTTGTTCCTACCACGGTCGATCCGTTTACGTCCAATACCTACGCGTTTGCCCCAAGCGGTTCAGGCCAGAGGTACGACCGCCCTACCTATTGGCGTGGCCGCTTCTATGACGACGGCAATGGTCAGGACTCCCTAGAGGCCTGGTATGGCATGGCCGCAGATACTACAACGCGCTATACGCTCTCCCTTAAGTCCGGTGCAACCTTTGTGTCTATGGGTTTGATTGATCAAGCGACCACCGCCCACACAAATCGTTCTTCGGACATTCCAACCATAAACCAGACGCGTTGGGAATCCAACTATTTGGGTGATAAGTCAATGAGCTACATGGCCTTTGCCCTGAATTCCACTATGGCAGGCGCCGGCTCGCCGCTTTCGACCTCCCTGGGCCTGGGCATCCCCCTGCGCGAAATCGACGCTCGGCAGCGCCAGGCAGGCTTGCCGAAGAAAATGCCAGCCAATGGCCCTTACCCCAACCCGCCAGCATCGGTGCCTTTGTTTGACGAGCTTAATGCGGTACCTGCCATAGGGGCGCTTACGGCGGTGCTTGAGCGTCGCGGCGACATGGGTTTCGACGGGCAGCAGGCACAAACCGCCGGCCCAGTCAGTGCCCAGCTACGCGACAGTGTGGGAAACTTGCATCGGGTCACTTTGGGTTTTGTCAATGAGGATGCGCAGTCCAGTGGCCGCAACGAACTGAGCCTTATATTTCCGGCCTCTGCTTTGCCAAGCGGTAGTGATGGAATGCCCAGCCCGGATACTGGCGTAGGTGGCGGCCAAGGCCCTCAAGCGCCTGCCTCATCCTTGCATTCCAACGCGTTCAATTTTCTCAGTTTTCTCGAAGGCGGAGTAGACCCCCGCACAGGCCAGTACACCCTGCAGATGGCGCTGCCTTCGGTGCAGGCCAACAACCTGGCAGGCCCTGAGTTAAATATCCGCTTGGGATTTGACCCGTTCACGCAGATGGACATAGGGCTAGGTGCGGGTTGGGCGATCAACCTGAGCCAGGTCAATACCTTGGGCAAAGGGCAACTACGCCTGAGCAGTGGTGAGCGCTATGGCCTGACCGCAGAGGGGGCTGATGGCGAATACCACATGGAAGAGCGCAAGCTGCCAGTATGCCGCTTGTTCAAGGAGGGAACAGGCTACCGGCTGGTGCACCGCAACGGCACCGTAGAGCAGCTTCGTGTGCCTGCGGCAGGCGGCTCCCTTGCGTTGCCTCACACCCTCGAAGCGCCTACCGGGCACCGGCTCCACTTTACCTACCAGGGGTATGAAGGGCAGGCGCGCTTGCATCAGGTGCGGGACGATACCCAGCGGTTGTTGCTCAGTATCGATGTTAGCGCCAGCTCGGTCATGTACACCTTTCCGGCCGAAGGGCAGGCCGCCCCGGTTACCTTTACCGCCGAACTCAACCCCCAGCGGCTGTTGGAGCGCTTGGTGCTGCCGACCACGCCGGTCTCCAGCTGGCGCATGACCTACCGTGATCTGTTTGGGTACAACTGCCTGGCCACTGTGCATACTCCTGTAGGTTGCTCGGAGACTATTGAGTACGACGACCGAGGGCACGGTGTTCCAGGCAGTGACAGCAGCCTCCGGCTACCTCGGGTTAGAAAACTCAGCTTGGCCGCGGGCAGTGGCCAGCCTGAGCAAGTCATCACTTATGATTATTCGAACGAGAATTTTTTGGGCTATGGCAGCGTCAACGAATTTCTTGAGGAAGAGGACAACCTGTACCGTGCCGCGTGGCAATACACCTACTCCAGTACCGAAACCCACAGCAAAGGCAGTGTGGAGCGCAAGATAGAGCGCTTGTACAATAGCCTGCATTTGCTGGCTGAAGAAAAAACCACGCAGAATGGCCACGTGCATACCGTGACCACGGACTACCACTGGCAACCCGGGGCAGCGTTCTCGTCCCAGCCCACTGTTTGCCAATTGCCCAAGACTGTTACCACCCAATGGCGCGTGGAGGGCGAACCCGCCGTTCGAGAAGAAAAGGTTGCCACCGTTTTTGACGTTGAAGGCAACCTTGCCAGGCAGGAGGCGAACACGGGCGTTGTTACCTCCTTTACGTACTACCCAGGCAATGAAGACCGCCCAGGCTGCCCCAAGGACCCTCATGGGTTCACGCGCTATGAGGAAACCCGAACCGTGGAGCCGAGTAGCCGCTTCACCGAAGCGGGCGCTCCTACGCTGATCACCACTTCCACCTACCTGCAGTGCCCTGCGTTACCTGGCGCCTTTTCACTAGGCCCCGTACTTCTACATACCGAACAATTAAGCGAGAACACCTCGACCACTGCCGCGCGGTTGGATACCTACGACTACTATCTTGAGGCAAGCGATGCGTTGACCCTTGGTCGCCTGGCTGAGCATAAAACCGTACTGGCAGGTGACGAAGCGTACGGTACTACCTTGGGCTATGAGTACCGCTTGGAAAATGGCGAAGCCGGTACTGACGTGGTGCTCAAAACGACGGTCACGTTGACAGGGTTTGACGACCATCAGCAGGTCAAGTACCTGGAACAATCGACAGTGACTGGCCTGATGCTATTGGAGCGGGATACCAATGCCAAGGCAGGCACAGCCGAAGGGACTGACCAGGATGCCAAGGCTACCGATGATGTAGACATTCGGCGCCGCTACGATGCCCTGCAACGGGTGGTCGAAGAAACCATCGCCCCTGGCACAAAGCAGGAGGCCAGCAAACACTACGGTTATACCTTGGTTGACCAGCCAGGCCAATACGCTGAGCAAACAGTCACCGATGTAAAAGGTTTACGGCTGCGCACCCAGGTAGATGGATTAGGGCGGGCGGTGTTTGAGTATCGCAGGGAACCTGGCGTGTTGTCTGAACTGCAGACCTTCGCCGCCCTGTATGACAGCCTGGGGCAACTGTCCAGCGCGACCGAGTTCGATGACTTTGGCAAAGACCGCGCTGCGGTGGCCATGACTGAGCAGTACCAGTACGACGACTGGGGCACACTTAAGGCCACCCTGGGCGCAGACGGTATACGCCGTTACGACCGCACAGACCCTTTGGGTATCCCTCTAGAAGGTGTGGTTCAGGTTCGCACCCGTTGGCTTGAAAGCGGTGATGGCACCGAAACTGGCGCTTTTGAGGTCACCCACTTCAACGCCTTCGAGCAGCCTGTAAAACGTTTTCGTCAGCTTGACGCCAATGCGCCAGCGACGCATGTCTACGACTATGGCTTCGATGGGCTGGGCCGGAAGGTAAGCGAGCGCAATCCCCTTAACCAGTGTACGGCAATCGAATATGACCTGTTCAACCGTAATGTGAAAACCACATTGCCCGATGGCGCCACAGTACTTCGCCAATACGCCTGCCATTCCACAGAAGACCTGCCCACGCGTATTGCCGTGGTGGATAACGAGGGCAAGGAAGCGTTGCTGGGTACCCAAGCGTTCGACGGGCTTGACCGCATGGCCGAGGCGGTCACCGGTGGCCGTGTTCGGACGTTCAAGTACAAGGATAACCAGACCCAGCCTTACGAAGTTCAGACGCCCAAAGGCAACACCTTGGCTTATGAGTACGAGCGGAGGCTGGGTGACCAGCCTACTTTGCGAAGTGTCCAGGATGTGCCTGCCTCGCCAGACGATACCTTGGCGTTGGCCGGCGCCCAACAGCACGCGCCGGCAGAGCATTACGAGTACGACCCACAGGATGCACGGCTGGTGCGGTGTATGCAGGCCAATGAGGAAGTGCTTAGTCGCAGCTACCACAGCAATGGCCGGTTACTTATAGAAAACCGCCGCCATGGTGGAAACACACTGGAAATGCACTATGCCTACAGCGTTCAGGAGCGGTTGCTCAGCTATACCAGCGTCACTGGGGAACAACAGAGTTGGCAATACGATGATACCTGCGGCGGGCGCCTTAAACAGATGGACATGGGGGCCCTTAAGTGCACCGTAGAATATGACGCGCTGGGCCGTGATGAAGACGTTATAACGGAGGACACTGAGGCTGCCACGTCGCTCAGCACCCACTTGGACTATGACGCTTATGGCCGGGAAAAAGAACGGTGCTTTGTATTCAATGGTGACCAGAGTGAAACACTGGCCCAGGAGTACGATGCATTGGACCGCATTAAAAGCAAAACACTGACAGGCCATGACGGCACTGTGCTAAGGCACGAGACTTTCGAATACGACCAACTTGGCCACTTGAGTATCTATAGCTGCACAGGGCCGGAATGCCCTCTAGACCCGTATGGCAATCAAATCACTGGCCAGATATTTGACTGTGACGCGTTGGACAATCATCGCTTCGTGTTTACGACATGGACAGAAGCAGCTTATGCCAAGGCGCTTGAAGCTTATCGCGAACATGCAGGCCACAGTCAGTCATTAGGCAACCTGGCAGGCAACGGCCTGAACATCGCCGAATATCTGTATCAAAACCCCCTGGACCCCGTGCAGTTGACGGGTATTATTAACAGCGATCCCAGTTATCCGGCAGTAGTCAAGCTTGATTATGACGCCGACGGCAACCTGCTCAACGACGAGTGGGGTCGCACCTTCCAATACGATGCGCTTGGGCGGCTGATCAATGTCAGCGCCTTGGACGATGAAAGCCCCAGTACCTACCACTATGACCCGCTTGATGTGATCAGCGCGCGTAGTGAAGCCAGTGAACCTGCCAATGAAGGGCGCTTCTACTGCGACGGCGTATTGCACACGCTACTGGAAGGTGAGCAGGCCACTGTGATTGTACGGGCAGGTGAACATTTGGTAGCTGAGCAGGCCACTGGTCAATCAGCTGATGCTAAGGAGCAACGTAAATGAACTCGACTTATCAAAGTATCGACGACCTGAGTGAGTGGTTTAAGGTTGAACCCCGGACCAAGCGCTGGGATGCCATGTTGGCGTTTGATCAGAGCACTGTGAACACCTTGCTGTTGCAGCAGTATATCGAGCGCTTCAATGGTGCCAGCTATTTGCCGCCTGTCAATACAACTATTGACTTGGGTAACGGCAGCGTCGCGGAGATCCGCAACTACGTGTTCGATCAACCGCGCCTGTCGTTCGAAAATGCCAACCTGGATGCGCCGACTGCTACCTTGCGTATGCAAGGCCTGGGCGGGGTACGGCTCAATTGGAATGTGAGTGGCAGCAATAGAAAGCTCGAATCGATTTCGTATGAATACCCTGTGAATGGGGATGTGCACGAATCTATAGTGAAGTTGACAGACAAGAGTGCTTCGGTACGTGATAAAGCAATTATTATTGATGTGGCAGCGGGTGATGGTCCGCTATTAAAGTTTGGTGCTACGTTGAATGAAAAGAAGAGGGCGGGGGAAAAGGTTAAAAGCGTATTTCAGATCGAGCCTCCCTTGGTGCGCGAGTACGTTTTGAGTGAATTGAAAGCTGAAGAGGGTTCGCTATTTAAGCCCGAACATATCTTGCTGCTTACTCAGCCCGCACCTGATAGTCGAGCACTTAATAGCGTGAACTACGGCGATGGCGCTGTACTGGTTTTTGTGGCGTTTGAAGGGGGTAGTGTTGGCGATAAACCCTTTATGGGCGACCCCGACTGGCGGTATTTGTTGAATCCTGGCGCAGATGGACATTCGGCGATGATGGTGGTTAGCCAATCTTGGATGATCACTAAGTTTATGAGACATAAGCTCCAGTATGATTCTTGGAACAATAGCAATGGTTTCATTGTCCTGAAAGACGTTCGTTTTGAGCCCTATAAACCCCAAGGCTCACCGTGGGTCCAGCTTAAGGGTTTAAATGGGGAACCTATGGTGTGCCAGTGGCTAATCTGGGATCCTATGATAACAGGGGGTGTGCCCAAGCTTATGCTTTTGGGTCGCCTTACCGGTCAGTGGAGAGAGTGGTTAACCGTTTTTTCTGAATCAAATTCTATAAAGGTGGAGTGGGAAGCTGGTGCGCCGATGACAGGGCTTTTGATGCAGCCAGGTTGGGGGCGCCAACTTGAACTTACGGAACGCCTTACGATGAAATGTAAATTCGAACTTTATGTTTCTCTGAATGCTGAGGATGGTTTGGTGGTGCTTGAAGCTGGAAATAAATGTGGTGTTGTTGAAGGTGCTAGCACAAAACTTACTAACTGGATTCCGATAGATGAGTTGAATGATGAAATGCCAGGAATTCTGGTTGATACATTAAGTACGGACGTACGTTTTGATATCAATACTCTTCATCTGTCAAGTATTTTGCTTGGCGGCGATAAACCAATTCGTTTAAAAGGCGCTGACATTCCTGGTGATCTGGTTATGTACGGCGATATTAGCAACGAGCGGACGGGTCTGGTGCTTAATCAGCTCGAAACTCTTGTAGGCGCTGGGGCAACTTTTGAGTTTCTGGCCAGCGGGGCCGGGACCGGTGCAATTACTTGGTCACTGGAAAAGATAGACGGCGAAGCCAATGACGCTGGAAGCATTACACCGGCGGGGTTATATACTGCACCACAGATAACGTCTACCTACGCCCGTGTCCGGCTTACCGCCAAGCGAGGTGATTACACCACACAAGCCCTGATTACCGTTGCACGGGAGCTGGCCGCCATTTCGCCCGCCGTTCAACTGGCCGTTGTCGGTGCCGGGGCGCGCTATTTTGTTCGCGGTGGCGCCTCCGAGGCCTGGGAATGGGACACCACAGGGCTTAAAGGCCAACTGGTTACCCCTGTGCCAGAACCAGGCGACGAGTTCGAACCCGGCGACATGCAGTACATCCCTCCTGCGACCATCGACACTGATTTTATTCTCGAGCAGATCAAGATAAAGGTCGGCAATAATATCACCAGCAGCACAATTGTAGTCACCAAAGGCAGCATGGTCGACATCGCTGCCAACCTGGATGCCAGCGCAATGTCTGCGACCCTGACAAGCAGCGCAAGTGGCATGCCGCTAGACGTGGTTTATACGAAAGTCGCTGGGGCCGGAGCCTTGAATGGAAATGTGGTGACGTCCGAGGCAACACCTGCCGAACCTTATATTGTCATACAAGCCAAGGTGGCTGCTCTTCCGTTCGCAGGCTATCTGCTGCTGCCCCTTCCCCTGAGCGTGCTCGAAGGCTCCCAGAGCCTGTTGATGCTTCAGGACCCTTCCCTGACCTTTGACTGCTCGCTGCCTGAGCAAGGCTACCGCGAGGTGAACTCATGAATACGCCTTTAAACCAAGCCGTATCCCACCGTACCTACCTGGCTCGCCAGCAACGTATGCTTCAGGCGTTGAAGTCGCGGTTAGGCACCGCAGTAGGCGTTACCCTTACCGTTAACCCCAAGTACTTCGTTGACCCTGACCTGGACGACCCCACCAACGACCGTACCTTGAAACGTGCCGAGTGGTTGGCGGGCCTTGAGGTGACCGGTGCCTGGCCTGAAGCGGGGGGGCTGGTGGGGCCCAGGCTGCGGATTGAAGCTGCCCAAGGCACGTCGGACGGCGCGTACATTGAGCTGCTAGACACTACGCTTGCCAGAGGCACGCTGACCCACACGCACACGATTCCTGGCCAGGACCTCCCGTGGGAAGGGGATGTGTACCTGCGCATCAACGTAACAGTGAACGCCGGCCAGCCAACACCCAGCGAACCGTTCCTGGTACACCTGGACAGGCTGGCCCCTTATGAAAAGTCGGGCATCGAGCACCCACCGGTACCAGTGCCTCAGGAGGGGTTGGTCACTGACCAGCAACTGATTGGCGATTTCATCGTGACCATACCTGGTTACTCAGACCATGAGCCTGGCGATACCGTATTCCTATGGTTGGAAAAGGAGCTGCCTGACGGTGGCAACCTACCCGCGCCCCTGGTGACAGCGGAGCCTGCGCAGGCCGGTGGCACCACACTGCCTGTGCCGCCGCAAAAGCTACGGGACAAGGGTGACGGGCGTTTTTACCTAGGCTATGTGCTGGTCGACAAAGCGGGCAACCACTCGGCGCTGTCCCAGGCCGCGCCCGTGACCCTGGTGCTGGGTACACTGCCGGGCACGTTGCAAAAGCCTGATGTACCTGCAGCCAACCCAGTGATCGACCGGGCCGATGCCCAGGCCGGGGTGTATGTAGAGGTACCCGAAGTGCCTGACTGGAAGCCGGGGGACGTGGTGCAAGTGATGTTCGGCAGCGCACCGCTGGCACCCTATGTGTTGAACTCTGGCAACTTCCAGGCAGTGATCGATGTACCTGCTGCTACGTTGCGTGCTCAGTTCAACAATGGGGCTGGTGAGGTATCGGTAGACGTGACCTATACCCTGGCGCGCCTGGACTGGGAGTCTGCCCGGTCACCTGCCACCACTGTCTTGATCGACTTTCGTCAGGCCGGGCCGGACAACCCCGACTGGCCAGACCCTCATAACGATGGCCTGCCTAGGGTGGTGGTAAAGAGCGCCGACGGTAGCGAAAACGAGATTCCCGAAACCGATGTCGGCGAAGAGGCCAAGCTCATCTTTACGGTGTACCCGGACGCTGCTGAAGGCGAAACGGTAGAGTTTTTCTGGGGCGCCGACGCTTTGCTGACCTACGCCCTCAAGGTCGGTGACACGCCTGGCACTGAACTTGAATTCGATATTCCCTGGGCCTTCATTGAAAAAACCCTGGGTCAAGACCAGGTGCCAGTGTACTACCGGGTGAGGTTGCCCGATGCCCCCGATAAAAACTACCAGCAAGCGCCCGACACGCCGGTCGACGTATCCAACTTGCCACTGGCTGCACCGGAGGTTCAGTTTACAGGTGCGGTCGACACTATAGTGTCCGGCTACCTCGTACTCGGCTGTGGAGCATTGGTGGGCGATGCGCTAGGCAATCCCTGCATCGAAGTACGGCTGCCAGACCTGTCGCAACCACCTTACAGCCAGGCGATAGGGGATATTGTTCAAATGAGGTGGCGAGGCTTCAGCGGCACGACGTTAGATGGCGGAGCCCTCACGCCTATCCCTGCAGAGGATGAAGGCGAGCTTGATAAAAACCACACTTTGGTAGCCGCAGACTTTACCGCTGCCGGGTTCGCCTGGCAGGTGCCGTACGATCCCTACGGTGCTATCACCTATAGGTACAAGGGTAACGACGCCCCTGAAGGCATGCTGCAAGTGAGCTACAGCATCAAGGTCAATGGCAAACCGGTCAGTGCGCCCCCGACGCTGAACCTGATCACCGCCTTCTATGAGGCTGGCGGCCCGTGCGACCTGTCTCGGGTTGCAGGGTGTTCAACCTGTCGCCTGGCGTAAGGATTAGGAATTTTCCTACATACGCAAGGGAAACATCTACCTAGGCTTGCGCCGCTTCAAGTGTTTGCAACTTTTCATTGCAGGAGCGTCGTTGTGGGTAAGCATGTAGAAACGTCGGGCCAGCCGGCCCGTTGCCTTCGGTTGGCCGTTGCCTTGGGCGTAGGGTGCGCGCTCCCAGGGGGGTGGGCACAGGCGATCAGCATTGATCGCGATACCCAACTGGAGGGCAGCCACCCCTCGTTGTCGTATGAGGTGAGCAACGGCGCGACCGTGACGGGCTCTGGCACGGCCTTCAAGTTTGCCAACCTGGTTGACCAGAGCACGCTGATACTCACCAGCAGTACGGTATCAGGCATGAATAGCCAAGGCTTTGCCCTGGACCTTACCAACGCCAGTGCGAAATTGACCGGTGTTACGGTGCAGTCCGCTGACTCGGCCTTGTGGCTCAAGCAAAGCCAGGCTGAAATCAACGGCAGCAGCCTGGTCGGGCAAAACATCGGCGTCACGCTCTCTACCGGCAGCGAGATGGTGCTCGATGGCAGCCAGGTCCTAGGCACAGACCTGGCTGGCCTGTACATGGGCGGCGGTAAGGTAGTGGCCAACGGCAGCTCAATCACCGGTGGCGAGTTTGGCATTGTGATTGAAGACACGACCGGCAGCGATGTGGCCACCCTTGAGCTGAATGGTACCCAGGTAGATGGAGGTACGGGGCCCGCCATCCAGGTGGGCATTCCCTTCACCGGGGGGTACTTGGGGCAAGCCGTTATCACGTTAAGCAATGGCACCACGCTCAGCAGCGGAAGCGGCGAACTGGTTGCCGTGACAGACGGCTCCCGGGCAACGGTCAACGTGACCGGCTCGAACCTTGAGGGTGACCTGGTGGCCGGTGACAATGCCGCATTGGCGCTTTCTCTGGGGCAAGGAGCTAGCCTGGTGGGCAATGTACGGGCCGGCGACAATACTGAGGCCAGTGTCGCTCTGGCAGATGGCGCACGGTTCACCGGCCGCCTGGAAAACGTGGCAGACATGAGCATCGCCAGCGGCGGGGTGTGGTCGCTGGTAGAAGACACCACGCAACAGAACCTTCGCCTTGATGGGGGAGCAGTGACGCTGGGCGACGGCAGTGCATTTCGTACCCTGAGCGTCGGCAACCTGAACGGCAGCGGTGGGCAATTCAACCTCACCACCGACTTTGCCACCGGGCAAACCGACTTCGTGGAGGTGACAGGTACCTCCAGTGGCAGCCACGTGCTCAACGTGCAGAGCACCGGCAGCGATGCCAGCCAGACTCACATCGACGTGGCCCGCACGGCCGACGGCGGGGCGGATTTCTCGTTGCTAAACGGCCGGGTCGACCTGGGCACCTGGTCGTACCTGTTGGCCAGCGAAGATGGCAAAAGCTGGTACCTGGACGGCAGCGAGCGCGCCGTCAGCCCTGGCGCTGCGTCGGCCATGGCCCTGTTCAACACGGCACCCACCGTCTGGTATGGCGAACTTACCACCCTGCGCAGCCGCATGGGCGAACTGCGCTGGCGTTCGACGGCCCCCGGCGCCTGGGTGCGTAGCTACGGAAATAAATTCAACGTTGCCACAAGCGCGGGCGTGGGTTATCGCCAGCAGCAGCAAGGCGTATCACTGGGGATAGATACGCCATTGCCTTGGGGTGACGGGCAGTGGATCGCTGGCGTGCTGGCCGGTTACAGCCAGTCGGACCTGGACCTGCAGCGCGGGACGGACGGCAAGGTCAACAGTTACTACGCAGGTGCCTACGCCACCTGGCTGGACAGCCGCAGCGGCTATTACGTCGACGCGCTGATCAAGGCCAACCGGTTCCGTAACAAGGCAGACGTTGCACTCAGTGATGGTGGCCGTACCAACGGCGACTACAACACCCTGGGCATAGGCGCTTCCGTGGAGTTCGGGCGCCACATCAACCTGCCCCAGGGCTGGTTCGTGGAGCCTTATGGGCAATTGTCTTCACTGGTGGTGCAGGGCCGTGATTTCAGCCTGGACAACGGCTTAAATGCCGACGGCGAGCGGGCGCACTCCTTGCTGGGCAAAGCCGGTGCCACAGTGGGCCGCACGCTGGAGTTGGGCGAAGGGCGCAGTGTTCAGCCTTATGTGCGGGCGGCGATGGTGCATGAGTTCGCCAGGGGCAACAACGTGACCGTCAATGGCAACCGTTTCAACAACGACCTGGCAGGTTCTCGCGCAGAACTGGGGACGGGCCTGGCCGTTAATTTCGGCAGCCGCTTGCAAGCCAACGTAGGGTTTGACTACGCCCACGGGGATGCACTCGAGCAGCCTTGGGGCGTCAACGCGGGGCTTCGCTACAACTGGTAAAACTTTAGGGAGTTTACGCATGGGTACGTCCACGTCACATGACTTCATCCTGTCACCGGCCAACGTACTCGATGCGTTGCCGGACCTGGCGGGCGAGCCGGTAAATTTGCTGCCCGTAGCGCTATTGAGCCAGCCTCTACGGGTTCAGGTGCCGAACTGGGGTGAGAGTGGAGGGCTTGCCCCACCCCAGGTGGAGCTGTATTGGGATGGGGTGATGGTCCTTAAAGAGCGCATGCCGCCGGGGTTCGACGATGACGACCTGGTGTTTCCACTGGCAGGGCTGCCTCTGGACCATGGCACGCATCATTTGCATTATCGGGTACACCTGGGCAACGGCAGTGTGAACGACGGTGCACCCACAGCGGTGAATGTTGACCGGCTAGCTCCGGAGTTGGGCGTGCCGCCGCCGTCCTTGCAATTCCCAGACGAAGTTCTGAGTGGGCTGACGGATGACTACCTGCAGGCCCATGGCGACCAAGTTCAGGCAGTAGTTCCCGCCTATTCAGGCCAGGCCCCTGGAGACAGTATCGAGTGGTACTGGGATACCCAGCCCAGTGCCGGGAACAGTGCAGGTAGCCTGCGCGTTGCGCAGCTGGTTCCCGCAATGACGCTTACCTTCACAGGCGAGATGGTGCGAGAGCGAGGCGATGGCACACGGTTTGTGTACTACCGCATTACGGACTATGCCGGTAACGCCTCGCAGTCTGCCGTCATTTCGTTACCTGTACGGGCTACCCCCGTGCCTCGTGTACTGCCTGTGCTGCAAGCCGTAGGTGCCACTGGCAGTGGTGCCCGGCAAACGCTGAGGGCGAGCCAGGTTACTACCGGGCTTACCCTGGACGTGCCGGCCACTGCGGTGATCAAGCCTGGCGAGACAGCGGTCCTGGTATTCGGTACACCTGGCCAGGTGGGCGGCACATGCCTACCGATCGAAGGTGCCGGCACGCAGGTGAACGTAGGTGCGCAAGCTGTTGCGCCGCATCTGGACCGCACCGTTGCCGTGCATTACGAGGTGACTGACACGGCAGGTAAGGTTCACCCCTCCGAGGTGCTTACCTTGGCGCTGATAGAGTCCAGCGGGTTGAATTTTCCAAACGTCCAATGCGAACTGGTCGATGGCAGCCAACTGTCATTGAGGCGGGTTCCTGACACTGGGGCGCCGGTCACTTTGGCGGCCTGGCGCATGATGACCACTGATCAGCGCCTGATGGTGCGTGTGGAGGGGGTAGGCACCAGTGGCGCAGCTTTGGACGAGCCGATAGTAGAGCTAGAGGGGCGGCCTATTACAGCCGCCGAGGTAGGCAACGGCGTGGGCCATGACGGTAGCCTGGTGATTCCCCGGGCACTGCTGCTGCGCCTGCAACGCAACACGCCGTTCTACGTGCGAGGTTACTTGAGCTTCGATGGGTCGGATCAATGGCCGGCTATGTCCACCTTCAAGGACCTTGTGCCCACGCTGGTCAGCTAGGCGTGCATTTACAAGTACAAGGGGCTGTTGCATATTTCAGCTGAATCGTTTTGGTTTTGCTACGGAGTACCGCACGTGGAACAGCCCCTCAGCACGCCGTTGGACAAGGTGTATATCTTGCGTATCGATGGCACCCGCTTCGGCCCTTACGACACGCAGGTGGAGCAGGGCAAAGCCTTGATCTGGGAGGTGACGCTCAACGCCGGTGCCGGTGACACCCTGGAGTACCACCCGGCAAACGGCCCTGTATCCAGCTACCTCATTACCAATACCCATTTCCAGCCGCAGATGAAAGGCATCGAAGCCCATTACACCGTTCGCCTGCGGGCCGAATAGGGTTACTCAAGCGGGTTGGCGGCCAGCCACGCCTGCACGTCAAAGCAAGGGCAGGCTTTGAAAAATTCGTTCGGCGTCAGTTTGCCGTCGTTGTTCAAGTCTGGGGAAAAGTCCCGGTGGCCGCGCGCACGCGCCGCCGGGTAGCGGCGTGTGAGTTGGCCCAGCAGCGTGCCTAAACTGGAAAACTGCGCCGGTGTGAAGTTGTTTTCCGGCTTGCCCTGTTCATCCAGGCCGCCCACCAGGCAGATGCCCACCGAGGTCGAATTGAAACCCTGCACATGGGCACCCACGGTGTGCTCCGGTCGGCCTGCCTCCACAGTGCCATCCCGGCAGATGACGTAGTGGTAACCGATGTCGGCCCACCCCCGGTCCAGGTGCCAGCGGCGTATGTCGGCAGCACGCACGGCACTGGCCGCGCGCGTGGCGGAGCAATGCACCACCAGCCAATCCGTGCGGTGGCGTTGCTTGAGGGTAACGGTTGTCATGGCGTGCGTCCTTTGCGGTAAGAGAAGGGTGCGTAGAAAAGCCTGAGCGTAAAAGCCTGCCAACTCGGAAAGGCTACCGGCGAGCCTGCTCACACGCCGTGCCCAGTGCTTTTTTGGCCCTGCTCGGCTACGATTGGCGGCCTTGGGCAACGGGTTGTGACGGGTTTTCATGAGTTATCAGGTTCTTGCACGTAAATGGCGGCCGCGTTCGTTTCGCGAAATGGTCGGGCAGGGCCATGTGCTCAAGGCCCTGATCAATGCGCTGGACAACCAGCGCCTGCACCACGCCTACCTGTTCACCGGCACCCGCGGGGTGGGTAAAACCACCATTGCCCGCATCATTGCCAAGTGCCTGAACTGTGAAACCGGCATCACCTCTACGCCGTGCGGCCAGTGCTCGGTGTGCAGGGAAATCGACGAAGGCCGTTTCGTCGACCTGATCGAAATCGACGCTGCCAGCCGCACCAAGGTCGAAGACACCCGTGAGCTGCTGGACAACGTGCAGTACGCCCCCAGCCGTGGGCGGTTCAAGGTGTACCTGATCGACGAAGTGCACATGCTGTCTACGCACTCTTTCAACGCCTTGCTCAAAACCCTCGAAGAGCCGCCGCCCTACGTCAAGTTCATTTTGGCCACAACAGACCCGCAGAAACTCCCGGCAACCATTCTGTCCCGCTGCTTGCAGTTCTCTCTCAAGAACATGACGCCTGAACGGGTGGTCGAGCACCTGGCCCATGTGCTGGGGGCTGAGAACATTCCCTTCGAAGACGATGCCCTGTGGCTGCTGGGCCGGGCGGCTGACGGCTCCATGCGTGACGCCATGAGCCTTACCGACCAGGCCATTGCGTTTGGCGAGGGCAGGGTACAGGCGGCCGATGTGCGCGCCATGCTGGGCACCCTGGACCACGGCCAGGTGTTCGATGTGCTGCAAGGGCTGCTAGAGGGTGACGCCAAGGCACTGCTGGCTGCTATTGCACACCTGGCCGAGCAGGGGCCGGACTGGGCCGGCGTACTGGCAGAAATCCTTAATGTGCTGCACCGGGTGGCCATTGCCCAGGCCTTGCCCGAGGCGGTCGACAACGGCCACGGCGACCGTGAGCGTGTGCTGGCCCTGGCGCAGGCTTTGCCGGCCGAAGACGTGCAGTTCTATTACCAGATGGGCCTGATCGGCCGCCGCGACCTGCCGTTGGCGCCGGAACCCCGCAGTGGCTTCGAGATGGTGTTGCTGCGCATGCTGGCGTTCCGGCCGGCCGGCGAGCCCGCGCCGCCGGTGCAGTTAAAGCCGGCAGGGATCAGCCAGGCCACGGTTGATTCCCCCAAGGCCGTGGCCCCGTTGCCCGTTGCCCAGCAGCCGGCAGCCTCCAACCCGCCGCCTGAGCCCGTACCACTACCAGCGGCGCCCACCAAGCCCGCATCGCTGGGCGCGGACGACCCGAGCCTGCCGTGGAACGACGCGCCCGCCGCGGATGCAGAAGTGCCGGTCACTGCGCCCGCCGCGCCGCCCGAAGCGCTGCTCGATACCCGTGCCGAGCAGCCCCCTTTGTCGCCCATGCCAGGCCCGGTACCGGCCTCGGTGGTGCCTCCAGCGCCCGACAACAATGCCGCCCTGGACGACAACGCCGGTGCGCCGATTGAATACCATCCCGTTGGCATGGTGCGGGACGACGAACCACCTGCCGATGACGACTACTACCCGGAGGAAGCCGACCCGGCCGGCTACGGCTACCTGGACGACCTGGCCAGCCACGCTGCCGAGCCGGTTACCGCACCGGAGCCACCGCCTGCCGCACACGCCGCCACCGGGCTGGCACTGGAGTGGTTGGAGTTGTTTCCCAAGTTGCCCGTTTCAGGCCTTACCGGCAGCATCGCGGCCAATTGCAGCCTCGTGGCAGTAGACGGGGACACCTGGCTGTTGCACCTTGACCCTGCCCAGGGCGCGCTGTTCAACGCCACACAACAACGGCGGTTGAATGAGGCCCTGAACCAGCACTTGGGCAAAACGGTCACGGTAAAGATAGAGCTGGTGCGCCCGGAACAGGAAACCCCGGCCCAGGCCGCCGCACGCCGCCGTGCCGAGCGCCAGCAGGACGCAGAGCAGGCCATCGCAGCCGACCCGTTCATCCGCCAGTTGATGGACCGGTTTGGCGCTACCGTGCGCAACGATACCATTGAACCCCTGGCAGACCAGGGCACTTGAACCCGAACGAACGTGGAGATTGCACCCATGATGAAAGGTGGCATGGCAGGCCTGATGAAGCAGGCCCAGCAGATGCAGGAAAAAATGGCCAAGATGCAGGAAGAACTGGCCAATGCCGAAGTAACGGGCCAATCGGGCGCAGGCCTGGTGAGCGTGGTAATGACGGGCCGTCATGACGTCAAGCGCATCAGCCTGGACGACAGCCTGATGCAGGAAGACAAGGACGTGCTTGAAGACCTGATCGCCGCCGCCGTAAACGACGCCGTGCGCAAGATCGAAGCCAATAGCCAGGACAAGATGTCGGGCATGACCTCTGGCATGCAATTGCCGCCTGGTTTCAAGATGCCGTTTTAAGAAACGCCCAGGGCCTGGCGTGGTCTCTTTTCAGTCCCTAACGATTGAAGGATCCACGCTCATGGCCGCTGATGCCATTCAAAACCGTCGTATCGTTCTGGCCTCCCGCCCCAAGGGCAAACCGGTGGCCGACAACTTCCGTACCGAAACCCAAACCTTGCCTGCGCTGGAAGACGGCCAGGTGCTGCTGCGCACCCTGTGGCTATCACTGGACCCATACATGCGTGGCCGCATGAGTGATGCCCCGTCCTACGCGCCACCTGTTGAACTCAATGACGTGATGACCGCCGGTGCCGTGAGCCGGGTGGAACAGTCGCGTCATCCTAAATTCCAGGAAGGGGACCTGGTAGTGGGCGCCACTGGCTGGCAAACCCATTCGATTTCAGACGGCTCCGGCTTGATGCCTTTGCCAGCGGGCATCCCTCAGCCTTCCATGGCGCTAGGTGTGCTGGGCATGCCTGGCATGACCGCCTTCATGGGCCTCACCCATATCGGCCAGCCCAAGGAAGGTGAAACCCTGGTAGTCGCGGCGGCATCCGGCGCGGTCGGCTCTGTGGTAGGGCAGGTTGCCAAGCTCAAAGGCCTGAAGGTCGTTGGCGTAGCAGGCGGCCCCGAGAAGTGCAA
>Ga0268349_1000097_pt1 | contig 17498 bp, 14 predicted proteins | sample G5R2_MAIN_18SEP2_FD_190164 | JGI IMG/M metagenome (GOLD analysis project Ga0268349, IMG submission 190164) | Phyllosphere microbial comminities from switchgrass, GLBRC, Michigan, United States - G5R2_MAIN_18SEP2017_LD1 | ecosystem: Host-associated > Plants > Phyllosphere > Phylloplane/Leaf...
CACCGGGGCGCTTATCAAAGAGATTGTTGTAGACAGCACTGAAACAGACAACGGGCTGTCTTCTGTCAAACTGGTAGTCAATGCCGCCAACGTGGTGCAGGCGGCGTATGGTGGGGACCTCAAAGGGCGGATGTGGAAATTCGACCTTAGCAGCACGGCTACCTCAAACTGGGGCGTGGCCTTCGCTGGAAAGCCACTGTTCACGGCCCCTGGCGGCGCTAGCCAGCCCATCACTGCCCAGCCACTGATCACTGCTAACACCACCAACGGTTACATGGTGTCTTTCGGTACTGGCAAATTCCTGGAAATCGCCGACAAAACGTCGAGTACTACTCAAGGCTTTTACGCTATCTGGGATGCGTCCAATAGCACGGGTAGTTACACGGTGAACGACCTGCAGGCCCAAGCGATTACCGGAACATCCGCCCTCAATGGAGAAACCTACCTGACGGTGTCCCAAAATGCGGTGGATTACCCAAACAAAAAGGGCTGGTACCTCCCGTTGAGTTACAACGGCACGATGGTCGGGGAGCGAGTGATCTACCAAGCCACCTATACCCGCGGGCGGATCGTTTTCACCACGGCGGGTGTCGACACTTCAGACCCTTGCGCTGCCCAAGGCTTTGGGCGGTTGATCGAGCTGGAGGCAATCAGCGGCAAAATGCTCTCCTATGCGGTTATCGACACCAACGGCGATGGCATAGTGAACTCTGACGATGCCGTGTCGGCAGGCGTCAACTTCGCCAGTGGTATCCCCACACTCAATGCCGTTGTCAGCGACAAGAGCGGTACTGCCGACACCAAGGTGGTCAATACCTCGGATGCCAAGGTCAAGGCTATCAAGGAGCTGGGTGGGAGCGGCGGTGCCCGGCGGATCATGTGGCGGCAAATACAGTAGGGATGACGATGAGAACCGCAAGCAAAGGTTTTACGCTAATAGAGTTGATGATAGTCGTCGCGATCGTAGGGCTGCTGGCCGCTATTGCATACCCTAGCTATATGAACTATGTCCGCAAAAGCCATCGAGCAGAAATAGCCCAACTGCTGGTAGAGGCTGCCCAAGGGCTGGAGCGGTACTATTCATTGGCAGGGCAGTACACGACCAAGCAAGGCGTGGTGGATTACACCCTTCCTAATAGCAACGCCTGGTACAACCTGGCAGTGAATCGCAAGGAGCAGGCCTTTACCATCACCGCCACCCCAGCAAACAACACCATGATGGCCACCGATGTATGCGGCACATTCACTATTGATCAGACAGGGCGGCGCAACAATCCTACAATGACCGCAGGTGTCACTACCGCTTATTGCTGGGGCCGCTAGGCTGTTTTGCTGAGTAAACATGAGTACTGCTGACCACACCCTCATCATCGGCGCAGGCGTTATCGGCCTGATGACCGCCCTCAACCTGGCCAGCGCAGGCGTTCAGGTGACCTTGCTGGACCGCCAGCTAGCAGGCAGAGAGGCCTCCTGGGCCGGTGGGGGCATCGTCTCGCCCCTGTACCCCTGGCGCTACAGCCCGGCGGTTACCGCCTTGGCCCACTGGTCTCAGGATTTTTATCCCCAATTGGGCGATCACCTCTTCACCCGTACGGGTGTGGACCCGGAGGTGCACGTTACCGGCCTGTATTGGCTGGACCTTGAGGATGAAGCGCAGGCCTTGGCCTGGGCACGGAAACAGGCGCGCCCTCTGAACAAGGTGAACATGACGGACGTGTACCGCAAGTTGCCTGTGCTGGGGGCGGGGTTTGCCAGCGGCATCTATATGGGGGGCGTGGCTAACGTGCGTAACCCACGGCTGGTGAAGGCCCTGCGCGCCGCATTGGCGGCCTTGCCCAACGTAACGCTAAAGGAGCACTGCCCGGTGCAGGGCTTTGTGCATAAGCAGGGGCGTATTCAAGGCGTGAGCACCGAGGCAGGCGAGATCCTGGCCGACCAGGTGGTACTGACGGCCGGTGCCTGGAGCGGAGAATTGTTGGCTACGTTGGGCCTTGCGTTGCCCGTGGAGCCCGTGAAAGGCCAGATGATTCTGTTCAAGTGTGCCGAGGACTTTCTTCCGGCCATGGTGCTGGCGCGTACCCGCTATGCCATTCCACGGCGAGATGGGCATGTGCTGGTCGGCAGTACCTTGGAGCATGCCGGGTTCGACAAAACACCCACCGAACCGGCCATGGCCAGCTTGCGGGCCTCTGCCGAAGCCCTGCTGCCGGCGTTGCGTGATGCCGAACCGGTTGCCCATTGGGCTGGCCTGCGGCCTGGGTCGCCTGAAGGTATCCCTTATATCGGGCCGGTAGGCAGCCACCCTGGGCTTTGGCTGAACTGCGGGCACTACCGCAATGGCCTGGTATTGGCACCGGCTTCGTGTCAGCTGTTGGCTGACCTTATGTTGGAGAGAGCCCCGATTGTTGACCCGGCGCCTTATGCGCCGCCGTTTTAAGGGGGCAGTTCATTCGCAGGCTGGCGCCTGCTCCCATAAGGCCTACACCTAACTCAGCGTGTAGGAGCCTGCGCAGCGGGCGAATAGGGGCTACTCCAGCCCCAATTTCTTCAACCGATACCGCATGGAACGGAAACTCATGTTCAGCCGCTGTGCAGCGGCCGTGCGGTTCCAGCGGGTTTCTTCAAGTGCCTGAAGAATCAGTGTACGCTCAATGTTCTCCAGGTAATCCTCCAGGTTGTCCACCTCGGCCAAGCTGTGCTCGCCGCCCTCACGCAGCGTCCCGGTGTCTTCCACGCGCAGGTCAGTGGCCTCGATCGTGTCGTTTTCGCACAGGGTGTAAGCCCGCTCCAGCATGTTTTCCAGTTCCCGCACATTGCCTGGGAAACGGTACTGGCGCAGGATCGCCTGTGCGCCTGGCGCGAGTTGGGCTGGGGGCAGTCCGCTGCTGGCAGCCAGGCGCTTGAGCACTGCCTGGGCAATGGCGTCGATGTCCTCGCGGCGATCGCGCAGGGGTGGCACGCGCAGTTCGATCACGTTGAGGCGGTAGTACAGGTCCTGGCGGAAACGCCCGGCCTGCACCTCTTGGGCCAGGTCTTTGTGGGTTGCACACAGCACCCGCACATCCACCACACGCTCGGTTTGCCCACCCACACTGCGGATGGCCTTTTCCTGAATGGCCCGTAGCAGCTTCACCTGCATTGCCAAGGGTAGGTCGGCCACTTCATCCAAGAACAGGGTGCCACCCTCAGCGGCTTGGAACAGGCCGGGCTTGTCTTCCATGGCCCCGCTGAAGCTGCCTTTGCGGTGCCCGAAGAACTCGCTCTCCATCAGTTCAGTGGGAATGGCGCCGCAGTTCACTGGCACAAACGCCCGTTCACTGCGCGGGCCTTGCTCATGGATCTGCCGGGCGACCAGCTCTTTGCCCGTCCCGGACTCACCGCTGATGTACACCGGTGCCTGGCTGCGTGCCAGGCGGTCAATCTGCTTGCGCAGGGCTTGCATGGGTGGCGAACCACCGATCAGCCGGTCGTCAGCGGCACGCTCAGGGCCCCCCAGGCTCAGGCGCAGCGCGGTGCCGACCAGTTCGCGCAGGCGGGGCAGGTCTACGGGTTTGGTTAGAAAGTCGAATGCACCGGCCTTCAAGGCATTGATGGCCGTGTCCACGTTTCCATAGGCCGTGATCATGGCCACGGGCACATTGGGGTGGCGATGCTGAATATACTGGACCAAGTCCAGGCCGGAGCCATCGGGCAGGCGCATGTCGGTCAGGCAAAGGTCGAAGGCTTCGGTGGCCAGCCAGTCCTTTGCTTCCTTTACGTTACGCGCGCCTCGTGTCTCCAGCTTCATCCGGCCAAGGGTGATTTCCAGCAGTTCACGAATATCCGGCTCGTCGTCGACGATCAAAATCTTTTGCCGTTGCGTCATGGTCAGGCCTGTCTGCGGGCATGGGCGAAGGTAATGCGCATGCAACTGCCACCTCGGGGGACCGGCCGGTAATCCAGGTGAGCGCGGTTGCCTTCGCACAGCTCCCGGGAAATATACAGCCCCAACCCCGTACCTTTGGTTTCTGTGGTGAAAAAGGGCTCGAAAATGTGTTGCAGCTTTTCCGGGGCGAAACCGGGACCGTCGTCCACCACCTCCAGCACGGGCAACCCGCTGGCCTTGTCCACCCCCAGCGTTAACCAGACCTGTGCCGTGGTATGGCTCAGGCCGCTGTAACGCAACCCATTCTGTACAAGGTTAGTCACAACTTGGGTGAGGTGGTGGGGGTCCATGCGCGTTTCCACAACGCCGGGCGGGCTTTCCATGTGCAGCCGGTGATGGCTAGGGGCTGTGGTCATGAAGTCGTCGACAAAATCAGACAGCCATGCTTTCAGGTCCAGCATCTGAGGCTCGGCCGGGCGCCGGCGAGACAGTTGCAGCACGTTCTCGATCACCAGGTTCATGCGTTTGGACTGGTCCAGAATGATTTGCACCAAGCGCCGGTCTGGATCGTCCAACGTCTCGGACTCCTGCAACAGCTGGCCTGCATGGCTGATGGCACCCAGGGGGTTGCGCACTTCGTGGGCAATGCCGGCGGTAAGGCGGCCCAGTGCGGCAAGCTTGAGCTGCTGCGCCTGCTGGGCTATCTGCGACAGGTCCTCCAAGAACACCAGGGTCTGCTGCCCCGCATTGCGGCTTAGGGCGATGAAGCTCACTTGCACAGGAGGGCCATCGGCCTTGAGCTTGAGGCTGTTTACCCGCAGCGCAGGGTTTACCCGCCATTGCAGCAACCGCTCGATCAAATCCGGCGCATGCAGGCTGATCAATTGACCGATAAGCACAGGTTTTCCAAACAGTGCCAGTGCGCCTTGGTTGGCTAGCTGTACCCGGTGGCCTGTGTCCAGTACCAGGATGCCCGTGCGCATGCGCTGCAGAATCAAGGCATTGAGCTCTTCCAGGTTGGTGACATCGCTGGCCCGCTGCTCAGCCAAGGTTTCACTGGTACGCAGCAAGTGGCTCAAGCCCTGAACGATCAAGGCCACGGCAAAGCACAGTACGCCCAGCGAACCGGCCTGTACGTAATCGTTGGGGCCTGCTGGCCGGGTGAAGCTCAGGTAGAACGTCAGGTAGATGATGCCGATAGACGCCAGGGCCGCAATCAGCAGGCCCAGGCGGCCACGCAGCAACAGGTTGCTCATGGCCACCGAGGCAATCATGAGGTTGCCAATACCACTGGCCGTGCCGCCACCGGCGTAGAACAGGCCAGATAGCAGCACGATATCGGCTGTGGACAGGCTGAACACTTTAGCCGAGCGGTGTGCGCTGCCAAACGTGAGCGCTACCAGCAAGTTGAAGATCAGGTACAGCCAGCTGCCCACGCGGAACAGTTGCCCGTTTGCCAGCTCCAGCAGGCGGTTGTCCATGTCGCTGGAAATCAGCAGCACCAGGCTGATGCCGATGACCAACCGGTACAGGTGGTACAGCCGCAACATGCGTTGCGCCTGTGCCCGCCCGCCCATGGAGGTTTCAGCGATCGAGCTGGGCAGGGCCTTGCTCCAGGTGTGCACGGCTGCAGTACCACTGGCTACCGTTGGCCAAGGCGCGCTCGCTAGGCAGGTGCACACCGCATTGCGCGCAACGGACCATGGGCAGGGTAGTGCCGGAGGCGCGTGGCACAGGTGGCTTGGGAGACTTGAACCGGCGCCATGCCCAGATGGCGATGGCAACAAGGGCGATCCAGAAGATCAGGCGAATCATGATGGGGGGCTTCTGCGAAAGGGAGGGTGCAGTGTAGCCAAGGGGGGCAGGGAAGGGCTAGCGGGCAGAAGCGCTGTGCAGCGATCACCCCAGTGATGGGGCGATCGCTGCACAGGGGGTCAGTCGAACAGGCCGAAGGTCAGGCGGCTGAACCAGCTGCGGTGCGGCTTGGGCGCATCGGTGTCGGCTGGCGCGTCGTCGGCAGTACCGCCTTCGTCTGCAGGGCGCAGTTCACGCGGGATGTTGTCCTTGGCGTCCTGATATTGCTTGGCCAGCTCCTGGTTGGCGCGGCTTTCGCTCGGTGGTGGCGGCGCGTCGTTACCCTCGATCAGGCCCAGTGTGGCCTTGGACAGCCACGAGCGGTCGTCCGCCTCTTCCTTGAGCGGCACGAACTGGCCGTCTTTCAGGCTGGGGTGGTCCGGGTAGTTGTACTTGAGGGTTTGCAGGCTGGTATCGGCCAGGTCATCCAGGTGGAGGTGCTGGTACGCTTCGGTCATTACGGCCAGGCCATCACCCACAGCCGGGGTTTCCTGGAAGTTCTCCACCACGTAGCGGCCACGGTTGGCAGCGGCCACATAAGCCTGGCGAGTGATGTAGTAGTGCGCCACATGGATTTCGTAGGCCGCCAGCAGGTTGCGCAGGTAGATCATGCGCTGCTTAGCGTCGGGCGCGTAGCGGCTGTTGGGGTAACGGCTGGTGAGCTGGGCGAACTCGTTGTAGGAGTCGCGCGCAGCGCCTGGGTCCCGCTTGGTCATGTCCAGCGGCAGGAAGCGCGCCACGATGCCGCGGTCCTGGTCAAAGGAGGTGAGGCCCTTGAGGTAGTAGGCGTAGTCTACGTTCGGGTGCTGGGGGTGAAGGCGAATGAAGCGCTCGGCGGCAGACTTGGCAGCCTCCGGCTCGGCATTCTTGTAGTTGGCGTAGATCAGTTCCAGCTGGGCCTGGTCCGCATAACGGCCGAAGGGGTAGCGGGACTCGAGAGCCTTCAGCTTGGCCGTCGCACTGGTATAACTGTGGTTATCCAGGTCGGTCTGGGCCTGCTGGTACAGCTCCACTTCGCTCAGGTTCTCGTCGACCACTTCCTTGTTCGACGAACAGGCGGCAGTAAGGCCGACAATGGCGATCAGCAGCAGGTGTTTCAGTTGCATGGCGGCTTGCGTCCCTTAACAGCCGCTGTCTTGGGCGCGGCCGTCCTGTTATGATGAGCGCCCCGCGAACCTCCGGGACGAAAGACGCCGTATTTAACCACAAGCGCGCAGCTGAAACCAAAGGCTGTGCGGTCGCGCTGTTTCCTGTGTAGCCAAGCATGTCTGAGATCATCCGGCTTAGCGCCGAAGTCACCCCCGATCTGGGAGGCCAGCGCCTCGACCAGGTCGCCGCACAACTCTTCGCGGAGTTCTCCCGTTCACGCCTCTCCGCCTGGATAAAAGAAGGCCGCCTGACCGTCGACGGCGCCACCTTGCGCCCGCGCGATGTGGTACATGGCGGCGCCGTACTGGCGCTGGAAGCGGAGCAGGAAGCCCAAGGCGAATGGGTTGCCCAGGCCATCGAGCTGGACATCGTCTATGAAGACGATCAAATCCTGGTGATCAACAAGCCTGCAGGCCTGGTGGTTCACCCGGCAGCCGGCCACGCAGATGGCACCCTGCTCAATGCCCTGCTGCACCACGTGCCGGACATCGTCAACGTGCCACGTGCCGGCATCGTGCACCGGCTGGACAAAGACACCACCGGTCTGATGGTGGTCGCCAAAACCCTTCAGGCCCAGACCAACCTGGTGGCGCAGCTGCAAAAGCGCAGCGTCAGCCGCATCTATGAGTGCGTGGTGGTAGGGGTAGTCACGGCCGGTGGCAAGATCAACGCGCCCATCGGCCGCCACGGTACCCAGCGCCAGCGCATGGGCGTGATGGACAACGGCAAGCCAGCCGTAAGCCATTACCGCGTGCTGGACCGTTACCGTTCGCATACCCATGTGCGGGTGAAGCTGGAAACCGGCCGTACGCACCAGATCCGCGTGCACATGGCCCACGTGGGCTTCCCGCTGGTCGGGGACCCGGTGTATGGCGGCCGTTTCCGTATTCCGCCGGCGGCCAGTGCCAGCCTGGTCGATGCCCTCAAGACGTTCCCGCGCCAGGCGCTGCATGCGCGCTTCCTGGAGCTGGACCATCCCACCACAGGCGAGCGCATCGGCTGGGAGTCTCCCTTGCCCGATGACTTTGTCTGGCTCACGTCCCTGCTCAAGCAGGACCGCGAGGCGTTCGTCGGATGAGTGGCCAGTCCGGCAGCCTGCTTCTGCCGGACTGGCCTGCGCCAGCCCATGTGCGCGCCTGCGTCACCACGCGTGAAGGCGGCGTTAGCCTTGCCCCCTTTGACACCTTCAACCTTGGCGGGCATGTGGGCGACAACCCCGCTGCAGTGGCTGAAAACCGCAGCCGCCTAGGCGAGCTGTATGGCATCAAGCCTGCCTGGCTTTCTCAGGTGCATGGCATTGAGGTGGTGGAAGCGAACCCCCAGCAGCAGCCTGACGCCGATGCCAGTTGGTCGTCCACGCCGGGCATTGCCTGTACGGTGATGACAGCCGATTGCCTGCCAGCCCTGTTTACGGACCGAGCCGGTACGCGTGTGGCCGCCGCCCATGCCGGGTGGCGCGGGCTGGCCAACGGCGTGCTCGAAGCCACGGTGGCCAGCCTTGAGGTGCCTGCCCAGGACGTTCTGGTGTGGTTAGGCCCTGCTATTGGCCCCTCAAGTTTTGAAGTGGGCGAAGAGGTGCGGGACGCCTTTGTCGCCCAGCACCCCGCTGCACGTTCGGCCTTTGTGCCCAGCGCACGGCCTGGGAAGCTGATGGCTGACATCTATGCATTGGCCCGCCTGCGCCTGGCCGCCATGGGCGTCACTGCCGTGTATGGTGGCGGGTTGTGCACCGTCACCGACGAGCGTTGGTTCTCCTACCGCCGTAGCGCCCGCACAGGCCGGTTTGCGTCGCTGGTATGGCTCCAGCGGCAAGCTTGATCCCTGTCACGTCCCGCCTGCTTGAATCTTAAACAATAGCCCCTATCTAACCGGTATCTCGGGCAGGTTGTCTCGCCATCGCTAGGGAGCGTTCATGCGTTCCGGCCTGCCTTGTCTTTAGGGGGAAGGTGCATTCATGCGTATAGATCGCTTAACCAGCAAGCTGCAGTTGGCGCTGTCCGATTCTCAATCCTTGGCGGTGGGCCTGGACCACCCGGCCATTGAACCTGCGCATTTGCTGCAGGCGCTTATCGATCAGCAAGGCGGTTCCATCAAGCCCTTGCTGATGCAGGTTGGCTTCGACGTAGGCGCCCTGCGCAAGGAGTTGGCCAAGGAATTGGACCGGCTGCCGAAAATACAGAACCCCACCGGTGACGTGAACATGTCGCCCGACCTGGCCCGTGTGCTGAACCAGGCTGACCGCCTGGCACAACAAAAGGGCGACCAGTTCATTTCCAGTGAGCTGGTGCTGCTAGGCGCCATGGATGAAAACACCAAGATCGGCAAGCTGCTGCTGGCTCAGGGTGTCAGCAAAAAGGCGTTGGAAAACGCCATCAATAACCTGCGCGGCGGTGAGGCCGTCAACGATTCCAATGCCGAGGAGTCACGCAAGGCGCTGGAAAAGTACACCGTGGACCTCACCAAGCGTGCCGAAGAAGGCAAGCTGGACCCGGTGATCGGCCGTGACGACGAAATCCGCCGTACCATCCAGGTGCTCCAGCGCCGTACCAAAAACAACCCGGTGCTCATCGGCGAGCCTGGGGTGGGCAAAACGGCCATTGCCGAAGGCCTGGCGCAGCGCATCATTAATGGTGAAGTGCCGGATGGCCTCAAGGGCAAGCGGCTGCTGTCCCTGGACATGGGGTCGCTGATTGCCGGGGCCAAGTTCCGTGGCGAGTTCGAAGAGCGCTTGAAAGGGGTACTCAACGACCTGGCCAAGCAGGAAGGGCAGGTCATCCTCTTTATTGACGAATTGCACACCATGGTCGGCGCCGGCAAAGGCGAAGGGTCCATGGACGCGGGTAACATGCTCAAGCCGGCACTGGCGCGTGGTGAGCTGCATTGCGTGGGCGCCACCACACTCAATGAGTACCGCCAGTACATCGAGAAAGACGCGGCCCTTGAGCGGCGCTTCCAGAAAGTATTGGTGGACGAGCCCAGCGAAGAAGACACCATCGCCATTTTGCGTGGCCTTAAAGAGCGCTATGAAGTTCATCACAAGGTAGCGATCACCGACGGTGCCATTATCGCGGCTGCCAAACTGAGCCACCGCTACATCACCGACCGCCAATTGCCCGATAAGGCCATTGACCTGATCGATGAAGCCGCCAGCCGCATTCGCATGGAGATCGATTCCAAGCCTGAGCAGCTCGACCGCCTGGAGCGGCGCCTGATTCAGCTGAAGGTCGAATCCCAGGCCTTGAAGAAAGAAGAGGATGAGGCTGCACGCAAGCGCCTGGAGAAGCTCACCGAAGACATCACTCGGCTGGAGCGCGAGTACGCGGACTTGGAAGAGGTCTGGTTGTCTGAAAAAGCTGAGGTACAGGGGTCGGCGCAGATCCAGCAGAAAATCGAGCAGTCCCGTCAGGAGCTGGAGGCGGCGCGCCGCCGGGGCGACCTGAGCCGCATGGCTGAACTTCAGTACGGCATTATTCCGGACCTGGAGCGCAGCCTGCAGATGGTCGACCAGCATGGGAAGACCGAGAACCAATTGCTGCGCAGCAAGGTGACTGAGGAAGAGATCGCCGAAGTAGTGTCCAAGTGGACCGGTATTCCCGTGTCCAAGATGCTTGAAGGTGAACGCGACAAACTGCTGAAGATGGAAAGCCTGCTGCACCAGCGTGTGATTGGCCAGCACGAAGCTGTGGTGGCTGTGGCCAACGCCGTGCGTCGCTCACGCGCGGGCTTGTCCGATCCTAATCGCCCCAGCGGCTCGTTCATGTTCCTGGGCCCAACAGGGGTGGGCAAAACCGAACTGTGCAAGGCCCTGGCCGAATTCCTGTTCGACACGGAAGAGGCCATGGTGCGGATCGACATGTCCGAATTTATGGAAAAGCATTCGGTTGCCCGCCTGATTGGCGCACCGCCGGGCTATGTGGGCTACGAGGAGGGCGGTTACCTGACCGAAGCGGTACGGCGCAAGCCTTACTCGGTAGTACTGCTCGATGAGGTGGAGAAGGCCCACCCGGACGTTTTCAACATCCTGCTACAGGTGCTTGAAGACGGCCGCTTGACCGATAGCCACGGCCGTACGGTGGATTTCCGCAATACCGTGATCGTCATGACCTCTAACCTCGGCTCTGCGCGTATCCAAGAGCTGGTAGGGGATCGTGAGGCGCAGCGGGCAGCGGTCATGGATGCCATCAGCTCCCACTTCCGCCCCGAGTTCATCAACCGCGTGGACGAAGTGGTGATCTTCGAGCCACTGGGACGTGAGCAGATCGCAGGGATCACCCAGATCCAGTTGAGTCGCCTGCGCAGCCGCCTGGCCGAGCGCGACCTGGCCCTGGACCTGACCGATGAGGCCTTGGACAAGCTGATCGCTGTGGGTTATGACCCCGTGTATGGTGCGCGGCCGTTGAAGCGCGCGATCCAGCGCTGGATCGAGAACCCATTGGCGCAATTGATCCTCAGCGGTACGTTTATGCCCGGTACGTCGATCCAGGCGCGTGTAGACGGGGACGAAATCACCTTCGCCTAAAAAAATCTCGCCAGTGTGTGCATGCAGGGTTGCATGCACTGGCGAGGTTATATATGATGCGCCCCGCTCCAGACGCACTTGTGACAGCCGGTTTTACCGGTAGCGAAAAAAAGATGCAAAATCAGCATCTTAACGCTAAAGCAGGGGTTGACAGAGCAAAACGAAGGTGTAGAATGGCGCGCCTCAGACAAGCGAACGTAGCGATACGCGACGCAGGTTGAGACGAAGGCCAAACCCTTCGGAAGCAATAAAGTTTGACCGTTGTATGTTTGACCGTTGTATGTAGTTCCGTGATAGCTCAGTCGGTAGAGCAAATGACTGTTAATCATTGGGTCCCAGGTTCGAGTCCTGGTCACGGAGCCAACTTCGGGGTGTAGCGCAGCCCGGTAGCGCGCCTGCTTTGGGAGCAGGATGTCAGGAGTTCGAATCCCCTCACCCCGACCATTTTTGGGTCGTTAGCTCAGTTGGTAGAGCAGTTGGCTTTTAACCAATTGGTCGTAGGTTCGAATCCTACACGACCCACCAGCTTCACCCGAAACCCTCCTAATTGGAGGGTTTTGGCGTTTCTGGGTGCCTGAAAAAGCGGATGAATAGGTGTGTGGCCTAGGCGCCCGCCCCAGGCCTGGGTTTAATACCGCAAAATGCTTCTATCTACCTCGCCAATAGCCGCTCGCCCGCAAAACGCCATGGAAAGGTCCAGCTCGTTACGGATGATCTGCAGCGCCTTGGTCACACCTTCCTCGCCCAACGCACCCAGGCCGTACAGCATTGCCCGGCCAATATAAGTGCCCTTGGCGCCCAGTGCGACGGCCCTGAGCACATCCTGGCCTGAGCGTATACCGCTGTCGAAATGCACTTCAGCCCGCTGGCCGACTGCGTCCACAATCGCTGACAGGGTGGAAATCGAGGACGAGGCCCCGTCCAGCTGTCGGCCGCCGTGGTTGGAGACCACTACCGCGTCAGCACCGCTTTCCACGGCCAGGCGGGCGTCTTCGGGATGCTGGATACCCTTCACGATCAGCGGGCCTCCCCACCGCTGCTTGATCCACTCCACATCGCGCCAGGAGAGTGAAGGGTCGAATTGATCCCGCGTCCATTCCACCAACGAATCAATGCTGTCCACACCCTCGGCGTGGCCAAGGATGTTGCCAAAGTTTCGATGGCGCGTACGGAGCATGTTCAGGCACCAGCGCGGTTTGCTGAGGAGGTTGGCGACCGTGCGCAGGGTCGGCCTGGGTGGGATGGAAAGCCCGTTTTTAATGTCCTTGTGACGCTGGCCGAACACCTGCAGGTCCATGGTCACCATCAGCGCAGCGCAGTGAGCTGCACGGGCACGCTCGATAAGGCCTTCAGTGAAGCGTCGGTCACGGGTCACGTAGAGCTGAAACCAGAAGGGGTGCTGGGCCGTTGCCTGGGCTACGGCTTCGATAGAGCAGATGCTCATGGTAGACAGGGTAAAAGGGATACCGAAACGCATCGCGGCGCGTGCTGCCAGGATTTCACCCTCGGCGTGTTGCATGCCGGTCAAGCCGGTGGGTGCGATGGCCACGGGCATGGTGACCGGTTGGCCCACCATGCGGGTGGCAAGGCTGCGATGGGTAATGTCGCACGCCACTCGCTGGCGAAACTCCAGGCGCTGAAGGTCCTGCTCATTCGTGCGGTAGGTATATTCCGTCCACGAGCCTCCATCCACATAGTCATAAAACATGCGCGGCACGCGCTTACGCGCCAAGCGGCGCAAGTCTTCGATACACGTAAACTCAGCCATGGTTTTAGCGTTTCTGAAGTGGTGCTGCCATAACAGGCCCGCCGCATCGCTATCGAACGCAGCACAGGCGGGCATGAGGTGTTCAGCCCAGGGCGATGTCAGGCCTTTTCGTAGGCCATGTAGTCGTTCTGGAGAACAATATGGTCCGCAAGGTATTTGGCGTCGTGCCACACACCGTAAATGAACGAGGACGCCCGGTTGACCAGGTTGGGAAGCCCCAGGAAATAAATACCGCTCTCAGCGGAGATGCCGCGCTTATGAAACGGCAGGCCCTTGTCGTCGAAAGCATTCACGTTTAGCCAGCTGAAGTCGAACTTGAACCCGGTTGCCCACAGGATGGTGCCAATACCGGCCTGCTCCAGATCGAGCGTCGTGATCGGGTGGGTAATGCAATCCGGATCGGGCAGCAAGGACCAGGCTTCAGGCTCTGGAGGGAAAGGCAGGCCATTCTGCTCGATATAGGCATCAGCGTCGCGCAGCACATCGAAGTACGCCTGGTCGCCGTCGGCAATGTTCTTGGCCAAACCTTCCTGAAGTTCGACGACGCCATTGTTATAGGCCTTGGTAATACCTAGCAGGGTGATGCCGGCGTGGGCAAGTCGCCGGAAGTCGACGGTACGGCCGCCTTCATAGCCGCTGACGGCGAACGCAACGTGCTCCTTTTTCGGGCGAACCTTCACCTCGTCCCACAAGCCCAAGGCGCCAAGCCACCAGCAGTAGTCACGCCCACGGTAGGCGCGGGGTGGGCGGTAATGCTCGCCTACCGAGAGGTAGACTTTTCTGCCGGCCTTCTGCAGCTCCTCGGCAATCTGCGAGCCGGAGGCACCTGCACCGACCACCAGCACAGCACCCTCTGGCAGTTGGCCAGGGTTCTTGTAGGCAGAGGAGTGTAACTGGTGAACCTTGGCGCTTGCAGGCACGATCTGCGGAAACGTAGGTTTCTGGAAGGGGCCGGTGGCGGCCACTACGTTGGCTGCCTCAATCACTCCTTCAGAGGTAGTGACCCTGAAGCCACGGCGGCCGCTCAGGCGTTCCGCCTTCAATACTTCTACCCCAGTACGCACAGGCGCTTTGAGCATGGACACGTAGTCTTCGAAGTACTTGGCCATGCGCTCCTTCGGTGGGAAGGTTTCTGGGGACACGTTGTCGAATTTCATGGTCGGAAAGCGGTCATGCCAGGCGGGGCCGTTGGCTACCAACGAGTCCCAGCGCTCCGAACGCCAGCGCTCAGCAATGCGGCTGCGCTCAAGCACAATGTGGGGTACGCCCATCAACGAAAGGTGTTCGCTCATTGCGATCCCAGCCTGTCCGGCACCGACCACTAAGGTGTTGATCGTTTCAACTGACATGTTCGTTTCCTAGAGAAAGGCGACGCGGTGTGTTAGGTAGAGGGCAGGTGCCAACTTCCGGCTGTAGGTAAGTCTGATCAGATCACGTGCTTTTAGAAATCAGGCTTTTTGTATTCAGCGCTTAGGAAAAAACAAACCGGAGTCAACGCGGGGCGAGTCGAAAGTGATCAGCAGTCTTGTTAGCCAAACGCTGTTAATTGCGGTGCTCGAAACGTGCGTTGTTTACCTAGGGCACCGACACGTAGTCCGCTAACCGTTCCAGCAGTGCATCACACCCCTGGAGCTGAGCCAGGCTGACGAATTCGTCGGGCTTATGGCCCTGGTCCATGGAGCCAGGGCCGCATACCACGGTCGGTATGCCTATGGCGTCGAACAGGCCGCCTTCGGTCCCGAAGGCCACGGTGCCGAAATCATCGGAACCGCACAGTTGCGCAATCAATCTCGCCGCTTCGCTGCTAGCGTCGGTGGCCAGGCCTGGATAGGCAGAAAGCGGTGAAAAACGAATGTCGCTGCTGGCATTCACCGCTCGCATTCTGGGCAGTACCTGTTCCTGGGCGTAACGCTCCAGCTCAAGGGCGACGTCGCCCGGCGCCATGGCGGGAAGCGCACGCACCTCAAAGTCGAAACGGCAATCTGCCGGCACAATGTTCAAGGCCTTGCCACCGGTGATTACACCGGTCTGCACGGTGCTGAAGGGCGGGTTGAAGCGCGGGTCGCACAGGGCCGGGTCGCGCAGGCGGTGGCCGATGCGGCCCAGTTCGCCTATGAGTTCGGCGGCATATTCGATTGCATTCACGCCCTCGGGTGCGTAGGCCGAATGGCATGCAGCCCCGTGCACGTCACAGCGCATGGCCAGCTTGCCCTTGTGGCCTAGCACAGGGCGCAGCTCGGTGGGCTCACCGATGATACACAGCAACGGCTTTTGCGGCCGTTGGCCAAGCTGAACGAGCAGGTCTCGCACGCCAAGGCAGCCCACCTCTTCGTCGTAGGACAGGGCAATATGCACAGGCATGCGCAGCGGCTGGGCGAGGAACCTCGGGGCTGCCGCCAGCACGCAGGCAATGTAGCCCTTCATGTCGGCGGTGCCGCGGCCATATAACCTGCCGTCCTTTTCAGTGAGCTGGAAAGGGGGCATGGTCCAGGGTTGGCCATCCACCGGCACCACGTCAGTGTGCCCAGACAGCACGATGCCCGGTCTATCGTTCGGCCCAAGGCTCGCGAACAGGTTTGCCTTGGTTCGCGCTTCATTGAAGATAAGTTCGCAGGGCACCTTCAACTCGGCCAGGTAATCGCGCACAAACTCAATCAGCGCCAGGTTGGACTCGCGGCTGGTCGTGTCGAAGGCCACCAGTTGGCCGAGAAGCGCTTGGCTGTTCATCATTCGTCTCCGGGCACGCCGTAACTGGGTGCCTTGGTCGGGTCCAGGGCGCGGGTAATGTAATCCTGCATCTGGGGCTGATAGGCGACCCACAGCTGGGCCAGCTGGGCAATGGGGGCTTCGTCGGCCCAATCCACGCGAAGGTTGACGATAGGCCAGCGCTGCTCACCCACCACCACCAGCGCCGCCGAATGCACTGGCCCGGCTTCACCCCCAGCGGCCATGGCCGCCTGCATCGCGGCTAGCAGGCGATCCGCCAGTGCGCCCTCGCTGCGCTCGAAAGCCTGCACCAAAGCCTCGATCACTGACGCACTGGCGAGCATGTTGCCGGCGCCTACACATTGCTCACCCGCCAATGCCATGTGGCAGCCAAGGGTTTCGCTGCCGCTGAAGTGCGACGTGCGGCCCTGAGCGTCAATCAGGGTCAACTGCCGGTATTGGCTAAAGGGGTCGGTGGCCAGTGCAGCATCTCTGGCCGCGTCTGGCGTCAGCCCAGTGGCCAGTTGATCCAGCGCGCGCTCGCCCAAGGCGGGAAGGGTAACGTTTTGTGTCGAGACCGCGCCCACGCCCGGCCGTAGCCAAGGGCAGCGGGCGCCTACCGCGATACTTGAGGAGCTGATGGCAATGCCCAGCTGGCCGGTTTTGGCGCAGCGGCCCGTGATTGAAAAGGTCATGCTCGGTTCCTCTGTGGCCTAGCGCGGCGCATCAACGTTGAGTATCCGGCCCAGCCCGAAAAAGCGGTTGGCCAAGGTCAGCAGGGTGGCCGTAACGGCGATATACATCACCGATAAGGCTGCTAGCGTGGGGTCGGCGAATTCCCGCACATAGTTGTACATGGCCACCGGCAGTGTCTGGGTCGCCTGGGTGGTCACGAACAGCGATGCGGTGAACTCATTGAAGGAAAGGATTGCCGCGAACAGCCAGCCGCCGAACAGGCCGGGCACGATCAGCGGTACCGTAATGGTCCACACCACCCGCAAGGGCGATGCGCCAAGGCTGGCGGCAGCCAGCTCGATACGTTGCTCCACGTTGTGCAGCGACACATAGAGGCTGCGTAGCACGAAGGGCAGCACCAGCAGCACGTGGCAGAAAATCACCAAGGCATAGCCGCGTCCCAGGTTGAACTGCGCCACCAGCATCAGCAGGCCCAGGCCAATGGTGAAGTGGGGAATGAACAGGGGTGACAGCAGTACCGCCTCCACCACTGCTTTGAACCGGAACGTGTAGCGGTTGATGGCGATGGCCAAGGCAGTACCGATCAGCACGGCCAGGGTCGAAGCCCACGCCGTGACAACCAGGCCGGCAGAGAGGCCATGGCGGAAATCAGCGTAGCTCAGGGCGCGCTCGAACCAACGCAGCGACCAGCCCTTGGGCGGGAAGAACAGTACCGAGGTGCTGCTGAACGACGAGATGATCACCACCACCGTGGGCAGCAGTACGAAACACAGGATCAGCCCTACCAGCACCCGCCCGGCGTAGCCTAGCCACCTGTCTTGATTGGAACGGGTCATCTCAGTGGGCTCCCATGTTCTGCAGCGAGCGGCTCATGCGCTTGAGGGCGGCCAGCACCAGCACCGTTAGCACCAGGCCGGCAATGCTCAGGGCAGCAGCGAAAG
>Ga0268349_1000098_pt1 | contig 17496 bp, 21 predicted proteins | sample G5R2_MAIN_18SEP2_FD_190164 | JGI IMG/M metagenome (GOLD analysis project Ga0268349, IMG submission 190164) | Phyllosphere microbial comminities from switchgrass, GLBRC, Michigan, United States - G5R2_MAIN_18SEP2017_LD1 | ecosystem: Host-associated > Plants > Phyllosphere > Phylloplane/Leaf...
CGGAGAGGGGACCTGAAATCAGCGAAGCCAATGCCGAACCAGAGAGGAAAATTGCGATCGCCTTGCCGCGCTCTACGCCTGGTAGCCAGCGAGTGAAGTAATAGATAACGCCGGGAAAGAAGCCTGCTTCAGCAATGCCCAGCAAGAACCGCAATATGTAGAAGTGGGTTTCGTTCTGGATGAACGCCATCATCGTAGCCACGATGCCCCAGGTAAACATGATGCGGGTAAGCCACACACGGGCACCAACCCGTTGCAACAACATGTTGGAGGGCACTTCAAACAGCGCATAGCCTATGAAGAACAACCCTGCACCCAGCCCATAAGCTGCTGCACCAATGCCAAGGTCATGCTCAAGGTGAGTACGGACGAAGCCGATGTTTACCCGGTCAATGTAATTGACGATAAACATGATGACGAACAACGGCAGTACGCGATTCTTTACTTTTTTCACGGCACGGGCCAGCACCGTGTCCATCTCGCCGGCGCCGGCAGTCAGACCTTGATTGCTCACATTCAACACTCCCACTGTTATTTTTATGCGGGGTAAAGGCGCGGCGCGCCTGAACGAGCGCAGCGTCGCCGAGAAAAGCAGGCGACTCGCTGAATGAGATCATACAACTGACAATCTGACCAGACAATGAAAAAGCCAACGAATAAAGGAAAATCATCAGAAAGCCTAGTCGATTTCTGGTCTAAATCATGGTGTTGTCATACAAGATACCGCCTTGGAGGGTGAATGCTAAGATGAGCGACATTGCCCAGACATGAGCCACGCCCTCTTGGAAACCATCCCGCCTGCAAAGCGCCGCACGCCCAACCTGGCCCATGACCTGGTCAATGAATTGACCCAGCGCATCCTGCGTGGCGACTTTGCTACAGGTCAGAAACTGCCTTCGGAAACGGCCATTGTTGGCGAGCACGGTGTCAGCCGCACCGTAGTGCGCGAGGCCCTGTCAAAGCTCCAAGCCGCCGGGCTTGTGGAAACACGCCATGGGGTAGGCACCTTTGTACTGGAGCGTCAGCCACAGGCAGGCCTTCGCCTGAACGTGGATACCTTGACCAACGTACGAAGCGTTCTGGAATTGCGCATGGGGCTGGAAACCCAGGCGGCAGCCTTGGCTGCGCGGCGGCGAAGCGACAGCCAATTGGCCCAGATGCGGGAAGCACTGGATGACTATGGCCGGCTATTGGCTAACAACGACAGCTGCGTGGACGCAGATCGCCGGTTCCATGTGCTGATTGCCCAGGCCACAGGCAACAACTGCTTTCCAGACATGCTGATGCATTTGGGGGCTGCACTTATTCCACGAACACAGCTCAATGCTCAGGAGCGGGGAGGGGAAGACTTCAGTGAGTTGGGCAAGGTCGCTCAGGCTGAGCACGAGGCGATTTACCAGGCCATCCGCCGACAGGACGCTGACGCTGCCCGTGCTGCCATGCTGCTGCATTTGAGCAACAGCATGGAGCGATTTCATGCGGGTTGAAGGTTAAGGCGTGTGTTCTTCAGTTCAAAGGCCATGCGCCTTTGCAAGAGCAGGCCAAGCCTGCAAACAGTCGCCTATGGTTTTTTAAGCTTGGGGTTCGGAAAGAACTGTACGGTCTGCACCTTCGGCTGAGCCGGTTTCGGCTCGGCCTTGTTCACCCGGGTGCCCAGCTCCCGTGGGATGGACTGCCCCTGGGCATTCAAAGTATCTGAGTAGCCACAGGCTACACACTCGCGGTGTGGAACGTCGTCTTCGTTCCACATCTTGAGTGTGTCCATTTCGCTGCATGCCGGGCACACAGCCCCGGCAATAAAGCGCTTCATGGTTATGCTCACAATGCCCCCTCAGGCTGCTTCGTTTTCCGTCAAACCGCTGTGCCGCAGCAGAGCGTCAATGGAAGGCTCACGCCCGCGGAAGTCCACGAACAGCACCAACGGCGCCTGTGACCCACCTCGGGCCAGAATGGCCTCGCGGAAGGCACGGCCGGTCTCTGGGTTCAGTACCCCGTCTTCTTCGAAGCGAGAGAATGCGTCAGCTGATAGCACTTCTGCCCATTTGTAGCTGTAATAACCCGCTGCATAGCCCCCTGCGAAGATATGCGCAAAGCTGTTAGGGAAGCGGTTGTAGGCCGGTGGACGCATCACCGAGACCTGATCCCGAATGCCTTCAAGCACCTGCAACGCAGTGCGACCATGGGTGGCATGCAGTTCGAAGTCGAACAATGAGAACTCCAACTGGCGCACCATCATAAGCCCCGACTGGAAATTCTTCGCCGCCAGCATTTTTTCCAGCAGGTCTTGCGGCAGAGGCTCGCCGGTCTGGTAATGACCAGACATCAGCGCCAGGCCTTCCGGCTCCCAGCACCAGTTTTCCATGAACTGGCTGGGCAGCTCTACCGCATCCCAGGCCACACCGTTGATGCCTGATACACCCGCATGCTCGATTCGGGTCAGCAGGTGATGCAGCCCATGGCCGAATTCGTGGAAGAGGGTGGTGACCTCATCATGGGTAAGCAAGGCGGGCTTGCCAGCATCCGCAGGTGTGAAATTGCACACCAGGTTAGCCACCGGGCTTTGAAGGCTGCCATCGGCCGTACGGCGGCGATCCTTCGCGCCGTCCATCCAGGCGCCACCACGCTTGTTGGCCCGGGCATAAAGGTCAAAGAAGAACCGGCCCACGTGCTGGCCGTTCTCCGTGATCTCGAACAGGCGCACGTCTGGGTGCCAGGCATCGAAGCCCTTGAGTTCGCTGATTTCGATCCCGTAGAGGCGTTGCACAATGGCAAACAAGCCACTGAGCACCTTGTCGATGGGGAAATAGGCCCGCAGCGTTTCCTGGGACACGCTGTAACGTTGCTCTCGCAGCTTTTCACCGTAATAGCCACTGTCCCAGCTTTGCAGGCCCGGGCAGCCTTGCTCGGCAGCATAAGCCTTGAGCTGCTGCAGATCCTTTTTAGCAAAGGGCTTGCTGCGCTGGGCCAGGTCACGAAGGAACCCCAGCACCTGATCGCTGGACTCAGCCATCTTGGTGGCCAGGCTCAGTTCGGCATAATTGGCGAAGCCCAGCAGGTGAGCCAGTTCCTGGCGCAGCGTAAGGATAGCTTCCATCACCGGGCCGTTGTCATTCTGCCCAGCATTCGGGCCTTGGTCCGATGCACGGGTGCAGTAGGCGGTGTAAACCTCTTCACGGAGCCCACGATGTTCGGCATACGTCATCACGGCATAGTAGCTGGGGAACTCCAGGGTAATCAGCCAGCCTTCAAGCCCTTTGGCTTGAGCCGCAGCGGCCATCTGTGCCTTGGCCGAGTCCGTAAGGCCGGCCAATACCGCTTCGTCAGTGACGTGTTTGGTCCAGGCCTGGGTCGCATCCAGCAATTGGTTGGAGAACGTACTGCCAAGCTCCGAGAGTTTGCTTTGCACCTCGGCATAGCGCTGCTGCTGCTCAGGTGGCAAGTCGATGCCAGACAGTCGAAAGTCGCGCAGCGAGTGTTCCAGAATGGTCTTCTGAGCCACGTCAAAACCTTCACTCGCGGGGCCGCTAGCCAGGGCTTCAAACGCCTTGAACAGCTTGGGGTTCTGGCCCATTTCGGTCGAGTAGGCACTCAGGGCCGGCAGGCAGGCCTCGTAAGCCTGGCGCAACTCAGGGCTGTTGCACACGGCGTTGAGATGGCTCACTGGGCTCCAGGCGGCCCCGAGGCGGTTATTGAGTTCATCCATGGCCAGCACCAGGCCTTCCCAGGTGGGGTGGCTACCTTGTTGCTCGAGCAACGCACTGACCGCAGCACGGTTGTCCGCGAGAATACGCTCGATCGCCGGCTGCACGTGCTCTGGAAGAATCGCTGAAAAGGGCGGCAGGTCATAGGGCTGGAGCAGCGGATTGGTCTCGGTCACGGTCACACACCTTGGCTTGAGAGATAACACCGGTCATCTTAATTACAATCACCGGGCGCCGCAGCAACCGCGGCGGCTATTGGGACAACAGAAGGAGCCTATCGTGATACGTACATTTGCCAACGCCACGCCCTTGATCGGGCCACGGGCCTTTGTGGATGCTAGCGCAGTGGTCATCGGGGACGTGGAAATCGGTGAGGATAGCTCCGTATGGCCTTTGACCGTCATTCGCGGCGATATGCACCGCATTCGAATTGGGCGCCGCACCAGCGTACAAGATGGCAGCGTGCTTCATATTACCCATGCCGGGCCTTATAACGACGGTGGATTTCCATTGACTGTCGGGGATGAGGTCACCATTGGCCATAAGGTGATCCTGCATGGCTGCACCCTTGGCAATCGGATTCTTGTCGGCATGGGTAGCATCGTCATGGACGGGGCCTTTGTGGAAGACGAGGTCATCATTGGCGCGGGCAGCCTGGTGCCGCCTGGCAAGGTCCTCAATAGTGGTTTTCTGTATATGGGCAGCCCCGTGAAGCAGGTACGGCCCTTGACCGAAAAGGAGCGAGGGTTTTTCACCTATACGGCCGGCAACTACGTCAAGCTCAAGGCCCAGCACCTGGCTGAAGGCTTTGACAACGCTGCCCTGGAGCACGCCTGATGCCCTATCGCAACGTGCTGTTCGACCTCGATGGTACGCTCACCGACCCACGCGAAGGCATTACCCGCTCTATCCAGCATGCCCTCGCTCAACTGGGTATCGACGAACCCGACCTGAGCAAGCTCGAACCCTTCATTGGCCCGCCTCTGCTTGAGGCCTTCATGCAGTTCTACGGGTTTGACGAAACAAAAGCCTGGGCAGCCGTCAATCACTACCGCGATCGCTTCAAAGTCACTGGCCTGTACGAAAACAAACTGTTCGAAGGCGTTATCGAACTGCTTGAAGCACTGAAAGCTCAAGGCCGGCACCTGTTCATTGCCACCTCCAAGCCTTGGGTATTCGCCCAAGAGGTCGCTCGCCACTTTGGCTTCGACAGCCATTTCAAAGTCATCTACGGCAGCGAATTCGACGGTACTCGCTCCAACAAAGTTGAACTGATTGCTCACTTGCTGAAAACGGAGCAGTTGGCTCCTGCCGACACCGTAATGGTTGGCGACCGCAAGCATGACTTGATCGGTGCACGCCTCAACGGCCTTGCGGCCGTAGCGGTCGGCTACGGTTTTGGCAGCGCTGAAGAACTGATCGCCGAGGCACCGCTGTTCCGCTTTGATACGCTGGCGCAGCTACACCTGGCGTTTGTTCAACAGCGCCTGTAGCGCCTGAGTACGTTGCACAGTGGGCAATGCGCCTAGCGCACGTACTGCCTGATAGAAGGCGGGCCAATGCTGTTCATTGTTGTTGAACAAGGCAGCAAAGGCCGGCACCCATTGATCGTAAAGCCCAAACGGCAGCAGTTTGGCATTATTGATTGGGGCCGCTACCCAAGCATCGTATAGGCCCTTGCCACTCCACTGGCTGTCTCTAAGGTGGTAATAATCACGCCTGAACCGCTCGATTTCCCCTTGCTTGGCCTCGCCCATAGCTGCGGTTGCAAGAGGCTTGGAATACACAGCCTGAAGCCGATCCCGCAAGCCCAGCACCAGGTGCACAAAGGCGTCTCGGCGGGCGGCCTGCTGGTCGTTTTCAGGTGGCATGCCCTGTGCGGCGCGCCATTGCCGAGTGCCTTCCTGTTCCACGAAGGTGGCGAACGACTCATTGAAGGCGGTATCGCCGGGAACATACACCTGCTGATGTGCCAGCTCATGAAAAATAAGCGTAGCCAAGCGTTCGCTGCTCCAGCCTGCCATTGAGCTAAGGATGGGATCGTCAAACCAGCCCAACGTGGAGTAAGCCTCCACACCGCCGGTGTACACGTCCAGGCCCTGCTGACGAAGCAATGCTGCTGCCCCACGGGCACGCCCCTGCTGGTAGTAGCCTCGATAGGCCACACAGCCGGCGATGGGAAAGCAGTACTGCACGGGACTCAGTGAAAACTCAGGTGTTGCAAAGACGTTCCACACCACGAAGGGCCGGTGGATATCAGCGTACAAACGGTAGCTACGGTTGTTCGGCAAACCCAGCTGTTCGCTGGCAAATACGCGAGCGTGCTGGGCATCAGCCAGCCGTGCACGCAGGCTTGCATCCCGGGCGGGATCAGCCATAACCTTTTCGATCGGCTCACGGGACCGCAACAGGTCAAATTGGCCGTGGGCCAATTGCGTGTAGTAATCCAAGGACGAGCACCCATTGAGCAGAAGTGTTGCCAACAGGGGAACCAATACCCTGTGCAGGGTGTCGAGAGAGCCGTGGCGTGAGCGCCAGACAATAAATCCGAGCATAGGGCAGCTTGCCTCGAATAAGCCTGTTCCAGTGCTCTATCATGCCTGCGTGGAACCCTTAATGCGTAAAATCCTACCGTTCGCCGCTGCCCTTGCCCTTACCGGGTGTATGGGTTTGCCCAAGCCAGACCCTAACCAGGCATGGATTGACCTGCACGGCCCTGAGAAAAATGCGCTCCAGGCCCAGGAAGTGGATGCCCAGGTGCAGGACGATGCTCGCTACTTTGAAGTAGAGCCAGGCAGCCATGAACTCACTGTGCGCTACCAGTTCACAGTTGCACCTAACAACATTGGCCCGCAAGCCGCCCCGCTATCTCGGGACTGCCAGCTAAACATCAAATACGGTAGTTTCAATGCGGGTGAGCGATACCAGCTGGAAGCCGGTAGCCTGGGCTTTACCCCATGGGCCAAACTGTATGACCAGCAACGGCGTTTGGTAGGCCGCGCTCAACCGGCAGGCTGCCAGGGCGTCTAGCGCCTTATGCAACGCTACCTTGTGCTGCTGGCCGCCCTACTGCTTGGGGCCTGTACTACAACCCCCATACCGCCGCAGGACCCGACCAAAGCCTGGGTCGAGATATTCACCCGTAACGGCAAGCTGGTCATGGCCGACAAACTCGATGGCACACGCTTAGATGATGGCCGTTATTACCAATTCGCCCCAGGTAGTCATGAGCTGCAGGTACGCTTTGATTACGACGTAGCAGTGCCCCCGCTGCCCTTTGCCCAACCATCAGAGCGCATCTGCTATATCCGCTTGCAGTACGACAGTTTCCAAGCAGGTGAACGTTACCGGTTCGAGGCAAGGCACCTGGGCTTGCAAACCTTTGCCTTTCTTTATAACGCGCAGGGCGAAAGGGTCGCCACAGAGCGCCAAGTCAACTGCCTGTTCTGACCTACTGAGCGACGAATGGCCAGTGCCTCACAGGCGCGAGTTTGCTTGCATAGCAGCCGGTATGGTTAACCGTGCGCTTACGTATCGTTTTTCTGATAAAGAATGCGGCGCGTGCCATTTTCACAGCTGCCCACCACCATGCTCGGGTCCTTGGCTTCCTCTGCAGGGACTACCTCCAGCGTATAGGCCACCACACCTTGGGCCTGAATCTTGGCCTCTATCTCAGCTTTGAGCTCAGCACAGTCCAAAGGGGCAGCGGTAGCTGGCAGGGCCATGGCCAGGGCAAGAACCCCGGCCAAGCAAGCACTACTTATAGCGCTTGGCGCTGCGCGCTTAAGCCAGCGAAGCATCGAGCGTGATCTCAGCGCCAGCCAGTACTTTGGATACTGGGCAGCCGGTCTTGGCTTTGTTGGCAAGTTCTTGGAACTGCTCTTTTGAAGCGTTCGGGATGGTTGCCTTGGTAATCAGGTGAACCTTGGTAATGGCGAAGCCATCCGCTTGCTTGTCCAACGTGACCTGAGCCGTGGTGTCGATCCGGTCGGCTGTAAGGCCAGCTTCACCCAAGATCATCGACAGGGCCATAGAGAAGCAACCCGCGTGTGCAGCACCAATCAGCTCTTCAGGGTTGGTACCTGGGCCGCTTTCGAAGCGAGCCTTGAAGCCATAAGGTGCACTCTTAAGCACACCGGTTTCAGTAGAAATTTCACCGGTACCGGTTTTCAGGTCGCCTTTCCAGATTGCAGAAGCTGTTTTGATCGCCATGGTGCGGAGTCCTCATTAATGGAGAGTACTATTTTCAGAGAGCAGGCAGTTGCCTCAAGTTCAGCGCAGATTTGCGAAAGCGGCCCAAAGCGTTCAATGTATTCATAGACAAGAAAAGGCGCGGGGGTGTCTCTTTTTGGAGTAATCATGAAATCGTTGAACGACATCAAATATTCAGCCTTGGACCTGGTACCTGTTCGCAAGGAGACAGGCCCGGCGCAAGCACTGCGCAACTCCCTGGACCTGGCTCAGCACCTTGAGCGTTACGGCTACAATCGGTTTTGGGTAGCTGAACACCACAATATGGACGGCATCGCCAGCTCGGCGACCTCTGTACTATTGGGTTACCTGGCAGGTGGCACCTCCACCATCCGGGTAGGCTCCGGTGGTGTCATGCTTCCCAACCATGCGCCCTTGGTGATTGCCGAGCAATTTGGCACACTCGAAAGCTTGTACCCAGGCCGCATAGACCTCGGCTTAGGCCGTGCGCCTGGCTCGGACCAGCTGACAGCACGTGCCCTGCGTCGCGAGCGTAGCGGCAGCTCGGATGACTTTCCGCAGGACGTCGAAGAGTTGCTGGCTTACCTAGGTGAGCGTACGCCACAGCAACGAGTGGTGGCTGTCCCAGGTATGGGAACCAAGGTACCTGTCTGGCTGTTGGGCTCAAGCCTGTTCAGCGCGCAGCTGGCCGGGATGCAAGGTTTACCTTATGCCTTCGCGTCTCACTTCGCCCCGCGGATGATGCACGAGGCGGTCCGGGTCTACCGCGATCATTTCACACCGTCTGCCTATCTAGACAAGCCCTATGTCATGTTGGGCGTACCTCTGGTAGCCGCAGACACAGACGAGCAGGCTGAGTATCTGGCGACATCGGTGTACCAGCGTATCCTGAACCTGATTCGTGGTCAGACCTTGCTGCTCCAACCTCCGGTCGACACCATGCAAGGGCTTTGGCTGCCTCATGAGAGGGAAGCTGTGGGCAGTTTCCTGGGAATGGCGGTGATCGGTAGCCCAGCCAAGATAAGGGCTCGGCTGGATGTGCTAATGGAGCAGACACAGGTGGACGAGCTTATCTTCACCTGTGACCTGTACGAACACGCAGACCGTTTGCGCTCCTATGAGCTACTGGCCCAGCTGATGCGGGGCTGAAAACGGCAGGGCGCCCGCAGCGTACGGGCGCTTCATTCAAGGGCAGATCAACGCTTGTAAACAAGCACTTTGGTGCCGCCTTCGCAGGTACCTACTACTTTACCGTCTGTGGCGCTGCCCTTGTCTACCGCTTGCAGCGAATAGCCCGAGGCCCCCTTGGCCTGGAGCTTCGCGTCAATTTCGCCCTTGAGCTCATCACAAGGCTTGCCTGCTGCGAGGGCGCTGCCGGCCAGCATGACCATCACCGTTGCCAACACTACTTTTTTCATCGTTACAGTCCTTGAGTCGATTCAAACAAAGTCGGCGGAGCTGCCTGCAGCTCCTTGTCTTGACGGCGATTCGCGCCCTTTCGCTTGGTCAGCTATTGCTGATGCGGAAGCCTACTCGCAAGGTCACTTGGAAGTGCATGACCTTGCCGTCTTGAATATGACCACGTGTTTCAGTCACCTCGAACCATTCCATGTGCTCAATGGATTTGGAGGCTTCAGCGATGGCATTTTTGATAGCGTCGTCAACGCCAATGGTAGACGATCCTACCAGTTCGACTTTTTTGTAAGTGTGGTGATCACTCATGTACAGCTCCTTGGTCAATGGCACTGCCATCGGCAACCGGCAGATGGCTACGTTTACATCTGTGCGCCAAGGACAGGCAAAAGTTCACAGGCACTGCACTTTTGCGGAGCGGCGTAGTCGGACACATACACCGCAATCACCAAGCAGGAGTGAAACAATGGCTACTAATTCGCTGCGTAAAGCGTCGCTGCAAAGCATGGAAGCAGAAATCGAAAGCCTGCTTCGTTCACTGGAAAGCTTGAAGGGCGATACCTCGGAAGAGTCTCGCAAAACCCTCAAAGCGCTGAAGGCCAACGCTGAAACCGCACTCAAGCATTCACGCAGCCTGTTGGCTGACGTGTACGAAGACGTCAAGGTCAAAACTCGCGAAACCAGCCTGGCCACCAAGGAATATGCCCAGGAGCATCCGCTGACCGCTGCAGGCATCGCTGTTGGCGCCGTTGGCCTGATTGCGGCCTACCTGATGTGCAAGCGCTCTGACTAGTCCGCCTGGCGAGCCAGTTCCAGTCGTAGCCAATGAGCCAAGCGTTCGGCACGACGGCCTGCTCGCCGATGCGGTACCCAGAGTGCCAGGCAGGCTGGGGTTTTAGTGAAACCCCAAGGCGCTAACAAGCGCCCTGCCTGCAGGTCATCGGCCACTAACGCGTGTGGCGCGATGGCCACTCCCAAGCCAGTTACCGCAGCCTCCAATAGGTAGTACAGATGTTCGAAGCGCTGGCTAAACTCCAGTTTCGACGCATCTACCCCATGAGCGGATGCCCATTCCGGCCATGCTTGAGGCCTCGATACGGTTTGCAGAAGCGTCTCCCCCAGCACCGCTTCAGGTGCGCTACCTAACAGTGCCGAACACTTTGTGTAATGAGGGCTGACAACGGGCCCGATACGCTCTTCAATCAATTCGTGTACGTGCACCTCACCCGGCCAAGGCGGTTGAGCGAAGACCAGTAACGCATCGATACCTGGGCTTTTAGGGTCCAAATCACCCTCACCAGCCGATAGGTGCAAACGAAGGTCCGGCAACTCTGCATTCAACCGGCCAAGGCGAGGGATAAACCAGCGCGCCAGCAAGCTGCCTGAACAACCCAGTACGAACGGCGCGTCCGCTTCTGCTACAGCCAGTTCGGCACATACCTGCCTCAACTCATCGAAAGCTTGGGTACTGGCATCACGTAGCCGTACACCTGCCTCGGTAAGCTTTATCCCTCGCCCTTCCTTGGTAAACAAGGCAATGCCTAGTTCAGCCTCCAAGGCTTTCAATTGTCGGCTTACTGCCCCATGCGTAACGCTGAGCTGCACAGCCGCCCGTGTAAGGCTGCCGAGGCGAGCCGTGACTTCAAAGGCACGCAGCGCATTTAGGGAAGGCAGGTCACGGCTCATGATGTGTGAGTTTTCCTTACAGGTTGATGAGATCTTATCGGTTTTCAACCGACGCTGTCGCGGCTACAGTTCAGGCATCTGTTTTTTGCCTGGGTACCTGCCATGACTGCTCAAACCTTACGAAACGGCCCTGATGCCAATGGCCTGTTCGGCACCTTTGGTGGCCGCTACGTTGCCGAAACGCTTATGCCACTGGTACTGGACCTGGCCCGTGAATACGAAGCCGCCCAGCAGGACCCGGAATTCCTTGAGCAGCTGGCCTATTTCCAACGGGATTACATTGGCCGCCCCAATCCTCTGTATTTTGCCGAGCGCCTGACCGAGCACTGTGGCGGTGCCAAAATCTATTTCAAGCGTGAAGAGCTCAACCATACCGGCGCCCACAAAGTGAACAACTGCATTGGCCAGGTATTGCTGGCCAAGCGCATGGGCAAGAAGCGCCTGATCGCCGAAACCGGCGCCGGCATGCACGGTGTGGCCACTGCTACCGTAGCGGCACGTTTCGGCCTGCCTTGCGTGATCTATATGGGCGCTACCGACATTGAGCGCCAACAGGCCAATGTGTTCCGCATGCGCCTGCTGGGCGCGGAAATCGTACCGGTCACCTCCGGCACTGGCACGCTCAAGGACGCCATGAATGAAGCGATTCGCGATTGGGTTTCCAACGTTGAAGATACGTTCTACCTGATTGGAACCGTAGCAGGCCCGCATCCTTATCCAGCCATGGTTCGAGATTTCCAATCCATTATCGGCAAGGAAACTCGCCAGCAACTCCAGGAAAAGGAAGGGCGGTTACCAGACAGCCTGGTCGCATGCGTGGGTGGCGGCTCCAATGCCATGGGGCTGTTCCATCCTTTCCTGGACGATGCCAGCGTGCAAATCATTGGGGTGGAGGCCGGCGGGCATGGCGTAACCACTGCCAAGCATGCGGCTAGCCTCAATGGAGGCGTGCCGGGCGTACTGCATGGCAATCGCACCTACCTGCTGCAGGACGGTGACGGCCAGATCACCGATGCCCATTCCATTTCCGCTGGCCTGGATTATCCCGGTATTGGCCCGGAACACGCCTGGCTGCATGAGATCAAGCGCGCTGAATATGTCAGCATCACTGACGAGGAGGCGCTGGCGGCGTTTCATGTGACCTGCCGCAAGGAAGGCATTATCCCTGCACTGGAAACAGCTCATGCCTTGGCCGAGGCCATCCGCCGCGCGCCCTCTTTACCCAAGGATCACCTGATGGTGGTGTGCCTGTCAGGCCGTGGTGACAAGGACATGCAAACTGTGATGAACCATATGGCTGCACAGCAGGAGACTCAGGCATGAGCCGTCTAGAACAACGTTTTGCTGACTTGAAGGCCGAAGGCCGTGCGGCATTGGTTACTTTTGTGACAGCGGGCGACCCTGGTTACGAAACGTCCCTGGAGATCCTTAAAGGCTTGCCTGCTGCGGGCGCCGATGTGATCGAACTGGGTATGCCGTTCACTGATCCTATGGCCGACGGGGTGGCTATTCAGCTGGCCACCCTGCGTGCCCTGGATGCTGGCCAGACATTGCTCAAGACCCTGGCGATGGTGAAATCATTCCGCGAAAAAGACACTACAACCCCGCTAGTACTTATGGGGTATTACAACCCTATCCACCGCTTCGGTGTGGACAACTTTGTGACGCAGGCGCGGGAAGCGGGTGTAGACGGCCTGATTATTGTGGACCTGCCGCCAGAACATGATGCCGAACTGGCCGAGCCCGCCCAGGCCGTTGGCATCGACTTCATTCGCCTGACTACACCTACCACCGACGACAGCCGCCTGCCGCGTGTGCTGGAGCGAAGCTCTGGGTTTGTTTACTACGTCTCTGTGGCAGGTGTGACTGGGGCAGGCGCTGCCACCGCAGAACACGTAGGTGCGGCCATTGCACGCCTACGTAGCCATACCTCATTGCCCATAAGCGTGGGTTTTGGCATCCGTACGCCAGAACAGGCCGCAGGCATTGCTCGCTTGGCAGACGGGGTGGTTGTAGGCTCAGCCCTGGTGGACAAGATAGCCAAGGCTGCCACGCCGCAGCAGGCTGTAAACGATGTGCTAGGGCTGTGTAGGGAACTGGCGGAAGGGGTTAGGAGCGCACGTAGGTAACGGTCCTGATACAGAGGAATTGCCCTCTGTTTTCGCAGACTAAGAAGGTATGAATCCAGGGAGCGATAAACGCTCCCTTTTCGTACTTTAAAGGAACCCTATGGCCACGTCTTCACGCGCTCTTCTTGCGATAACCCTTGGCACGCTGATCACCTTGGGCACGCCACTGGCTCAGGCTGCACCAGGCCCTGACAATCCGCCACCAGGCGGCCCGCAGCATCAACAGAATCAGGGTAACGGCCACGGCGAAGCCCGGGGCCATAGCCAGAACGGCCAGCACGGGAATCAAGGAAATGGCGCTCACCCGCCGCAGGATTTCGGGCCGGTGCGCGACACCATTCGCGAGCACCGTACCGACTTTGGCCGCGGCACACCGTTACCCCCAGGTATTCAGGTTGCCAAGGGTCACCCGTTGCCTCAAGGATATGGCCACCGCCTGGACCGCTCCGCATCGTCACGTCTGCCCCATTACGAAGGTTACGAATGGCGCCGGCTGGGGACGGATGTTGTGTTGATTGCGGTGGGCACGGGTATCGTCTACGAGATTCTGAACGGCGTTCTGGATTAAGATCACCCGATATTGTTTATTGCGCCTGCTCAGTCATTAACCACGCCACGAAATGCTCGATCATCCGCCCTCGTCTTTTACGGGGCGGCAGCAGCAGGTGGTACCCCAGCTCGGAACGCACACTGCCGCTGATGGGCCTGCACAGCAGGCCCTGCTCGATCAGCCCATCTACCAGGTGGCGCCAGCCAATGGCAACGCCTTGGCCCCCAATAGCTGCTTGAATCAACAAGGTGTAATTGTCGAACCTCAATTGGCCAGGTGCGGGAGCCGTGCTGATACCTAGCGCATTGAATAGCCCTGCCCAGTCGAACCAACGGTTGCCTTGGGCACCTCGCAGATGTAGCAGCGGCAGGCTTCGCAACGACGCTGGCGACATTGGCATACTGCGGCCCTCCATAAGCCGAGGGCTGCAGACAGGAAAAACCTCTTCGTTGAACAGCCAATGGCTGTGCCCATGGCCAGGAAAGCGACCGTCGCCGAAGACAATGGCAATGTCCGTATCTCCCCGCAGGGCGCCGGGGGTGCGATCTCCGGTAACAATGCTGACATCCACGTTAGGGTAAGCCTGGTGGAAGCGGTGTAGCCGTGGCATCAACCAATAGGCCGCAAAGGCAAAGTCCGTGGCGACCTCCAGCACCTCGCGCTGGTGGTGGCTGGCCAGCTCAAGCAAGCCGTTTTCGAGGCTGCCAAACCCTTCGGCAACCTGTTGGAATAGCCGCTCACCTGCCTCGGTCAGGGCAATTCCACGGTAGATGCGATCAAACAGGCGGTGCTTGAGTTGCCCTTCAAGCCGCTTGATCTGCTGGCTTACTGCGGGTTGAGTGGAGCCCAGCTCAAGGGCCGCCGCCGTAAAACTGCTATGGCGTGCGGCTGCCTCGAAAGTGCGCAGCGTATCCAGCGACAACGGCCCTAGCTGTTCAAACATAACCGGTACTTATCCTAGGCATTAGCACATACGGGATTTACCGCCAGCCTTGCTGGCCTGCATGCTGAGAGAAAGCTCACTGGCATAAGGTCCCCGTATGGAACGCCCTCACACGGCCAAGCGCAAGCACATTCTATTCATCATGGCTGACCAGATGGCAGCGCCCATGCTGCCGTTTTATCAGTCGTCTCCGCTCAAGATGCCTCACCTGTCACGCCTGGCTGAAGAAGGGGTGGTGTTCGACTCGGCTTACTGCAACAGCCCGCTTTGTGCGCCATCACGCTTTACGCTGGTCAGCGGGCAATTGCCCAGCCGTATCGGTGCCTACGACAACGCTGCAGACTTTCCTGCCGACGTTCCGACCTATGCGCATTACCTGCGTCGCTTGGGCTATCACACAGCCCTCTCCGGCAAGATGCACTTCTGCGGGCCAGACCAACTGCACGGTTATGAGGAGCGTTTGACCAGCGATATCTACCCTGCCGATTACGGCTGGGCTGTGAACTGGGATGAGCCGAACGATCGGCCCAGCTGGTATCACAACATGTCTTCTGTGCTTCAGGCAGGCCCATGCGTGCGGACCAACCAGCTCGATTTCGATGACGAAGTGGTATTCAAGGCTCGCCAATACCTCTACGACCATGTCCGCAAAGGCACCGACCAGCCGTTCTGCCTGACAGTGTCCATGACCCACCCCCACGACCCTTACACCATCCCGCGCCAGTACTGGGATCGCTACAACGAGGCCGACATTCCTCTGCCGGGTATAGCACCGGCCCAGGACACCGTTGACCCTCATTCCAAACGCCTGATGAAGGTATACGACCTGTGGGACAAGCCACTGCCAGAACACAAGGTACGCGATGCTCGCCACGCCTATTTCGGTGCGTGCAGCTACATTGATGACCAAGTAGGCAGTCTGCTTTCCGTACTGGAAGACACCGGCCTGCTCAAGGATACGATTGTGGTATTCAGTGGCGACCATGGCGACATGCTGGGTGAGCGTGGCCTGTGGTACAAGATGCACTGGTTTGAAATGGCAGCGCGGGTCCCGCTATTGGTATGGGCGCCCGGTACGTTTGAACCTGGGCGCGTAAAGGCCAGTGTTTCCACTGTCGACCTGTTGCCCACGCTGGTAGAGCTGGCGGGCGGTGAGCCGATGCCTGAGTTGCCATTGGACGGCCGTTCGTTGGTGCCGCACCTGATAGGAGAGGGTGGGCATGACGAAGTGTTTGGTGAATACATGGCTGAGGGTACAACCAGCCCGCTTATGATGATCCGCCGGGGCAATTACAAATTCATCTACAGTGAAATAGATCCTTACTTGCTGTATGACGTACACAACGACCCAAAAGAGCTTGAGAACCTGGCCACTTCACTGGACCACGCTCAGGTGCTGGCAGCCTTCGTGATCGAAGCCCAGGCCAAATGGGATATGCCACAGATCCACCACCAGGTACTGGCAAGCCAGCGTCGCCGCCGTTTTGTCGGGCATGCCTTGACGCTGGGCACGCTCAAGAGCTGGGACCACCAGCCACTGGTAGATGCCAGTCAGCAGTACATGCGCAACCATATCGACCTGGACGATCTGGAGCGCAAGGCGCGTTTTCCGCAACCCTGCCCATTAAACGAGAACGAAGGGGGAAGACCATGAAAACCTTATCCACCGTGCTGTTGGTTGCAACGTGCAGCGTCGCTGCTTCAGTAGGGCAGGCAGCCGACAGCTGCAGCCCTGTCAAAATGGCCGACCCTGGCTGGAGTGATATTGCTGCAACCAATGCCTTGGCTGGCGTGGTTCTGGAAGGCCTGGGCTACAAAACCAAAGTAGACTCGCTGGCTGTTCCTATTACCTATGGCGGACTGCGTGATGGACAGGTGGATGTATTCCTTGGTAACTGGATGCCAGCGCAGAAGGGGTTCGACGAACAGTTCGTGGCCAACGGAAAAGTGACACGCCTGGCCGAAAACCTGAAAGGGACCGAGTTCACCCTGGCCGTTCCCGATTATGTGTATGAGGCAGGCGTCCATGATTTCAAAGACCTGAACCGGTTTGCCGACAAGTTTGGCCACAAGATCTATGGCATCGGTTCGGGTGCGCCCGCTAACCAGTCCATTGCCGACATCATCAAGAAAAACGATTTTGACCTTGGACAATGGAAGCTGGTGGAGTCGAGTGAGCAGGCCATGCTGGCAGAAGTGAACCGCGCCGTGAAAAGCCAGCGGTTCGTGACCTTCCTGGGCTGGACACCCCACCCCATGAACGTGAAGCTGAAAATGCATTATCTCACCGGTGGCGAAGCCTACTTCGGCGCTTCCGGAAGCGTGTATACCCTGACGCGCAATGGTTACGCCGACGCCTGCCCAGAAGTGGCCAAGCTGTTCAGCCAGATGACCTTCACCCAGGAGATGGAAAACGCCATCATGGCAGAAGTGGCTGACAGCAAAGTCAGCAATACGGTAGCGGCCAAAGCCTGGCTCAAGGCTCACCCAGAGGTTCTAAAGAGCTGGCTGGCTGGCCTGAAAACCATGGACGGCAAAGAAGCCTTGCCTGCAGTGACCGCTACGCTTTGACTTCCTCCCCGCCCTAAAGAGCGGGGATTCCTTCTGCAAGCGCCTGAAGCCCCAGGCGGGCGATGTTCCGGGCAGCATTGACGTCACGGTCATGGACCGTTCCGCAATTGCTGCACGTCCACTGCCTTATTCCAAGTCCGGCCCTACCTTTCGGACTGCTGGGTGAAACAACACCACAGCACGAGCACGTTTGGGTTGAAAACGCTTCGTTGACCTCTGCGAACACGACTCCATGCCTGATGGCCTTGTACCGAAGTTGTGTTCGGAACGTCGTCCACGCAGCATCGAGCA
>Ga0268349_1000099_pt1 | contig 17423 bp, 14 predicted proteins | sample G5R2_MAIN_18SEP2_FD_190164 | JGI IMG/M metagenome (GOLD analysis project Ga0268349, IMG submission 190164) | Phyllosphere microbial comminities from switchgrass, GLBRC, Michigan, United States - G5R2_MAIN_18SEP2017_LD1 | ecosystem: Host-associated > Plants > Phyllosphere > Phylloplane/Leaf...
ATTTGCTCAGGGCTCAGGCTGCGCGCCAGTAACGTAGCAATCAACGCACCTAGCAAATAGCCGAAGGTCAGCCCCGCTTGCAAAAAGCCCAACGCGTAACCGCGCCGATGAGCGGGCACGTGCTCGGCCACGAACACCCAGGCACTGGGCACTTCACCGCCCACCGCCGCGCCTTGGAGCACCCGCAGCGCCAACAGGGTAACGGGGGCCCAGTAACCTATGGTGGCGTAGGTGGGCATGGCCCCTATGACTAGGCACGGCAAGGCCATCATCAGGATGCTCAGGCTGAACATGCGCTTGCGGCCTAATCGGTCGGCGTAGTGCGCCATCACTAGCCCACCCAGCGGCCGGGCTAGGTAACCGGTCGCGAAGATGCCAAAACTCTGCATCAACCTAAGCCATTCCGGCATGTCGGGCGGGAAAAACAATTTGGACAGCGTGAGCGCGAAGAACACGAAAATGATGAAGTCGTAGATCTCCAGCGCCCCGCCGAGGGCCGCCAGGGCAAGAGTTTTATGGTCCGCCCGTGACAGGGGCGCCGTTGAGCGATGGGCAGGGGCAATAGCCATACAGTTCTCGTACCGTGCCACTTCCCTGTGGACGTTGTCTTTGAGCGCAAGGCGCCGTGAGGCGCGCAGCATAACCGGCTGGCCCCGGATTGCCGACTATGGGTAGGGATTTTAGCATTGGCGCAGCGGGCGAACCGGGACGGCCTCTACAACCTGTTCCCGGCTTTCGCCTTCGGCTACAACCGGTCCCACACTGTGGACTGCCCCTTAAAGTTAGACAGTTTTTGGTGTTGCCTGGTGGGCTTTTGGTTCAGGCCTCGGCCTTGAACCGCCGGCAGGCCTCGCCGAAGGCTTCGAACAGCTTGACGGAGACGGGGTTATCGCTGGCCTGCCATTCCGGGTGCCATTGCACCCCCACCAGGAAGGGTGAAAGGAAGGGGGCATGGAACGCTTCGATCACACCGTCAGGCGCGATACCCAGCACTTCCAGGCCAGGGGCCAGTTGGTCGATGCCCTGGCCATGGAGCGAATTCACCCGAATGTCGCGACGGCCCAGGGTGTCAGCCAGCCAACTGCCTGCAGTCACGTCCACGCCATGGCTATCACCGTATTGAACAGCGACAGGCGCCTCGGGGTCTTCCCGGTGATCCTGCTTCCCAGGCACGGCATAAAGCTTTTGATGAATGTTTCCGCCCAAGGCCACGTTCACTTCCTGCATGCCCCGGCAAATGGCAAAGACCGGTAACCCACGATCCAGTGCTGCGCGAATCAAAGGAATATCGAAATGGTCGCGGTCCGGGTCCTGTGTTTTCTCCGGGGTTTTATTCTCCTGCCCATACAGTGCAGGATCGATATTAGAGCCGGCACCGGTCAGGTAAACGCCATCGGCCATATCCAGGTAGGCATCGAGGTTCTCAATGCCGCAGCACGTAGGGACCAGCACAGGCACACAGCCTGAGATGTCCACCAGGGGCGTGATGTACTTGTGCGTCATTACTTGATAGAGGTGACCCTTACGTTCTTGCACGCCCATGGTCATGAGGACGACCGGTTTGGCCCGGTTTTTTGTCGTTACGCTGTTCACGAAGCATCGCCGAGGCTGGTAAGTTGTAAAACATATCAATCACCCGGCGCTATGCAAGGCCGGATTATTCCTCAAAGTGCTATAAACCAGACATGAATGTCAAACATAATGGACGACACTCCTCGTAGAGGGCAAGGCGCCTGCGCCGTTAGCCCAGCGCCTCATAGGGTCGTCCATGCCCTGCTTCGAGCGGCAGACGCAGGTCCACTTGCAGGCCATCGGGTAACGCCTTGAACGCCAACTGACCTTGGCAACGTTCAACGATGGCATTAACGATAGCCAGCCCCAAGCCGCAGCCCTGGCTCGTTTCGGAACGCCAGAAGCGCTCGGTGACATGGCCCAGCGCCCCTTCGGCCAGGCCTGGCCCATGGTCACGGATGCGAAACAACGCGTGCTGGCCGTCCTGGTGCACGCGCAACTGTACCCCCAGGTCGCTGGCACCGTGATGCAGGGCGTTGTCCAGCAGGTTACGCAGTGCGGCCACCGCCAGCGTCAGCGGAACGCCCAATGGCGCTTCGGCAGCGCCCTCCTCCAGTTCGGTCTCGATCCGCCGAGGGTCACCGCCTGCCATATCGTTGAGAGCCAGGCGGGTCACCTCGGCCACCGCACAGCCGTTGTGCGCTTCAAACGCCAAGCGCCCTTCCACCCGTGCCAGCAGCAGCAACTGTTCAAGGGTATGGTGCAGGCGGTCAGCCCCGGCCTCAGCATTGGCCAGCGCCAGGTCATGGGCAGCCCCTTGGGTCATGCTGGCCACCTGCAAGTGGGTTTTGATGGCAGTCAGAGGGCTGCGCAACTCGTGGGCGGCGTCGTCAGTGAGCCGGCGCTCGCGCTCAATGGCCTGGCCCATGCGCTGAAGCAATTGGTTCTGGGTGTGCACCAGTGGGCGCAGTTCCGAGGGCAACGGTGTGATCACCAGCGGCTCCAAGGCCTCGGGGTTGCGCTGGGTCAGGGCATCCCGTATACGGTTGAGTGGCGCCAGCCCCTGGCCTACGCCCAGCCACAACACACCCAGGCTGCCAAGCAAGGCCATCATTACGGGCAGCGACGCTGCTAGCAGCACCGCACCATTGAGTGCTTCACGCTCCTGGTGGCGGTCTGCGGTGGTAATGCGCACATCGCCATGGCGCAAGGTAAAGCTGCGCCATTGCTCCCCATCGATCACCTGGTCCTGGAAACCACTCCCGTCCTCACCCAGGTTCGCCTCGATGCCCTGGTGGCTGGCGGCCAGGATTTCGCCGCGCAGCGAGCTCACTTTGCAGGCCATGCCATCGGGAATACTGGCCTGGTCGGCGCTGATGCGGGTGCCGTCATGGCCGATAAGGGGCTGCGGCAACTGCTGAACCAGGCCGGCCACCATTCGGGCCGACGCCACTAGGCGCTGGTCGAGGGAAAACATCATCTGCCCACGCAGGTCACGGAACATCCAGGCCGCGGCCAGGGCCCAGATCACCACAAAGGCCGCGCCCAGGATAAGGATCAACCGCAGGCGCAGGCTCATGAACGGGCCTCGCCGGTGCTGGCCGGCCCAAGGCGATAGCCTAACCCGCGTACCGTCTCCACGATGCTGTTGCCCAGCTTGCGGCGCAGGTAGTGGATGTGCACGTTAAGGGCATTGCTTTCCACTTCATCACCAAACCCATACACGCTGTCCTTGAGCTGCTCGGCGCTAAGCACCCGGCCTTTGTGCTGCAGCAACGCGTGCAGCAGCGCCTGTTCGCGGCGGGACAGGTCAACCGCTTCGCCATTGAGCCAGGTTTCACGGGTGCTGGGGTCATGGCACAGGCTGCCATGCTCGATACGGTTCACGGTACGGCCGGCTGTACGCCGCACCAGGGTGTGCAAGCGGGCACTGAGTTCACGCAGGTCGAAGGGCTTGATCAGGTAATCGTCGGCGCCGGCCTCCAGCCCGGCGACGCGGTCGGTCACGGCGTCGCGGGCGGTCAACACCAGCACGGGCAGGTCGCGCCCCTGCTGACGCAAGCGCCGGAGCAGCTTGAGCCCGTCTTCATCGGGCAGCCCTAGGTCCAGGACCATCACGTCGAACCCTGCCGCCTTGAGCAAGGCGTCTGCCGCACGCGCGGTGCCCACGTGGTCCACCACGGCCCCTTGGGCCACCAGGCCAGCCGTGATACCACTGGCGATCAGCTCATTGTCTTCACATAGCAATACGTGCATAACGCAACCCTTCTTCCAGGCCACTAGGTTAGCGTCGTGTCATTAACCCTGCATTAGCGACGTCGCCGGCGGCTTAACTCCCCATTAACGTCACCGGTTCAGGCTGCCTGCACACCCTTGATGGAAGCTGTCATGTTAAGTATCTCCCTGGGGCCTTTTGCGCTCTCTATTTCTCACCTTGTACTGCTAACCGCCGTGGCGGCGGCCATGGGCGTGGCGTGGCGGTGTACACCGGCGGTGGAATCCACCATCTTCTGGCTGTTCGCGCTGGCGGTGGCGGTAGCACGCCTGGGTTTCGTGTTGCAGTACTGGCCCCAGTACACCGCAGCGCCCTGGCAGATGATCGACCTTCGCGATGGCGGGTTCATGCCATGGGCGGGCCTGGGTGTAGCGTTGGCGGTTGCCCTGTGGCGGGGTTGGCGCAAACCGGCAGAGCGTCGCGCACTACGCTGGGGCGTCGCGACCGGTTTGGCCGTCTGGCTGGCTGGTACCGCACTGATCCAGTGGCAGCAGCAAAACGCGGATGTACCCACCCAGCCCGTGGCTGACACTCAGGGCATGCCCGTGAGCTTGACCCAGTACCTGGGGCAACCGCTGGTGGTTAACCTCTGGGCCACCTGGTGCCCACCCTGCCGCCGGGAAATGCCGACATTGGCAGCGGCGCAAAAGGCCCGGCCAGATGTACGCTTCGTTTACCTGAACCAGGGGGAAACACCTGGCACAACGGCCAGCTTCCTGGGGGCGGCAGGCATTGATCCGGCGAGCGTGCTGTATGACATTCAGGGGCACGTGGCTCGCCAAGTGGGCGCCATGGCCTACCCCACCACGTTGTTCTATGGCAGGGACGGCCGCCTGCTGGGCAACCACTTGGGCGAGCTGTCGCCTACCACGCTTGAGCATGCCCTTAAGGTGTTTGAGTAGACCAGTAGAAATTTGAGATCCAATGGTGTATTTTTTTATCTTTATAAGGAATTTCAAATGCCTCATGAAGAAAACATTTTAGAGTTTAAGAAAGCATTCAACTGTGGGAGCAGACTCGTAGAGACTTACACCCGGTTGATCGCTATCGAATTAAAATTGCACAACATCCCACCTTTAAAGTCACATGGAATACTTGAGAAGCTTAACAACCTAGGTATTTCAAAGGCAGGTACTGCTCACGCAGGGGCTCTGAATGCCCGACAACTTGAACTACGGCGCGCGTTTAAAAATGTCATTACCGAAACACGAAAAGGGGCCGGACCAATGCGACCTGCCTCTTACCCTGACTTACGCTACTGCCGCTTCTAGAACGACTGGCTGGAAAATACTACTTCTTCATCAGCCCTAAATAATCTTTACTCTGTAGTCACAACCACTATTCAGACCTTGAAAACTGCCGGATACAAAATATGAAAACTTTTTCTGAGCTATGGGATACATTAAAAAATCAGTATCCAGGCACGCTGCTAAATTTTGTTTTTCCCACCACATATATATTAGTAATATCAAGCGACTTCAAAGCAATTCTTGAGGACAGACGCTTGAAGGCAGTAGCTGACGCGTGCGGAATAGAGCTAAATTGCATAGAAAGCATCATGAACAACAACTCAGCCGAAGTACTGGCAATTACTCCTGAAGAATTACAAACTGATTACAGCTTCCTGCAGAACAGCCCAATCAACAACCATTGGCTATCAATCTATAACCAAGACTTCAAAAAAAATATCAGGATCCAGAACTCAAACGGAAGAAAAGTTGTTCACTTTTATGGACAGAAAGGTGGTCAAGCTAGATCTTCGGTTGTCGCAGCAACTGCAAGAAGCTTGGCTGACGAAGGCCACAAAGTCTTAGTCATTGATGCTGACATTGAAGCACCCACACTTCATACTATTTTTGGAATAGAGGAGCTACTTATTGAGCATACCCTTATGGGGCATGCTGGATGGGCTCCCGCCCCAAGCTATACATCGAACCCTGCGATCCCTGGTGTACATTTTATAGGCTGCCGACCATCTGACAGCATTTGGGAAATGGATTACGCAACCTTCACACTTCGATGCGCATTAGATCCTCAAACATTAGTGAACGTATTCGAAGACCTAAGCTCTCCAAAAAGAAATCTTGATGATTTCGATATAATCCTTATAGATCATCGTACGGGCGCAGCAAACTCAGTAATTCCAATCATTACAACCCTACCCGGCCCCTGCCTTGTATTTAGCCGACCAGACAATCAAACTACCTGGATGGAAGGCATAAGAACTCTATTTAGCTTCAATCCTGAATCTCCTGGCGCATTTATATCTTTCTCCCTGGATAATATGAAAAAACATGGAGACACAACAGAGTCAGAAGGTGAACAAAAGGAAAAATTCCTTGAAATTCTAGCTGATGCTATAGCTGCTGGCGCAGATGATCCAGAACCACTACCAGCCGATGAGCTTGAGCGCTATTACGTCCAATGGGTGTACGACCGAGCCTTCTTTAATAGCTCACTACCTAAAATCTCACAGTTACAAACCGAGAACATTTATGCATTAAACCAATTGAAGGAAATACTTGGAATAAGCCGCCCTATTGAAAGGGTTGAGCCATCTAAAATCGTAGAAGAAAATCGAACGTCAGCCTCAGGCATTGTAGACGAAACTTGGTTCGTTGAATCTGAAACCGCCCGAGCTGTTTTGCAGAAAGATTCAAACCTGAATTACATTTTCGGAAGAAAGGGCACCGGGAAAAGCAGGCTTTTCAAAGAATCAATTGAAAGGGGGGTTGGGCTCCCTCTATTATCCCCAAGCGAGTATGAAGACGTTGATCCAAACATTCCAAATAGCTCTCAAACCTATGTGTATGAGCTAATAAACAAATGCGAAGAAGATTATAGGGTTTTTTGGTGGCTACTGTTGGCGGCACGCCTTGATTCAGACTCTTCAAGCATTCTCTACAAGTCAAAACTTGAAGAATATTCAAAGCTTTCATATGCAGAGCTCAAGGACTTAGGGACGCCGGGGAACGTTAGTGCAAAGCTCAAGGCGCGGCGTGTCACCTTACTTATTGATGGACTTGAAACCGCTGTGCCTTCCATGAATCTTTTAAGATTTGTGGAAAGCATTCTTCAGTGCATGAATTTAGTCCAAAACAGCAGCGAATTTAGACAGCATCTAAATATTCGACTCTTTCTCCGTGTAGACCTTGCTATTGGCAGTCAGAACATCGAACAACAGACATTCAAAAGAAAGATTGATCTTCACTGGTCAGAGCAAGCTCAAATGAACTATGTTTTGGCTTGTATAGCTGCTAACAAATGGGTTGCCGAGGCCTTTCCTGTCGAAATGGAAATTCTCAACAAGAACAAAAAAGAAATATGCCTAGGTACGCTGCCCACAGAAACATGCGAAGAAATTATTTTAAGAATATTCCCCGAGAAACTTCGCAGAAGCAATATTAAGACTATAACATTTATAAAAACTTATTTCCGTGATGCATCCTCTCAAATCAACGAGCATCTTGCAACGTTTTACCCCCGGCTATTTCTCAAGTTTACTCTTTCGCTTTTTGAAAAACTCAAATTAGCCGCAGCACCTATTGATTCAATGGGCAGAATTGAACAAGCCGCTTTCTTTGACTCTTATGACAAGGCTGCGAATGATTTCATTAATGAAGCCAGGCAAGAACTTAGCCATGCAATTTCGTTAGACCCTGACCCCTCGACTAATGCCACCAAAATTCGAAGCTTTCTTGAGAATCTTCGAGGTAAACCAACCCCTTTTAGCCTTGAAAATCTAGTTAAAACCATCCATTCTGATATGGATTTACCAGAGGCCAAAGTGAAAACGGCTCTTCAAACAATGAAGGATATGGGCTTCTTCGAAATCACGCCTAAAGACTCGACCCGCTGGCGTGCCGGTCGAGTGTACAAATCAGCATTACATATGAAATTCGTTAGGCGGTGAACAGGGAGACTATATATCAATGCCCTCCCGACGCCGGGCCGGCCTTGGCGGTGAACGGCGGCTTGGCCAGGCACACCAGCAGGATCAGCGCAGCGAAGATCCAGCCCAGCATGGTGAAATAGTCCACGGTGGACAGCATATAGGCCTGGGCATTGACCATCTGCTCCAGCTGCGCATAGCTTTTCTGGGTCGCCCCGCCCAGTTGCTGCAAGGCCTGCTGGGTAGTCGGGTCCAGGGTGCTGATGTTTTCACTCAGGTAGGCATGGTGCTGGATGGCCCGGCGGCTCCAGATCCACGTGGTGAGGGAGGCCGCGAAGCTACCGCCCAAGGTACGCAGAAAGGTCGCCAAGCCGGAGCCGTCGGCGATCTGCTTGGGTGGCAGGTCCGACAGCAGAATGCTTAAGGTGGGCATGAAGAACAGCGCCACGCCAATGCCCATGAACAGTTGCACCAAGGCAATGTGCTCGAAGTCCACTTCCGTGTTGAACCCGGCCCGCATGAAACAACTCAGCCCGATGGCGGTGAACGCCAGGCCGGCCAACACGCGCAGGTCGAACTTGTGAGCATACTTGCCCACGAACGGTGACATGAGTACCGGCAGAATCCCCAGGGGCGCTACAGCGAACCCGGCCCAGGTGGCGGTATAGCCCAATTGCGTCTGCAACCACTGCGGCAGAATCAGGTTGATCCCGAAGAAGCCGGAATACCCCCCTACCAGCACGGCGGTACCTACACGGAAGTTGCGGAAGGCAAACAGCTTCAGGTTGACCACAGGGTGCTCGTCGGTCAGCTCCCAGATCACGAAGATGGACAGCGCAATAGCGGAAATCACACTGCCGATGATGATGAACTGTGACTCGAACCAGTCCAGGTCGTTGCCTTTGTCCAGCACCACCTGCAGCGCCCCTACACCGATGATCAAGGTGATCAGGCCCACATAGTCCATCGGTTGCCGGCTGGTATGCACGGGGCGCTTGGCCAATTGCTGGCGTACCACGGCGGCGGCGAACAGGCCCACGGGAATGTTGATGAAAAAGATCCAGGGCCAGCTGTAGCTGTCGGTGATCCAACCGCCGAGAATGGGCCCGGCAATGGGCGCCACCACCGTGACCATGGCCAGCAAGGCCAGCGCCATCCCCCGTTTGGCGGGGGGGTATACGGCAATCAGCAAGGTTTGCGTCATCGGGTAGAGTGGCCCTGCCACCATACCCTGCAGTACCCGGAAGCCCACCAGCTCAGGCATGGACGTGGAAATGCCACACAGGAAGGACGCCAGCACAAACAGCAAGGTGGCCCAGATAAACAGCTTCACCTCCCCGAACCGGCGGCTCAGCCAGCCGGTCAACGGCAGTGCAACCGCGTTGCTTACGGCAAACGAAGTAATCACCCAGGTGCCTTGTTCCGCACTCACGCCCAGGTTGCCGGAAATGGTCGGCAGGGCCACGTTGGCGATGGTGGTATCCAGCACCTGCATGAAGGTGGCCAGGGACAGCCCGATGGTGCTCAACACCAGGCTGGGTGGCGTGAAGGAGGCGTTAGCACTCATCGTTGGGCTGTCTTGCCAGAGGCGCTGTTCTCACGAATAAGCCGGGCGATCAGCGCGTCCGCCTCGCTCAACTGCTGCTCATACACGGTGGTCGCGAAGGTGCTCTGCGTGTTGGGCTGCTGGGTAAGCACCGGGCCGCTCTGGTCGTGCAGGTCCACCGTGGCTACCGTCGACAGCCCAATACGCAGCGGGTGGTCCTGCAAGGGTTTAGGGTCCAGCTTGATGCGTACGGGTACGCGCTGCACGATCTTGATCCAGTTGCCCGTGGCGTTCTGCGCGGGCAACAGCGAGAACGCACTGCCCGTGCCCGCCCCAATGCTTTGAACCGTACCGGTGTAGCTCACGTCATCGCCATACAGGTCAGATTCGATGGTCACCGGCTGGCCGATACGCATGTCGTGGAGCTGGGTTTCCTTGAAGTTGGCGTCGATCCATACCTGGTTCAGCGGAATCACGGCCATGGTGGGCGTGCCGGGTGTAATGCGCTGGCCCAATTGAACCGTACGCTTGGCCACGTAACCGGTCACCGGCGCCACCAGGGTGGTACGGCCTTGTGCGAGGTAGGCATCACGCAATTGAGCGGCAGCGGCCTGCACATCCGGGTGGGAGGCAATCACGGTGTCATCGACCAACGCGACGGTCCCCGCCAATTGCTGCTGAGCCGTGCCCAGCGCAGCTTGGGCCGACGCCAGGTCATCGCGAGCATGGGATAGTTCTTCCTGGGAAATCGCGCCGCTGGCGGCCAGGGTCTTGCGACGGTTGTAGTTTTCCTGGGCCTTTTGCAGCTCTACTCGCCGGGCATTGGCCTGGGCGCGCTGGCTGTCTACGTTGCTGAACAGGCCGCGCACCTGGCGTACGGTCTTGGCGAGGTTGGCCTGGGCGTTGTCCAGGGCCACGCGTGCATCGGCCGGGTCGAAGCTGATCAGCGTCTGCCCTTCACGCACCAGGTCGCCATCGTCAGCGCCGATGCTGATCACGGTCCCAGTGATCAGTGGGGTGATTTCAACCACGTTGCCATTGACGTAGGCATCGTCGGTTTCTTCATAAAAGCGCCCATGCAGCTCGTGCCAGGCGAACACCGCCACACCGACGATGACCACGATAAGCAACAGCAACAGCAGCATCAACTTGCGTTTACGCGGGTTGCCTTTGGGTTGGGCGTTGTCAGCTTTATCAGCGTTTTCGCCCTTGTTGTCCTGGGCTTGGGGAGTGGCAGTGGCCATGGGAGGTACCTTGATTATTCGTGTGGGGCCTGGGCGCTGGCCAGGGTTTCACCCTGATAGCCGCCACCCAGGGCCTGCATGAGTTGAATCGAAACGTCGATACGCTGCGCGTTGAGGCTGGCCAGCTGCTGTTGCGCGCCTAGGAGCTGCTGCTCGATGGTCAGCACGTCCAAGTAGTTGCCGATGCCCGAGCCATAGCGGTCGGTTACGGTGGTATAGGACGCGTGCGACACATCCACAGCATGCTGCTTGGCCTCTACCTGGCGGCCCAGCGCTTCCATGCGGTTGATGGCATCGGCCACCTCCCCTAGTGCACCTACCAGTGATTTGTTGTACTGGGCCACGGCCAGCTCGTAATCGGCATCACTGGCTGCTAGCCCCGCCCGCAGGCGACCGCCGTCGAAAATGGGTAGCGACACGGCCGGTGCGATGTTGAAGAAGCGGCTGGTACGGCCGAACAGCGCGTCGCCGAGAATGGACTGGGTCCCGGCCGCAGCGGTGAGGTTCAGGTTGGGATAGAACCGGGTTTTGCTGGCCTCGATATTCCGGCTCGCGGCTTCTACCCGCCAGCGGGCCGCTACAAGGTCTGGCCGTCGGCCCAGCAGGTCCGCAGGCAACAGCGATGGCACAGCTACGGCGGCGGGCTTGAGTATTTGGGGGCGAGCGATGTCATGGCCGCGATCAGGGCCTTTGCCCATGAGCACCGCCAAGGCGATGCGGGCACTGCGCAGTTCCTTGTCGGCGTTTACCGCTTGCTCTTGAGCGCTGGCTTCCAGGCTTTCGGTCTGCTGAAGCTGGTACTGGCTGTCGATGCCGGCCGCCAGCCGTTGGCGCCCCAGCGTGAGCATCTGTTGCGTGCGCTTGAGGTCTTCCTGGGCAATGTCCGCTGCGATAAAGGCGTGGCCCAGGTCGCTGTAGGCGCGTGCCACATCCACCGCCAGCGTGAGGCGCGCCGCCTGGCGGTCCACTTCCGCTGCCCGGGCCTGGCCCACGGCCGCTTCCCAGGCCGCACGCTCACCGCCCCACAGGTCGAAGCTGTAATCGAACGTGACTTCAGCCGTGCGCAAGGTGGAATAGCGGTCCCCTTGCAGCAACGGGTCTTGCACACGTGAAAAGCGCGAACGCTGCACAGCGGCATCGGCACCGATATAGGCACTGCGGTCGGCATCGGCGGCATCGGCCGAGGCTGTAGCCTGGCGCGCGCGGGCGGCGGTCACTTGCAGGCTAGGGTTATCCTGCAAGGCCTGTTCGATGAGCGCATCAAGTTGCGGGTCGCCCAGGCCATTCCACCACGTGGCTGAGGGCCAGGCGGCTGGGCTTACAGTAGCAGGGGCCAGGCTTGCTGCCGTGTTCAGGCTACCGGGCTCTACCAGTGTGGCATCGGGCTTGAGGCCGTGGTCATTGGCGCAGGCGGCCAGGATCACGGCAAGGGCAAGGGGTAGCAGTTTCAAGGGAGTACGGTGGGTTTTCATTTTTTGCCCATACGCCAGCAGGCCACAGGGTCGCCGGCATCGATCAGGATTTTTTTAAGCAGGCGTTCAAGTTCTTTCAGTTCGGCGGCATCCAGCGCACCCGCCAGACGGTTCATGGCCTGGGCGCCGATGTGAGGCAGGCGCGCGGCCAGGGCCTGGCCTTCCGGGGTGAGGGCAATGCGGATCTGCCGCCGGTCTTCGGCGCTGCGTGAGCGCTGGATCAATTGCTTGCTTTCGAGCCTGTCCAGCATGCGAGTCATCGAGCCACTGTCCAGAGATAGATGACGACACAGGTCGCCCGGCGAGTCCAAGCCCCACTCGGCCACGATAATCAGTACCTTGAACTGCGCGGACGTGACGCCGTACACCTCAAGGTGTTGGTCCAGGAAGCGGTCCTTCAAGCTGTTGGTACGGCCCAGGAGCAAGCCGATCTGGCTTTCGTGGAAGTTTTCAGGTGTGAAGTGAGTCATGGCGCGCAGCGGGATCACTGCCCAGGCAAGGAATGTTTCGAAATATTACTGCTTAGGCAGTTAATGTCAAGGCAGCGACTTGGCCAGTGGTCTGCCCGGCCCATTCGCCCGCTCTGCGGGCTCCCACAAGGGGACAGTCCAACTTGTGGGACCTGGCGCAGCCAGGGAATTGTTCAAATAGATTGCTAGGCCGTCAGGCCGGCACCCCACTGTGAAAGCGAAACTCCTCATCCGGGGTTTGGATCAGCGCAACTTCGGCTTCACGTACCTTCACGATCGTTTTAGCGATGTCTGCCGCATCGCCGTATTGGTAGGCCAGTTTCAAATAGCCTTGGAAGTGCCGCGCCTCGCTCTTCAGCAGGCCGTTGTAGAAACCACCTAGGTCGGTATCCAGGTGCGGGGCCACGGCGCCGAACCGCTCGCAGCTGCGCGCTTCAATAAAGGCGCCCACCACCAAAGTATCCACCAGCTTCACAGGCTCATGGGCCCGCACCAGCTTGCGCAGGCCTGAGGCATAGCGGCCTGCATTAAGCGGGCGCAAGGGCACGCCACGTTTTTTCATCCAGCGCAGCACCTGTTCGTGGTGCACCAGTTCTTCCCGTGCCAGCCGGGACATGAAGTGGATCAGGTCGATATGGGCGTTGTACTTGGCCATCAAACTCATGGCCGTAGCGGCAGCCTTGAACTCGCAGTTCTTATGGTCAATCAGCAGGGTTTCCTGGTTGGCCAGGGCAGCATCGACCCAGGCCTGGGGCGTAGGGCCGCCTAGGAAGTCGTGAATGTCAGGCAGCATGCGCCGTCTCGTGTGGTGTGAAAACGGCGCAGTATACGCGGTGTCATCGGGCCTTACCGGTGTAACACAAACACCCCAGCGAAACGCGCCGCATCGGCTGCCCCGCCCTCCCCTCTGACCACGCTGCTCACGTTGATTCGCGCTTTGCCACGGCGGGCGAAGGTCTGCGCGAACCGAGCCCAGGCCTCTTCGGTCACCGGGTGGCAGATCCCTAGCCCGTCACCACTTACCGGCAAGGGGTACTCGATACTGCCACCCTGGATCACGATATGGCCGTCCATGCCCTGCGCTTGGGTATTCACGTACAGCCACGACCAAGCGGCCAATACGGCCAGGCTGTACACGCTGCCGCCGAACAAGGTGCCTTTATGGTTATGGTTGGGCGCCAGGGGCGCGTGCAGGGTCAGTACGTTGGCGTCTACGCTACGCACAGTCACACCCATGGCCACGCTCAGGGGGATGTCCTGGTGCAGCCGGTGCTCAAGTGCCTCTACCTGGGCAGCCGTAAACGTAATGTCGGAGCGCTGGTTCATAGCCCCTCCCTCAGAAACGCCGGTGCGATGTAGCGCTCGTAGTGGGCTTCGGACAGCAGAAAGAACTCCCGGTCGATGGCGTCCCTCAAGGCAGGCAGCTCCCAGGTACGAAACTCGGGCAGCAGCGCGAGGCCATAGGCGTCCAATTGGTTGATCATGCGTGCGCCACGGGCGATGAGTTGATACGCCCAGCAGTACTCCGACTGCCTGGGCTGGAAGCGAATCTTGCGTTGCTCCAGTTGAAGGCGCAGCCGGGCCGGGTCGAACACCTCCACCTTGCCTTCCATCACCTGAACCAGCAATTGTTCCAACCGTAGCCAGACCAGGCGTTTCTGCTCATCGGTGTAGCCATTCCAATCGATCACCTCATGGTGAAAGCGCTTGCAGCCTCGGCACACCAGGTCCCCATAGACCGTGGAGCACAGGCCCACACAGGGCGTTTTGATGGTGGTTTCAGGCATGTTCACAGGTGTGTCGACAAAGCAGCAGGCCGCCTATCTTAGCCCTTAGTCGTAGTGGTTTCACCCTTAATGGCTCAACGGGCAACTTACCTTCGCGGCATTTATGCCGTAGAATCAGCCGGCCTGCTTGAAGGCACCAATGTCCATTGGAAGCTGTTTTCAAAGCGTCACGAGTACAGTCCATCCGTCAGAATGCAATGGCACGGCCCCAGCCTCCGTGCCAGCCCTCATCAGCTGAGCATTCTGCCGGCGTAAAACTTTGAAAACAGCTTCTGCCTGGCACTCATCGCTACCCCGGCCAGCCGGCTTCAATAGCCGTGCGGCCCCGGTGTGCGAGAGCGCCGCTGGACGAGCGTCCCCACGCGGGACCACTGATGAGGGTAATAACTGTGCTTGAAGCCTATCGCAAACACTCCGAAGAGCGTGCCGCCCAGGGTATCGTGCCCCAGCCGCTGAACGCCGAACAAACCGCCGGCCTGGTCGAGCTGCTGAAGAACCCGCCCGCCGGTGAAGAAGCCTTCCTGGTAGACCTGATCACCAACCGCGTTCCCCCAGGGGTAGACGAAGCCGCCTATGTGAAGGCCGGCTTTCTGTCCGCGTTGGCCAAGGGCGAAGCCACCTCGCCCCTGATCGACAAGAAGCGCGCTACTGAACTGCTGGGCACCATGCAGGGCGGCTACAACATCCATACTCTGGTTGAACTGCTCGACAGCGCCGAGCTGGCCAGCGTGGCCGCCGAACAGCTCAAGCACACGCTGCTGATGTTCGACGCCTTCCACGACGTGGCCGAAAAAGCCAAGAACGGCAATGCCCACGCCAATGCCGTGTTGGAATCCTGGGCAGCCGGTGAGTGGTTCACCAAGCGCCCGGCTATCGCCGACAAATACACCCTGACCGTGTTCAAGGTGCCTGGCGAGACCAACACCGACGACCTGTCCCCTGCCCCAGACGCCTGGTCGCGCCCAGACATCCCGCTGCACGCCCTGGCCATGCTGAAAATGGCCCGCGACGGCATCGTGCCTGAGCAGCAAGGCGCCATTGGCCCACTCAAGCAGATCGAAGAAGTGAAAGCCAAGGGCTTCCCCGTGGCCTACGTCGGTGACGTGGTCGGTACGGGTTCCTCCCGTAAATCGGCGACCAACTCGGTACTGTGGTTCTTCGGTGACGACATTCCTTACGTACCGAACAAGCGCGCCGGTGGCTTCTGCTTCGGCACCAAGATCGCCCCTATCTTCTACAACACCATGGAAGACGCCGGCGCCCTGCCCATCGAGTTCGACGTGTCGAACCTGGAAATGGGCGACGTGATCGACGTGTACCCCCACGCCGGCAAGGTGTGCAAGCACGGCACCGATGAGGTGATCACCACCTTCGAGCTGAAAACCCCCGTGCTGTTGGACGAGGTCCGCGCCGGCGGCCGTATCCCACTGATCGTGGGCCGTGGCCTGACCGACAAGGCCCGCGCCGAGCTGAACCTGGGCAGCACCGACCTGTTCAAGCTGCCGGAAGCCCCGGTCGATACTGGCAAGGGCTACACCCTGGCGCAGAAAATGGTGGGCAAGGCCTGTGGCCTTGAAGCTGGCAAGGGCGTTCGCCCAGGTACCTACTGCGAACCGAAGATGACCACCGTGGGGTCCCAGGACACCACCGGCCCGATGACCCGCGACGAGCTGAAAGACCTGGCATGCCTGGGCTTCTCGGCCGACCTGGTGATGCAGTCCTTCTGCCACACCGCCGCGTACCCCAAGCCTATCGACGTGACCACCCACCACACCCTGCCTGACTTTATCCGCACCCGTGGTGGCGTGTCCCTTCGCCCAGGCGACGGCATTATTCACAGCTGGCTGAACCGCATGCTGCTGCCGGACACCGTAGGCACCGGTGGCGATTCCCACACCCGCTTCCCCATGGGCATCTCGTTCCCGGCCGGCTCCGGCCTAGTAGCTTTCGCGGCGGCCACGGGTGTAATGCCGCTGGACATGCCTGAATCGGTACTGGTGCGCTTCAAAGGCAAGATGCAGCCTGGCATTACCCTACGCGACCTGGTTCACGCTATTCCGTACTACGCCATCCAGAAAGGGCTGCTCACCGTTGAGAAGAAGGGCAAGAAAAACGCCTTCTCTGGTCGCATCTTGGAAATCGAAGGCCTGGACGAGCTGACGGTCGAGCAAGCGTTCGAGCTGTCCGACGCCTCGGCTGAGCGCTCTGCCGCTGGCTGCACCATCAAGCTGCCAGAAAAGGCCATCGCCGAGTACCTGCAGTCCAACATCACCCTGCTGCGCTGGATGATCAGCGAAGGCTACGGCGATGCGCGCACCCTGGAACGCCGTGCCCAAGCCATGGAAGCCTGGATTGCCAACCCGGAGCTCATGGCCGCAGACGCGGACGCCGAATACGCCGAAGTGATCGAGATCGACCTGTCCGAAGTGAAAGAGCCTGTGCTCTGCGCACCGAACGACCCGGACGATGCCCGCCTGCTGTCCACGGTGGCTGGCGAGAAAATCGATGAAGTGTTCATTGGTTCGTGCATGACCAACATCGGCCACTTCCGCGCTGCGGGCAAGCTGCTGGACAAGGTCAAAGGCGCCATCCCAACTCGCCTGTGGCTCTCCCCACCGACGAAGATGGATGCCCACCAGCTGACCGAGGAAGGCTACTACGGCATCTACGGCAAAGCCGGCGCACGTATGGAAATGCCAGGGTGCTCGCTGTGCATGGGTAACCAGGCACGGGTAGCGGCTAACGCTACCGTTGTGTCCACGTCTACTCGTAACTTCCCCAACCGCCTGGGTGACGGTGCCAACGTGTACCTGGCCTCTGCAGAATTGGCTGCTGTGGCATCGATTATCGGCAAACTGCCGAGTGTCGAAGAGTACATGGGCTATGCGCAAAACATCGACAGCATGGCGGCCGATGTGTACCGCTACCTGAGCTTCGACCAGATCGCCGATTTCCGCGACGCTGCGGAAAACGCCAAGATCCCGGTCGCGCAGGTGTAAACAGCACGCTGCTTGCTGAAAGCACTGCCCGCTTAGGGTGAATACCCCCGGTTGCTGGACACCTGTTCAGCACCGGGGGTTTTTATTGGCCCCCTGGTTCATGGATGTGCCGCAGTACGCCAAAACGCCCGTTCCAGGGCCCCTGCCACACGGCGGCTTATATTAAGTTTTCGTGAACCTTGCTACCTCCAGCGGAACGCCACCCAGGGCATCGCCACATACAGGC
>Ga0268349_1000100_pt1 | contig 17354 bp, 15 predicted proteins | sample G5R2_MAIN_18SEP2_FD_190164 | JGI IMG/M metagenome (GOLD analysis project Ga0268349, IMG submission 190164) | Phyllosphere microbial comminities from switchgrass, GLBRC, Michigan, United States - G5R2_MAIN_18SEP2017_LD1 | ecosystem: Host-associated > Plants > Phyllosphere > Phylloplane/Leaf...
GTTGTTCTTCATAGGCTATGCGCTGTTTGAAGTGCCCTCCAACATGTTGTTGCAACGGGTTGGTGCCCGTGTGTGGCTTACCCGCATCATGTTTACCTGGGGCATCGTGGCTACGATGATGGCGTTTATCCAGAACGAAACCCACTTCTACATATTGCGGTTCTTGCTGGGCATTGCTGAAGCAGGTTTCTTCCCCGGCGTTATCTATTACTTCACTCGCTGGCTACCAGGCGTAGAGCGCGGCAAGGCGATCGCAATTTTCCTCTCTGGTTCGGCATTGGCTTCGCTGATTTCAGGTCCCCTCTCCGGCGCATTGCTGGGCATTGAGGGTATGAACCTGCATGGCTGGCAGTGGATGTTCCTGATCGAAGGCCTGGCCTCAGTATGCCTATGTTTTGTGGTGTGGTTCTGGCTGGACTCCCGCCCTCACGATGCCAAATGGCTGGCACCCGAGGAGCAGGATGCGCTCGTGAGTGCCATTGAGCAGGAACAGCGCGACCGTGAAGCACAGACCACCACCAAGCCTACGTTGGGAAAACTGCTCAAGGACGGCCAGATCCTGCTGTTCTGCGTGCTGTACTTCTGCATTCAGCTCACCATCTATGCCGCAACGTTCTGGCTGCCCAGCATCATCAAGAAAATGGGTACCCTGACAGACTTCCAGGTAGGGCTGTTCAACTCCATTCCTTGGCTGATTTCGATCATTGCCATGTATGCCTTTGCGGCAGCGTCGGGTAAATGGAAATTCCAGCAGGCCTGGGTCGCCTGCGCGTTGTTGATTGCCGCCTTGGGCATGTTTCTGTCCACCACGGGCGGCCCTGTATTCGCCTTCGTGGCCGTGTGCTTTGCGGCCATTGGCTTCAAGTCTGCTTCTTCACTGTTCTGGCCTATTCCCCAGGCGTACCTGGACGCGCGTATTGCCGCCGGTGTCATTGCCTTGATCAACTCCCTGGGTAACTTGGGTGGTTTCTTTGCGCCAGCAACCTTCGGCTTTCTGGAGCAGCAGACCGGTTCTATTGTCGGTGGCCTGTATGGCCTGGCCGGTACCTCGGTGCTGGCAGCGATCCTTGTGTTTTTCGTGAAGGTACGCCCCGGCAGCCAAGCCCCTGCGCCTACCCCTATTGCCGGCCCTGCACTGGGCAAACACCACTGAACAAAGGACATAACCATGAATGACAGTGCCTACGTGGCCGGCCAGGCCCCAACCGTGACTGACCTGCAAGTTGTCCCCGTGGCAGGGCATGACAGCATGTTGCTCAACCTCAGCGGCGCCCATGGCCCGTTCTTCACCCGTAACATCGTGATTTTGAAGGACAGCGCTGGCCACATTGGCGTTGGCGAGGTACCGGGTGGTGAACGTATTCGGGAAACCCTGGAAGATGCCCGCAGCCTGGTGGTAGGCCAGCCCATCGGCCATTACCAGCAGGTGCTCAACCGCATGCGCGAAACCTTCGCGGCCCGTGACAGCGCTGGCCGCGGCCTGCAAACCTTCGACCTGCGCATCACCATCCATGCCGTAACGGCTATCGAAGCGGCTTTGCTCGACCTGCTGGGCCAGTTCCTGGACGTGCCGGTAGCGGCATTGCTAGGTGAAGGCCAGCAGCGAGACGCTGTGAAAATGCTGGGCTACCTCTTCTATATCGGCGACCGCCGCCAGACCACGTTGAATTATCGTGGCGAGGCCGACGGGGATGACTGGTTTCGCCTGCGCAATGAACAGGCACTTACGCCTGAGGCGGTGGTGCGGTTGGCCGAAGCGGCAAAGGCCCGCTACGGTTTCAACGATTTCAAGCTCAAAGGCGGCGTATTGCGCGGCGAAGAGGAAATCGAGGCCGTGACTGCGCTGGCTGAGCGTTTCCCGGATGCACGTATTACGCTGGACCCTAACGGCGCCTGGTCACTTAAAGAGGCCATTGGGCTATGCCGCGATCAGCACGCTGTACTGGCCTATGCCGAGGACCCGTGCGGGGCCGAGGAAGGCTACTCGGGGCGCGAAGTGATGGCCGAGTTCCGCCGAGCGACCGGTTTGCCTACCGCGACCAACATGATCGCAACCGACTGGCGCCAGATGGGCCATGCCATACAGTCTCAGGCCGTGGACATTCCATTGGCCGACCCTCACTTCTGGACGTTGCAGGGTTCTGTGCGGGTCGCGCAGATGTGCAATGACTGGGGGTTGACCTGGGGGTCGCATTCCAACAATCACTTCGACATCTCACTGGCCATGTTCACTCAGGTGGCGGCCGCCGCACCGGGGAATATCACTGCGATCGACACGCACTGGATCTGGCAGGATGGCCAGCGCCTGACACGTGAGCCCCTGCAGATTGAAGACGGCTATGTGCAGGTCCCGAAAAAGCCTGGGCTGGGTGTCGAGATCGACATGGATGCAGTGGCGCAGGCGCACGAGCGGTACAAGGGCATGGGGCTAGGCGCACGGGATGACGCTGCGGCTATGCAGTTCTTGATTCCGAACTGGCACTTCGATAACAAGCGGCCGTGCCTGGTGCGCTGATTGATAAAGGGGCGGCGGGAAGCGGCAAGCGCGTTTATACTGTTTTTATATACAGTATTGAGGTTCTTGCATGTCTACCCGAGTGCCCCAGCGTGGTCGTGGCACGGCCAGCAACCCTGTCAATCGCTTCCACGGTCACCATTCGGTGGCCGAGGATGACGGCTGGCATCAGGACGTACCTGAAAGCGTAAACACTGAAGTTCGTATCGAGCTGGCCAAGAGCATCATTGCCCGCAACACCTCGCCAGATATTCCTTTTGACCGCTCCATCAACCCCTACCGGGGCTGCGAGCACGGTTGCATCTATTGTTTCGCCCGCCCTACTCACGCGTACTGGGACTTGTCGCCTGGGTTGGATTTTGAAACCCGCCTGATTGCCAAGACCAATGCTGCCGAGCGCCTTGAAGAAGCCCTTAACAAGCCTGGGTACCGCTGTGCGCCTATCGCACTGGGTGCTAACACGGACCCCTATCAACCCATCGAGCAGCAGTACCGGATTACTCGGCAGTTGCTCGACACCTTGCTGCGGTACCGCCACCCGGTAACCATCACTACCAAAGGGGCGTTGGTGCTGCGGGACCTGGACGTGCTGCAGGAACTGGCCAGCCACCGATTGGTACGGGTGATGGTCAGCCTTACCACCTTGGATGACGAACTCAAGCGTGCACTGGAGCCTCGTGCAGCCTCAGGTAGCGCCCGCCTCCGGGCCATTCGTGTACTGGCCGAGGCCGGTGTCCCGGTGGGCGTGATTTGTGCACCTATTATCCCGATGATCAACGACCGGGAACTGGAAGCAATGATCCAGGCTGCTGCAAAAGCCGGCGCCAGCTCCGCTCATTACGTTCTTTTGCGCTTGCCGCTGGAGGTTGCACCGTTATTCGAGGAATGGCTGAGTGTGCATTATCCGCAACGCGCTGCGCACGTTTTGAGCCTAATTCGGCAAAGCCGCGGCGGCCAACTGTACAACTCGGCGTTCGGTGAACGCATGAAGGGCGAAGGCGTTTTTGCTCAGTTGATTGCCAGGCGCTTTGCCGCTGCGATCAAGCAGGCTGGACTTGGCCTGCGAGAGCAGGACCGGCTGGACTGTTCGCAGTTTTGCCCGCCAGGGCGTCAAATGACATTGCTATGACACCTGTCACACTATTAAAAGGGTTAAATCATATTGCCACTATTTCGGTATAAGCAACACGCATCCGATTTCAGCTTTACTTAAGAAAAGGTGACTACTTTAGGATTTGTCTTATCCAGTCACATTTTCTGTAATACGTACTTTTAAGCTTTCAGTGTAGGATTTTTCTCCCGACCTTGTGGGACCTTTCCTACCACCAAGAGGATGCACTATGGACTCTAAGGATCAACCCCTGCCAGACCCTTCCACGCTGGGTGAAAGCGCGGACCAGGCACTGCAGCGTATTGTCGATGGCTTCCGGCACTTTCAACAGGAAGTGTTCCCGGAACAGGAAGCCTTGTTCAAGAAACTGGCCACCGCCCAGAAACCTCGTGCGATGTTTATTACCTGCGCCGATTCTCGCATCGTGCCTGAGCTGATTACCCACAGTTCCCCGGGTGACCTGTTTGTAACCCGTAACGTAGGTAACGTGGTACCGCCCTATGGGCAGATGAACGGTGGTGTGTCTACGGCGCTTGAATACGCCGTAATGGCACTGGGTGTGCAGCACGTAATCATCTGTGGCCACTCCGACTGTGGCGCCATGCGTGCAGTGCTCAACCCCGATACGCTTGAGAACATGCCTACTGTAAAGGCCTGGTTACGCCATGCTGAAGTGGCCAAGACGGTTGTGCATGAGAACTGCAGTTGCACGACCGAAGCCGAAACCATGGCGGTGCTGACCGAAGAAAACGTCATTGCCCAACTGCAGCACCTGCGTACGCACCCTTCCGTCGCCGCAAAGATTGCCAGCGGCCAGTTGTTCATCCATGGCTGGGTGTACGACATCGAAACCAGCGGGATCAAAGCATACGACGCCGCCCAAGGCCGGTTCATGGCACTGGATGGCCCACAGCCTACGCCCAACGCAACGCCCAAGGGCCGTTATTGAGCTGGCTCAGCATTCGAAGGCCAAGCGAGCTACGTAACCCGTAGTTCCAGCTGTTTCCGTTTTAATAAAAATAATCAATAAACGGGTGTTATTTGCGTGCCAGGAACACAGGCAGCTTCAAGCGGCCTGTCGAGGGTGCGCGAACGGCCTGTTGCTACGGTTCGGCAATGGCCTGAAATGATTTCAGGAGAACGACATGGATATCTCGCAAATCAAGGCCGCAATTCCTCGTGAGCTAATGGCGTCGGTGGTGGTGTTCCTGGTGGCATTGCCACTGTGCATGGGCATCGCCATCGCATCAGGGGTCCCCCCTGCCAAAGGCTTGGTGACCGGTATCATTGGCGGCCTGGTAGTGGGGTTCCTTGCCGGTTCTCCTTTGCAGGTCAGTGGCCCAGCAGCAGGCCTGGCCGTGCTGGTCTTCGAACTGGTTCGCCAACATGGCCTGGCCATGCTGGGCCCGATTCTTTTGTTGGCAGGTGCACTGCAACTGATTGCCGGGCGGTTCAAGCTGGGTTGCTGGTTCCGGGTAACAGCACCTGCAGTGGTGTACGGCATGCTTGCAGGCATTGGCGTGCTGATCGTGCTTTCTCAAGCGCACGTGATGCTTGATCAAGCCCCGCAGCCCTCGGGCGTAAGCAACCTGCTTGGCTTCCCGGGCGCGGTCAGTGAAGCATTGCCCGTAATGGGCGGTGGGCTGGGGTGGCAGGCAGGGGCATTAGGCTTGCTGACCATTGCGATCATGTGGGGTTGGGAAAAGCTCCGCCCGGCACGGTTGCGTTTTGTACCTGGCGCGCTGCTAGGTGTGGCTACGGCCACTGTGCTAAGTGTGGCTTTAGCGCTGCAGGTCAAGCGTGTGGCAGTGCCTGCCAACCTCACGGATGCTATCGACCTGCTCAAGCCGGCAGACCTAATGGCCATGGCCGATCCTGCGCTGCTGATCGCCGCCGTGGCGCTCGCATTTATTGCCAGCGCTGAAACGCTATTGTCGGCAGCAGCGGTGGACCGCATGCACAATGGTGTGCGTTCGGATTTTGACCGTGAACTGTCTGCCCAAGGCGTTGGCAACATGCTATGCGGCTTGTTAGGCGCATTGCCAATGACGGGCGTGATCGTGCGCAGCTCGGCTAACGTGCAGGCGGGCGCCCAGACCCGAGCCTCGGCCATTCTCCATGGTGTGTGGTTGCTGGCATTCGTGGTGTTGCTCTCCAGCGTATTGCAGCAGATCCCTGTGGCGAGCCTTGCCGGGGTGTTGGTGTACACCGGCTTCAAACTTGTGGATCGAAAGGCCTTCAAGGGGCTGAGCCGTTACGGGCGCATGCCCATGTTGACCTATGCCGCCACGGCCTTGGCCATTGTATTCACTGATCTTTTGACAGGTGTGCTGCTGGGCTTTGCATTGACGCTGGTGATGCTTGCACTCAAGGCCGCGCGGCTGAAAATTGCAATAGTGCCTACAGGCGAGCGCCAGGTAGAGCTGAGGTTGGTTGGTGCGGCAACCTTCCTGAAGGTGCCAGCCCTCACTAAGGCGTTGGGCACGATCGAACCTGGGACAGAGGTCAATGTACCGCTGGGCGGGCTGAGCTACATCGATCACTCCTGCCTGGAGTTGCTTGAGGACTGGGGGCGCGCCAATGCCGCCAATGGCTCCCGATTGATCATCGAAAGCCGTGGGTTGAAGCGTCGGGTAGAGGGGCGGTTGCGCACCTCTACCGAATTGAACGCACCGGCTTGAGGCCGCTTAGGGCATGTTGATTTCGATGCCCAACTGACGGGACAGGCAAGGCCAGCGTTTCCAGGCTACGCCTGTCTCCGGGCTGGTAAGGCGGTCTTTATAGGCCTGGACAGCTTCATGTTCGAAGGCTTCTTCATTGAGCATTTGGTCTACGGAGTGGTGCACCACCTCGTCCAGCTCATTAGCAAAGGGCTCGCCGATCAGGTTATGAGCAATCAGGTTGGCCACCGTCGTATCCAGCGGGATCAAGGGTTGGGCGAAGTGGCGGATATATAGGTCGTTCACTTCCTCCACCAACCGATGGGCCAGGTAGGCCTCATCCAGCAAGCTGTCCAAGCCTTCATGCCCGGCCAGTATTTTCGGGGGCTGTATGAAGTATTCCAGCGCGATGTTCAAGACAGGCTGAATCTGGGCACTGATGCCGGCCTCCACCGCTACATTGGCCGCCGCGTCGATCAGGTCTGGCACCTGGTTAAGGTAAGCTTGGACAAAGCGATACAGAGTAGCTTCCGACTCCTGTGTAGCATCGCCCAAAGTAATAGAGGGGTGCAGGTCAGCACGACGACCATTCAGTAGCCGGGCCAGGTGGCCAGTCTGTGCCTCGTGGGCATGGGCCCGTTTGATCAGCTCGCGTAATGCGGCGGTATTCATGGTTTCTCCAGCAAATGCGTTACGCAAAGCCCCTACGATAGTCGCCGCTATGTCAGGGGTCAGATGAAATTCTCATAACCGCTCCCTGGTTATTTCGTCGAGTTACGTTAAAGCAGTGGTATGTCGTATTGGCTTGGCAGTCCTTGCCGGGAACGGTCAGATCCCATTACCGTATCCGCCTGTTTGAAAGAGCCCGAGTCATGACCCGAACTGAGATAACCGTCGCCGTGTTGATCATCATTGCTGCCTTGGGCGCAGGCTGGATGATCGAAAAAGCCGTTACTGGCCGCGACTTGGACAATAACGCCAACCTGATGCAAGCCGGAATTATCCTATTGCAGCAAGGCCGCCCGATGCCCGCGCTGCGCATGACTGACGAACAAGGCCAGCCAGTAATGGTGAACGAGCTCAAGGGCACGTGGAGCCTGTTGTTCTTCGGTTATACCTTCTGCCCAGACATCTGCCCTACGACCTTGGCCCAGCTGCGTGAAATAAAGCGCGCCTTGCCAGCAAAGAGTGCGGAGCGGTTACAGGTGTACCTGGTGAGTGTAGACCCCAATCGCGATACGCCAGCCCAACTGAAGGATTACCTCAGCTACTTTGACAAAAGCTTCAAAGGCCTTACCGCGCCCGAAGGCATACTGGCCCAGTTCTCCACGGCTACCAGCATGCCTTACTTACCGGCTGATACCCGCCAGCCCAATTACACCGTGCAGCACGGCGGCAACCTGGCGATCATTGGGCCAGACGGGCAGTTGCGCGGGTTCATCCGCGCGCCCTTCGATACCAGGCTGCTGCTCAAGGCGCTACCTGACATGCTTGAGGGTAGCTGAACCGGCTTAAAATGCGGGTAGCACCGCACCCTTGTACTTTTCCACAATGAATTGCTTGAGCTCAGGGCTATGCAACGCCGCTGCAAGTTTCTGCATGGCAGGCGTGTCCTTGTTGTCTTGGCGCGAGACCAGAATGTTCACGTAAGGCGAGTCGTTGCCTTCTATCACCAATGCATCGTGAGCCGGGTCTAGTTTAGCGTCCAGGGCATAGTTGGTATTGATCAGCGCCAGGTCCACTTGGGTCAGTACGCGCGGCAAGGTGGCCGCTTCCAATGCACGGATTTTGAGGTCCTTGGGGTTCTCGATAATGTCCTTTGGGGTCGCGAGGATATCCCGAGGGTTTTGCAATTTGATCAAGCCCGCTGCCTGCAGCAATAGCAACGCACGGCCGCCGTTGGTGGCATCGTTGGGAATCACAACATTAGCGCCACCTGGCAGTTCGTCTAGTTTTTTGTACTTGTTTGAATACGCCCCTAACGGCTCAAGGTGTACGCCGGTCACGGCCACCAGGTTGGTGCCCTTACCGTTATTGAACTCGTTCAGGTACGGCTGGTGCTGGAAGAAGTTGGCGTCCAGGCGCCCTTCCGCTACTTGAACGTTGGGCTGTACGTAGTCGGTGAATACTTTAACGTCCAGGTCCACACCCTCTGCTGCCAAGGCAGGCTTCACGAACTCGAGAATCTCGGCGTGGGGCACAGCGGTAGCGGCCACGGTAAGGGTGTCATTGGCCTGAGCGGCCAGGCTGAATACGGCAGCAAAGGCGACCAACAGTTTTTTCATGATGCAGCTCCTGTGCGCGACCAAGGTACGGCGCGCTACCACTCATTTACGGGAATAATGAACCACCAAGCGATCGCCAATGGTTTGCAGCACCTGCACCAGCACGATCAACAGCAGTACGGTGACAACCATCACGTTGGTCTGGAAGCGCTGGTAACCGAAACGGATGGCCAGGTCGCCCAGCCCGCCAGCGCCTACTAGCCCGGCCATCGCGGTATAGGACACCAGCGTGATAGCAGTGACGGTAATAGCGGCAAAAATGCCAGGCCGTGCTTCAGGCAACAAAGCGTTGAGAATGATCTGCCAGGTGGTGGCGCCCATGGATTGGGTAGCCTCGATGATGCCGCGGTCCACCTCGCGCAGCGCGGTTTCCACCAGCCGGGCAAAAAAGGGCGTGGCGCCGATGACCAGCGGCGGGATCGCCCCAGCGATGCCCAGTGACGTGCCGGTGATCAGGATGGTCAGCGGGATCATCACAATCAAAAGGATAATGAACGGCAAGGACCGCAACACGTTCACGACCAGCGATAGCAAGGCATAGACCTTGCGCTGCTCAAACAGCTGACGAGGGCTGCACAGGAACAGCAACACGCCCAGAGGCAACCCCAGCAGTACCGTGAACAGCAGGGAACCGCCCAGCATGAGCAACGTGTCCACAGTAGCCAGCCAGATGTCAGCCCAATCGATGTTAGCGAAGAATTCCATCAGCGCAGTACCTCCATGTGAACGTCTGCCTGGGTGAAGCGAGCGAAGGCTGCGTCCATGTCACCCCCGGTAATGGCAAGGGTGAGCTGGCCGTAGGGCGCATCTTTGATACGGTCGATGCGGCCGGCCAGGATACTGTAGTCCACGCCTGTTTCACGGGCGACGGTGCCTAGCAGCGGCGCGTAGGTGGCATCGCCTTGGAAAGTCAGGCGCACGATGCGGCCTGGAACATGGGCAAAGTCGTTGCGCTGTTCGTTTTCATCGACCTGTTCGTCTTCCTGCACAAACCGTTTGGTGGTGGGGTGCGTCGGGTGCAGGAACACTTGGGCCACAGGGCCTTGCTCTACGATACGACCAGCATCCATGACGGCAACCTGGTCGCATACGCGACGTATTACATCCATTTCGTGAGTGATCAGCACAATGGTGAGGTTCAGCTCACGGTTGATCTCGGCCAGCAGGCGCAGTACCGAAGCCGTGGTCTGAGGGTCCAGGGCGCTGGTAGCCTCGTCACATAGCAGTATCTTGGGTTCGGTCGACAAAGCACGGGCAATACCGACACGCTGCTTCTGCCCGCCAGACAGCTGGGCCGGGTATTTGCGCGCGTGTTCGCTCAAGCCCACCCGTGCCAGCAAGCTAGCGACCCGCTTATCGATATCGGCCGCCGATAGCTGGCCAGCCAGGCGTAACGGCAGTGCAACATTGTCTGCGACAGTCTTGGACGCCAGCAGGTTGAAGTGCTGGAAGATCATGCCCACTTGTTGGCGAAGTTGCCGAAGGCGGTCTGGGCGGTACGCGGTCACGTCCTCGCCATCAATGAGAATAGTGCCGCCACTGGGCTGCTCCAGGCGATTTATCAGCCGTAGCAATGTGCTTTTACCCGCGCCGGAATGGCCAATAAGGCCAAATACTTGGCCGGAAGGAATCACCAACCGGGTGGCATGAAGGGCGGGAATGTCCCGGCCAGCTACCCGGTAGGTCTTGTGGACGTCTTGAAACTCGATCACGGGTCACCTGCGTGCCACGCACCAAAGGTGCGCATGGGGGCGGTTGGCCAAAACCGCGTATTTTAGCCTGAGCATGGCGCCGGCTTCAGTATTTCTTTCGTAACCATTTGCCGCAGTGATGGGCTGCATTTCAACGGAACGGTCACGCGCGTGGCGAGTCACTAACCAACGAGCCACCGTGACCACGACTGTTGCGTGCCCTGAACGGGCCGCTGCCTGCTAGGAGAAAAGCCAACATGGCAAACGAAACGAAAACGCCAAGCGAGATGGCAGGAACCGATACCCCAGACCGCGCCAATACCAACGAAAAACTTGAAGCGCTGGAAACTTTCCGCTCCGATGCCACAGGCCAGGCGCTACGCACCAACCACGGTGTGAAAATCAGCGATAACCAGAATACGCTGCGCGTGGGCGCGCGTGGCCCCTCGCTGCTAGAAGACTTCATCATGCGCGAGAAGATCACTCACTTCGACCATGAGCGCATCCCAGAGCGCATTGTGCATGCACGGGGCACAGCGGCCCACGGCTACTTCGAAACCTACGAAGACCATGGTGCGCTGTCCAAAGCCGGCTTCCTGCGCAACCCAGAGAAAAAGACGCCTGTATTCGTACGTTTTTCTACCGTACAAGGCCCTCGCGGTTCGGGCGACACCGTACGCGATGTACGGGGTTTCGCGGTGAAGTTTTACACCGACGAAGGCAACTTCGACCTGGTGGGCAACAACATGCCTGTGTTCTTCATCCAGGACGCTTTCAAGTTCCCGGATTTCGTACACGCCGTGAAGCCTGAGCCGCACAACGAAATCCCAACAGGTGGCTCTGCACACGACACCTTCTGGGACTTCGTATCCTTGGTGCCCGAATCCGCGCACATGGTGGTCTGGGCAATGTCCGACCGGGCTATTCCGAAAAGCCTGCGCACCATGGAAGGCTTTGGTATCCACACCTTCCGCCTGATCAATACCGAAGGCAAAGCCGTCTTCGTCAAGTTCCACTGGAAGCCAGCCCAAGGCGTGTGCTCCCTGGTGTGGGACGAGGCCCAGAAGCTGGCAGGCAAGGACACTGACTACCACCGTCGGGACCTGTGGGAAGCTATCGAAATGGGCGACTACCCGGAATGGGAACTGGGTGTTCAGATCGTGCCAGAGGAAGACGAACACAAATTTGATTTCGACCTACTGGACCCTACCAAGATCATCCCGGAAGAACTGGTCCCTGTTACTCCACTGGGTAAAATGGTGCTCAACCGTAACCCGGACAACTACTTCGCTGAAACCGAGCAGGTTGCGTTCTGCCCGGGCCACATCGTGCCTGGCATCGATTTCACCAACGATCCCTTGCTGCAGGGCCGCTTGTTCTCCTATACCGATACTCAGATCAGCCGCCTGGGCGGGCCGAACTTCCATGAAATCCCGATCAACCGCCCTGTAGCCCCCAACCATAATGGCCAGCGTGACGGTATTCATCGCATGACCATCGACCGTGGTCGTGCCTCCTATGAGCCTAACTCCATTGACGGCGGCTGGCCAAAGGAAACCCCGGCAGCTGCGGAAAATGGCGGGTTCGAGACCTATCAGGAGCGCGTGGAAGGCCATAAGGTTCGCGAGCGCAGCGAATCGTTCGGCGACCACTTCTCCCAGGCACGGTTGTTCTTCCAGAGCATGAGCGAGCCTGAGAAAGAGCACATCATTGCCGCTTACAGCTTTGAGTTGGGCAAGGTGGAGCGTGAGTTCATTCGCGCCCGTCAGGTCAACGAGATCCTGGCCAATATCGACCTCACGCTGGCCAAGCGTGTTGCTGAAAACCTGGGCTTGCCCGCGCCGACAGCAGGTACTGTGGACGTGAAGGAGCAGACCCTCAAGGACTCTCCAGCACTGAGCCAGATGAACCTGCTGGTGGACAACATCAAAGGCCGCAAGGTCGCGGTGCTGGTAGCTGATGGGGTGGATGAACAAGCTGTGGAGTCGGTGAAAGCTGCTCTGAAAGCTGAAGGTGCTCATGCCAAGGTGCTGGGGCCAACCTCTGCACCCGTCAAGACCGCCGGTGGTGCCACGCTGCCTGTGGACGCGTCCATGGAAGGCCTGCCATCCATCGCCTTTGACGCGGTCTGGATTCCGGGCACTGACAAGTCAGTCAAGGCCATGAGCACCAATGGTGTGGCTTTGCACTACGTGCTGGAAGCTTACAAACACTTGAAAGCCATTGGTGTAAGCGACCAGGCCAAGGCCTTGATCGAGCAGTTGAAGCTGGAAGAGGATGCTGGCCTGCTGATCGGTGATGGCAAGGTGGCGGATTTCATCACCGCCATTAAGCAACACCGCGTGTGGGCCCGTGAGCCTAAGGCAAAGGCGATACCTGCCTGATGCCGGTTAACCGGTAGCTTGTAGAAAGGGACCTTCGGGTCCCTTTTCTATGGCAAAGGTAACGTGCCGGCTGGGCTCAGCGCTTGGCCGGGCTGAGGATGACCGTGGCGGGCTGGCGTTTCTCAAGGCGGTGGCTGAGCTTCCACTGCAAGCCTGGTGCACGCTGGGCGACACGCTTACGGAGCAAGGTTTCGAGCCATGGAATGTCGGCTTCCCGTGGGGCCTGCACAACAACATCGCATTGGAAGTTCACGATATCAGTTGTGAGGTCGTCCAGTTGTGCCCATAACTGCCGTTGGTTTCGCGTAGCCAGGGTGATGGGCGTACTGGCCGCATCAGGGTCGACTACCCGAGCGGCAGGCTTGGCTTCTGCCGCCCGCAATGCCGCTTCGGCCTTTTCCAGCTCAGCCTTGCGTGCCTGTGCAATAGCGCCATTTACCCCGCCGATCAGTGCCGGTGCCTGAGGCATCAATGAGCGCGCTCGTGCCAGCGCAGTGGCAGCAGCGTTCACGTCGCCTTTCTGCAACATGAGCTGGCTGCGCTTTAGGTAGGCCTCGGCCAGTTGCCGCTGAAGGTTCTCCAACTGAGGGTCATTGGGTGCCTGTGCTTGCAGGGCTGCAAGCTGAGCTTCGGCGGTCACCAGTTCGTTGCGGGTGATACTCTGCTGGAGCATGTCCGCCACGCTAGGCGGCGGCGGTTGAACAGGCGCACTCTGGCACCCGGCGAGCACCAGCGAAAACGTTGCAATCAGCAGACAACGACACGTAAAGGGCTGCATTGCGCCACTCTCTTTATGGGCAAAATCGAGCAAGTTTACACGCCCGATGCCTGCCGGAAAAAGCCCTGCGTGTACGCGCGTCTCATGTGCGCCTTGGCAAGGCATAACTGCACAGGAACAAAGCGCCTGCACACACTACGATCGAAGGCCCTGCTGGGGTGTCTTTGAACCAGGACATGGCCAGGCCTGCTCCCACGGCTATGATGCCAAGTAGGCTTGCACCCAAGGCCATCTGCTCGGGTGAGCGAGCATGGCGCTGTGCTGCAGCTGCAGGGATGATCAGCAGCGATGTAATAAGTAGCACCCCTACGATCTTCATGGCCACGGCAATTACGATAGCGATCAACAACATCAATGCAAGCCGCAGCGGCGCTACCGGCAACCCTTCCACCTTTGCCAGTTCTTCGTGAACCGTGATGGCGATCAAGGGGCGCCACAACACGGCTAGCAACCCAAGTACCAATGCACTGCCGCCCAGAATCCAGTAAAGGTCTGTAGCGCTCATGGCCAGCAGGTCGCCGAACAGGTAACCCATCAAGTCGATGCGTACGTCACGCATGAAACTCAGCGCTACCAGGCCCAGTGAAAGGGTGGTAGGTGCCAGGATGCCCAGCAGGGTGTCCGAAGCCAGGGGCTGGCGCTGTTGCAAAGCCACTAGCACAAGGGCCAGTAGCAGGCAGCCTACCGTAACGGCCAGCGCAGGGCTCACATCCAGTGCAAGGCCCAGCGCCACCCCCAGCAGCGCCGCGTGGGACAGGGTGTCACCAAAGTAGGCCATGCGACGCCAGACCACAAAAGAACCTAAGGGGCCGGCTACCACGGCAAGCGCCAGGCCAGCAGCCAGGGCATAGATTAGAAAGTCATCCATGGTTGCAATGAGCCCCATGTTGGTGGGCCTGCCCCGCGACCACGTCCCCATGAAGCGTGTGGGCATGGTCGTGATGGTGATGGTAGATGGCAAGGCCGGGGGCATGCTCACCAAACAATTCGATGAAGGCCGGGTCACCACTGACTTGCTCGGGATGGCCTGAGCAACAGACATGGTGATTCAGGCAGACCACCTGATCGGTCGTGCTCATGACCAGGTGCAGGTCGTGGGACACCATCAGCACGCCGCACCCGTATCGGTCCCGCAGCCGGGTGATAAGCCCATACAGTTCGGACTGCCCAGCCACGTCCACGCCTTGAACCGGCTCGTCCAGCACCAGCAGTTGCGGTTCTCGCAGCAGCGCACGTGCCAGCAGCACCCGCTGCATCTCGCCGCCAGAAATGGTTTGCACTGGCTTGTGGATCACCTGCGCAGCGCCGACTTCTTCAAGCGCAGCTTCTGCCTTGCTGCGACTTACGCCGGGTAGCAGGCGTAGAAAACGCAGAACCGATAGTGGCAGAGTGGCTTCCACGACCAGCTTTTGCGGCATGTAGCCGATACGCAGCCGGGGCTGACGCCATACCACACCGCTGGTGGGCTGCAATAACCCCAGCACGGCGCGCACCAGCGTGGTCTTGCCAGCCCCGTTGGGGCCAATCAGCGTTACGATTTCCCCAGGCCGCACCTGCAAATCGATACGCTCAAGCGTGGATTGGCCAGCGAAGGTAACGGATACCTGTTCCAGGCGGATAAGCGGGCTTGTCATCAGGCGGCCTTGCAGCTCGCGCACAGCCCAACAACCTCGACGGTCTGAGTTTCCACCGAGAAGCCTATGCCTGCGGCCCCTTGGTCGATCGCTTCGCTGATACCTGGGTTTTCCAGCTCCACGGCCACGTGGCAGGTACGGCAGATCAGGAACTGGCCCTGATGGCTATGCTCGGGATGGATACAGCCAATGAACGCGTTGAGCGAGGCAATCCGATGCACCAGGCCGTTATCGAGTAGGAAGTCTAGTGCTCGATACACAGTAGGCGGGGCAGCCTTGCGGCCATCCTGTTCGCTTAGTACACCCAGGATGTCATAAGCACCCAATGGCCTATGGCTTTGCCACACCAGTTCCAGCACCCGGCGCCGTAAGGCCGTCAGGCGCAGGCCTTTCTGTTCGCACAACACGTCTGCTTCTGCCAGGGCAGAATGGACACAGTGAGAATGGTCGTGAGGGCGGTTGGCTAAAGGCGTAATAAACATGAGCGGGGCACATCTGGTGGAGAGACGTTATTATGTTACCCCTTTCCGCGGCTAAAGGTGCCTACCGTGTCCCGTCTTTTTTCATTGCTACTATGTGGTGCGCTAAGCTTGGGCTTCAGCACTGCGGCCTGTGCAGACCTTCAGGTGCTCACTAGTATCAAGCCATTGCAGCTTATCGCAGCCGCGGTACAGGACGGCATAGGTACGCCAGACGTGCTGTTGCCGCCAGGGGCCTCACCTCATAACTATGCGTTGCGGCCCTCAGAAGTACGCCGTGTGGGTAGCGCAAACCTGTTGTACTGGATCGGCCCGGACCTTGAAGGTTTTCTACAGCGGCCATTGACTCAGCGCACCTTGCCCAGTGTGGCTGTACAGACGTTGCCAGGTCTGCATTTGCGCCATTTCGACGACCATGGGCAGGCCCATGACGAGGACAGCGACGAACACGACCATGATCACCGCCCCGGCTCACTGGATGCTCACCTATGGTTAGACCCAGCCAATGCCCAAGTGATTGCCACTAAAATGGCCACGGATTTCGCACAAGCCGACCCGGCCAACGCACAGCGTTATGAGCAGAACCTGGCCAGCTTCATCCAGCGCCTGGGCCAACTGGACACGCGTATCCGCCAGCGGCTGGCCGGCGTAGCGAATAAACCGTTTTTCGTATTTCACGAGGGGTTCGATTATTTTGAGCAGGCCTATGGGCTGAAGCACGCCGGTGTATTCACAGTAGGCGCCGAGGTGCAGCCAGGGGCCGCGCATGTGGCAGCCATGCGGGCGCGGCTGGCTGAAGCGGGTAAGAGCTGTGTGTTCAGCGAGCCGCCCGCACGGCCACGGCTGGCAGATACGCTGACGGCTGGCCTGCCGGTTCGCCTGGCAGAGCTGGATGCACTGGGCGGTTTCGACGAGGCCACACCTCAAGGCTATGAGCATTTGCTCGAACGGCTTGCAGACGGCCTTGCTGGGTGCCTTGAAGCGCTCTAGAGCGCAAACGGCAGCATCTGCGTGACCTGCTGACGCTGTGCAAGGCGGTGCTCGAATTCGGCAGGGTCATGAATCAGCACGTCCCGGCCTGCGAAGGACTGTGCAGCAATCAGCCGGGACAGCCAGAACCGCACGCACGCAATGCGCAGCATCACTGGCCATAGTTGCACCTCGGCCGGGGTAAAACGCCGCTGGCGCGCATAGCCACCGAGCAACGCATTGGCCAATGCAGGCTGGAGGTGGCCGTCGGCAGTGGAGCACCAGTCGTTCACGCTGATCGCCACGTCATACAGCATCGGGCCTGCGCTGGCATTGTAGAAGTCGATCACGCCGGTCAGGTGCGTACCCTCGAACATGGCGTTATCTCGGAACAGGTCGCCGTGCAGGTTGGCCATGGGCAGCGCCAGTATGGCCTCACGGTGTTCGCGAATGTCGGCCAACGTTCCTTTCAGCAGGTTGGCCTGGTCGGCCGCCATGCCCTGCATCAGTCGCTCACCTTCGTTAAGCATCCAGGTCATGCCCCTGTCCGTACGCCGGTGCAGGATGCGGTCACGCGTGGCCACATGAAGGTTGGCCAGGAAGCCACCCAGCTCCGTACAGTGCTGGGCGTTGGGCGTGCCGATATGCTTGCCGGCCAGGCGTGGCTGCAACAGGGCCGGCTTGCCGGCGAGTTCGCGCAGGGCGACGCCATCCTTGCCTGCAATGGCAAAGGGCACCGGCAATTCGGCCTGGTGCAGCACTTCGAGCAGTTCCACAAAGAAAGGCAAGTCCTGAGTGGGGCCGCGCTCGACCAAGGTCAATACGAACTCACCTTGCTCCAGGCTTAC
>Ga0268349_1000101_pt1 | contig 17251 bp, 15 predicted proteins | sample G5R2_MAIN_18SEP2_FD_190164 | JGI IMG/M metagenome (GOLD analysis project Ga0268349, IMG submission 190164) | Phyllosphere microbial comminities from switchgrass, GLBRC, Michigan, United States - G5R2_MAIN_18SEP2017_LD1 | ecosystem: Host-associated > Plants > Phyllosphere > Phylloplane/Leaf...
CTTGGGTGTTGGTGGTTTCCAGGGTTTTACCGTTAGCACCCACCATCAACAGGGCCGATTTACCCGCTGGCGCGGTACCCCCTCTCACCAGGAAGTACCCGTCCAGGTTTTCCTCTCTGGTGTACTGGGTGTTCTGAGCCTGCTTGAGGGTGAAGTCGCCACCTGCCTTAGCGATAAACTCATCTTCGCCTGCCTTGATAACGGTGCCTTCATAGCGCCCATCGGTACCCAGTTGTACATTCACGCCACGTTTGCCATCGAGGAACGCAGGTACAGCCACACTGTTTTCGGTTAGCGTCTTCTGGCGGGTAGCGTCGCCACTGGCGCTCACATTAACGTCGCTGCCGGTGATGGTATCGACGCGAACAGCGGCCTTGGCATCCGTCCTGTTCAAGGTTTCAGTCGTCTTGGCAATGGCAGCCGGCGCCTCGTGGCTACCTGCGGTAAGGTTGACCGGCCCTTCCTTGGCCACATACTGGGTGCCCTCGTCTTTTAATAGCCCAGCCACCTGGGTATTCACCTGCTTGCCCTCCACGGCGGTAACAACGGGCGTTTCCACCCGTTTGCCTTGCTCACGGTTGAGGTAGGTGGCTTCCAGGTCAATGCCCAGGGAAGGCGGTACCATAGAATCTTCCTGGCCAGGCTGCTGGAACCTGGCAGGGTCTTCGCCGGTGAGCAGCCGCATCAGCGGTTTGGTCACATCTTCAACCTCCACGCTGACCGTGGGTTTGATTGCATACTGTTCGCGGGTGGTCTGTATGTCGTGTACTTCATGCACCGCCTCGCGCGTAATTTCGCGGGCGTTCTCGTTTACATTGCCTGCGGCTTTTACCAACCCGCCTTTGTAGTGAATGCGTTCATCCACATTGAAGTTGATGTCTGCAGCAGACGTTACTTCTGCCTGGGCCGAGGTGGCTTTTTCTTCGCTACGCGTTGATGTTTCCTGCTCATAGACGTGGCCAGAGCCCACGCGCTCTATGCCTCCAGTAACCTGCTCGCCAAAGGCGCGGCGGGTCTCGCGGGACGTTTCCTTGACCGTATCGAGTTGCGACACCACGTTGAGGTTTTTTGCATTCACGTCCACATTGCCTTCCTTGGACGTCACCTTGGAGCTGTCGAGGGTGACCGTTTCTCCGTCCAGTTGAACGGTACGGCCTGTCAATGAGCTGCCCGCTACCTTGGCTTCATCCAAGGTTGTTTGTTGAGATGTGGTTTTGTGGCCAACAGCCGCTTCATACTGTTTGGAGCCTGCCTTGCCATCCTCGGCCTTGCGGGTTTCCCCAGCCCTGGCATAGAACCCGGCTGTTTCATGGGTGGACACTTCATTACGGGTGGCTTTGGCCGGCAGCACATTCACGTTGCCTTTGGCTTTGTTCACGTTGGCGCCGCCAGCCGTTACGTCCGAGCCGATCACCGTGATGTCCGTGGCGCTGGTAGCGAGGTGGTCACCGTCGGTGGTGACAGAGGCGCGCACTACTTGTTCCTGGTTCCGAACACTGGACGTCTTGTCGCCTACCAGGCCTGCCAGCTTGGAGTCATGGCGGTGTTCCTTCACGTGAGTCACATCCACCACGCTTTCGATGATCACCGGCCCTTTTTTACCAATGGTCTGAGTGCCCCCCTTGCCATGCACAGTGCTGCCCTGGATCACTACATCATCGGAAATCAGCCGTGCCGTGCCTTCGGCCTTGAGGTGGCTGCCTCGTTGGCGCGTGCCGGTTTCTTCCCGGTCACCGTTTTCCCCAAACGCCCAGCCGCCGATCAGGTCACCCCGGTAGTCATTGCGGTTGGCTGTGCGTTTCACGGCCTGGCTGCCTACCTCGATACTGCCCGCCGTGATGTTGAGGTCACCCCGGCTAGTGATGTCGCTGCCCCGCACGGTCGCCTTGTCACCCGCGCTGAGGGTGACAGTACCTGCACTCAATGCCGAAGGCCGTGCCTTTTCCTCCAGGCTGCGTTCGGTTTTGTCGCCCCTCCAGAGGTGTTTGCGGTGGTGAGTTTCCGAGGTGCGGGTGGTGGTTTCAATGCCGCCTTCAATCAGCAGCTGGTTCCCGGCATTGATCGCAAGCGAATGGTCTGCTTGCAGGTCACTGGCACGCAGGGTCACATTGCGCCCTGCCTCAAGCGTCATGTCTGTCACTGCCGTGAGGGTATTGCCTTCCAGCAGGGTGCGGTGTTCTTCAGTGTTGTTGCTATAGGTTTCGGTGGTTACGAACCAGGTTTTCTTTTTCCAGTCTTCCCGCTGGCGCTTTACCTGCGCTTCGGTGGCAGCGTCCAGGGTCAGGTCACGGCTGGCTTTGGCGCGTACCGTACGGCCTGCCAGGCGGCTGCCGGTGAAGGTGATGTCCTGCCCGGCATCGAAGGCCAGTTCACCTTGGGTAGACGCCACAATGGTTTTGCCATTGCCCTCCCGGCCTACGCTCACATCGCCAGCGGATACCACATGCACGCCTTGTGTACCGAGCACGCTGGGCCCTGCCAGGCGGATGCCGGCGCCTTCCCGCGTGCTCACCATGCGAATGCGGCCTGCCTTCATTGCGCCCAGTACGTTAAGGTCGATGCCTGCTGCTTCGTCAGGGCGCTGCTGGGTTTCAAGTACCTGCAAACCGTCGGCAGCCACGCGGTTACGCCCGGCGATGGCAGTGAGGGCGCCTGTGGTTTCCAGCTGGCCTTCGTTGTTGATACGCGGGGCAATCAGGTCTACAGCGCCTTCAGCTGTGAGGCCGCGCCCACTGATATGAAGGTCGCCAGGGGCGGAGAAGGTGTTCAGGCCAGTGAGGCGCCCGTCCGTGACTTCTGGGGTACCGACCAGAAACACGGCCCGGGGCGTATTGATAAAGCCGACCCCTTGAACATGGATGCCGTTGGGGTTGGCCAGCACATAGTCCGCCGCTTGGCCAAAGATCTCCTGAGTACCCAGTACCGTGGACGGTAGTGCGCCTACCACCTGGTTGAGAATCACGCTTGCAGCTTGCCCTTGTAGCTGGGGGTTGCTCCCAAGCGCGCCCGCCAGCCGGGAGTCGCCTGGCGTAAGGGCATTGTTCAATACCAAGCCTTGCACAGGCACGTTGTAGTCGTTGAAGGGGTTATGGGACAGGCCACTGGGGCCGGGCGCCGTGATGTTTATCACCGGGATGCCGTTCTGCAAGTGCACCTGCGCACTGCCGTTGGGGCCTTGAACAGGTGTGATGCCCTCACCCAGTGCCAGCAGCGGTTGCAGCATCAAGGCGCCTGCAATGGACCAGCGAAGCGGGTCGGGGCGCAGGTGGAACAGCGGAGAACCTTTGGTTTTTTTCATTAGGGGTTTCTCTGGGGGTGGGGGATTAAAGCTTCAATTGCAGGGCAAGCCGCCAGTACCCCGGCGCAAGGGGACCATTGCGTCGGTACAGGCCACGCTGGTAGTCGGCGGTCAGGGTGGCGTGGGGGTGGTCGAGGGAAAAGCCCAGGCCGGCGCCAATCAACTGGTCGCCTCGCACGGGTGCAGGGCTGAACACGCGAGCGTCTCGGCCACGGCCATCGGCCCAGCCAGCGTCCAGGCCCAACGTGGGTGTAAGGCTCAGCCCTGCCCCTAGGGCGATGGGTAAATACAGTGCGTTGCGCCAGGCCAGGCCGCTGCCAGTCTCCACGCCTTGGTGGGCAAACCCCCGCACCTGCGACGCGTCGCCTAGTACAAAGCCTTCCAAAGAGGGCAAAGCGTCCTGGCTGTATTGGCCTTGCCAACTGTTGTTAACGATCCAGTGCAACCCGCCGATGCTGTAGCCAGCGGTACGGCTCACACTGGCGCGCCATTTTCCGTAACGTGCGGTACGTGCGTTGGACGCTTTGTGGGTGAGGTGGTTGTCGCTTCTCCAACCGCCCAGCCCCCGGGAATGGCCTATGAAGGTCGTCCAGGTCGTCTGGCCCGTCCATACGCCGTGAATGCCAGCCTCCAGCGCTTGGTAATGGGGGCTCTGATAGGGCAGGCGCAGGCGCTGGAACCGGGTTTGCTGCCGCTTGTCATCCAGGCGAAGGCTGGCGCTGAACAGGCGGTTCTGGTCTCGCCACAGGGTACGCTCAAGGGAGTAGCTGACCTGGCGTGTGGTGCCGCGGGTATTCAGGGGGCCGAACAGGCCTTTATCTGTACTGCGGAACTGGAAGTGGTGGGCCGCCAGGGCCAAGGTCCAGCGCCCGTAGGGAAGGCTGTAGTACAGCCCCAAGGTTTCACTGCCAGCAGGGCCTGCCTTATGGCTGAACGTGCCGTAAAGGCTCAGCGCGTCATTGCGCTCCAGGGGGCTGTCCAGGCTGGCGCCAAGGGTGGTTCGGTGGCGCCCCGTGCCAAGGCTGCCGCCATTGTCCCACGTGGCCGACACCTGCCAGCGTGGCAAGCGTGCGAGGGTGCGCAGCAGAATGCGCGACCCTCCCGGCAATGCGCCTGGTTCGATGTCGGCAGTGAGGTTTACCGAACGTAGCCGGTTGAGCTGGTCTAGCCCGCTTTCAAGGTCTCGCAGGTAAAGGGGCTGGCCGATCATGCCGGGGAACGCACTGGCCAGGCTGATGGGAAGGTCCTGGTCGGCCAGTTCGATCGCTTCCACAAAGCCTTCTTCGATGGCCAATGAAAGCGGCTGATGGTCGCTGGGCGGGCTGAGTAATAGCGGGCGGCTGGCCACGTAACCTGCGCCGGCGTACGCCTTTGTGATGGCCGCCAGTAAACGGTTTATCTGGCCTGGGCTCATGCAGGGCTTGAGCACAGGCTGCATGGCGGTACGAAGGCGGTGATCGGTGATTACCCGGTTGCCGCTCAGTTGCACGCCGGTCAAGTACCAGCAAGGTGCATCCGGTTGTTCTTCAGGCGGTATTGGCCGGCTATCGGGGTCAGGAGCGCGTGGCGCACCACGCCGAAGCTGGTGCTCACGCGCAGCCTGCTCAATGGCTTCACGCCGCTGCTGGGCCTCTTCCAGAAATCGATTGGCCTCTAACGGTACGGAAGCAGGCTCGCTGGCCTGTAGCCCTGAGCTGCAAAAAGCCCAAACGAGAACGATACTCAAATAGATAGGGCGACTAGTGCGCATCGATAAAAACCACTCGAACGAATGGCTTTTACCTTACCGGCTCGACGCCTGTGAGCGCGTTAGGGCAGGTCTGGCAGGAAGGCGTGAGGCGGCCTAGGCTGTTGCAGGAAATGTCCTAGGACCTGTTGCGTGCAGGTTCAGGGGCGGATCTCGATCAACGTGCCGTCCTTTACCAGGTTCCATACCTCACGCATGTCGTCGTTTTTCAAAGCAATGCAGCCGTCGGTCCAGTCCAGCGACTGAAAATACCACTCAGGGTAGTCCTCGCTGGCAGGCGTGCCGTGAATCATGATCATGCTGCCCGGCGCCACACCGGCCTCTTGGGCCTTGGCGGCATCCCGGGTGTTGGGGTAGGACAGGTGCAGGGCCAGGTTGTAGCGGTCACTCACTTTGCGCCAGTCTACCCAATACAGGCCTTCAGGCGTGCGCTTGTCACCCTCGCGCTCCTTGGGGCCCTTGGGTTGCTTGCCCAAGGACACCTTGTAGGTCTTGATAGGCACCCCCTGGCTGATCAGTTGCAACTGACGTGTGGATTTGATCACCAGCAGCTTATCCACCCGCGCCGAAGGCGCAAGCGGGCTCGTCGCCGGCGGCACCAGCGGGCGGGTGATGATTGTCTGGGTGAAAGCGGCATTGGCCACGCTTGCGAACGCCAGGCATAACAACGCGAACAGCACACGCATCGGCAGCTTCAGCTCAGGGGGGGTAGGGGCATATTCTAAAGCACGGCCACCGTGTGGGAGAAGCCTGCCCCGACAAAGCTGCAGGCTTTCATAGAGGGCCGATCCCGCTAGCCCGGAGGGTCGTTTTTAGAGGTTGGGCAATACGGTTGTTTGTTGCATGATGGAGGCCGGGCCTTGTGGTGAGGAAAACCATGCTTGAGGAGTTGTTGCGCCGTATTGGCAATCATGTTCCGCTTGCGCTGGAAACCGATGCACGCTTTCCGGAAGCCGCTGTGCTGGTGCCCATTACACGTGGCGACAACCCGGAAATGATACTTACCCTTCGTGCTGCAGGGTTATCGACCCATGGCGGCGAAGTGGCCTTTCCAGGCGGTCGCAGAGACCCAGAGGACCCGGACCTGGTCTTCACCGCCCTGCGCGAGGCCGAGGAGGAGATCGGGCTGCCGCCCGGTATGGTGGAAATCATAGGGCCTCTTAGCCCTCTGGTCTCTCGCCACGGCTTGAAGGTAACGCCTTATGTGGGGCTTATTCCCGATTATGTGGAGTACCGCCCAAACGACGCGGAAATTGCCGCGGTGTTCTCGGTGCCGCTGGCTTTTTTCCGGCAGGACCCGCGCGAGCACACGCACCGCATCGACTACCAAGGCCGAAGCTGGTACGTCCCCAGCTACCGTTTCGACCGCTACAAGATATGGGGCCTTACGGCCATCATGATCGTGGAACTGGTCAATGTGCTGTATGACGCCAATATTTGCATGGACAGGCCCGTTGGGCCGTTCAGCGAAACCTGACCAGCCTGCGGGAGCAGTACTGTGAACGATCACCCTGCCGAACGCCCAGTGCGTTCCCCCTGCGTAAGCGTCTGTGCCATGGACGAGTACGATCTGTGCATCGGCTGCCAGCGCACGGGTGATGAGATCACCCGCTGGGGGCGAATGAGCAATGAGGAACGCCGGCAGGTCATCGCACAGGCCCATGAGCGTGCGCGGCAGCAGGGCGTATTGCTGTAAGCGGCCAACGCCTGATGTAGAATGCGCGCCTTTATGGGGTGCGCACCCGGCGGCCCTCGACTCGTTCACCTTGAGGACCTTCCCATGACCCGTATCGGTACCCCCCTGTCGACCACGGCTACCCGTGTGCTGCTCTGTGGCTCTGGCGAGCTGGGCAAGGAAGTGGTGATCGAGCTGCAACGCTTGGGTGTGGAGGTCATTGCCGTGGACCGCTACCCCAACGCGCCGGCCATGCAGGTCGCGCACCGCAGCCATGTGGTGAACATGCTTGATGGCGACGCCCTGCGCGCAGTGATCGAGCTGGAAAAGCCCCATTACATCGTGCCCGAAATCGAAGCCATTGCCACGGCTACCCTGGTGGCACTGGAAAACGAAGGGTTTACGGTTATTCCTACCGCACGTGCTGCACAGCTGACCATGAACCGGGAGGGCATTCGCCGCCTGGCAGCCGAGGAGTTGGGCTTGCCTACCTCACCTTACCGTTTTGCTGACACCGTTGAGGACTACCGTGAAGCCGTGCAGGTGCTGGGCTTCCCCTGCGTGGTCAAGCCGGTGATGAGCTCTTCGGGCAAGGGGCAGAGCCTGTTGCGCAGCGACGCTGATGTGCAGGGTGCGTGGGACTACGCCCAGGAAGGAGGGCGCGCTGGCAAAGGCCGCGTAATCGTCGAAGGGTTCATCGACTTCGATTATGAAATCACGTTGCTGACGGTTCGTCATGGCAACGGCACCACCTTCTGCGAGCCGGTAGGGCATCGTCAGGAAAAGGGCGACTACCAGGAGTCCTGGCAGCCTCAGGCCATGAGCGAGAAAGCACTGGAAGCCTCACGTGAGGTGGCCCGGGCTGTGACTGAAGCCTTGGGCGGGCGGGGCATGTTCGGGGTAGAGCTGTTCATCAAGGGTGACCAGGTGTGGTTCAGCGAAGTGTCTCCGCGCCCCCATGACACTGGCCTGGTAACACTCATTTCCCAGGACCTGTCCCAGTTTGCCTTGCATGCGCGTGCCATTCTGGGCCTGCCTGTCCCCGTGGTGCGCCAGTTCGGCCCGTCGGCTTCGGCAGTGGTGCTGGTGGAAGGCACTTCGCAGCAAACAGCCTTCGCTAACCTGGGTGTCGCACTCAGTGAGCCGGACACGGCCTTGCGCCTGTTTGGCAAGCCGGAAGTGAACGGGCAGCGCCGTATGGGTGTGGCTCTGGCCCGCGATGAATCCATCGAGGCCGCGCGTGCCAAGGCCACTCGCGCCGCTCAGGCGGTGAAGGTGGAGTTATAGGCCCGCCCAGCGAAGCCTTCGAACCCTTTCGCAGGCTGGCGCCTGCTCCCACAGGGTGCCTGCGCTTGAAGGGCAAGGCCTATCGGTCAAAGCGTGGTGTCACGTGTCTCTTTCAGGCACGCCACTGCCAGCAGGCTGATCAGGGCGGCGGCGGACACATAACCGCCTACCCAACCCAGGCCGCCCATTTCCACCAGCTTCTGTGCAAAAAACGGCGCCGCCGAGGCGCCCACGATGCCGCCCAGGTTATAGGCCGCCGAGGCACCGGTGTACCGCACTCGCGTTGGAAACAGCTCAGGCAGCAAGGCGCCCATGGGCGCAAAGGTGGCCCCCATCAGCAGCAGCTCGATACTCAGGAAGATCACCACTGCAGTGGTCGAACCCTGTGTCAGCAAAGGCTCCATCGCAAAACCTGACAACAATGCCAGCACGCCGCTTGCCAATAGCACAGGCTTGCGCCCATAGCGGTCGCTGAGCCATGCTGACACGGGCGTTGCTGCGGCCATGAACAGCACAGCGAAACACAGCATGGCCAGAAAACCCTGCCGGCTATAGCCCAAGGTTTTTACGCCATAGCTGAGTGAGAACACCGTAGAGATGTAGAACAGGGCATAGCACACCACCATGGCCGCAGCGCCAAGCAGGGTAGGGCGCCAATGGCGGGTGAAGACCTCGAGCACTGGCACCCGAGCGGTCTGGTGGCGTGCCAGGGCTGCAGCGAATACCGGTGTTTCAGCCAGCTTGAGGCGAACGTACAGGCCCACCACCACCAGTACCGCACTGAGCAGGAAGGGTAAACGCCAGCCCCAGGCCCTGAACTGCTCATCGTCCAAGCCAACTGCCAAGGCAAGGAACATTCCGTTTGCCGCAAGAAAACCAATCGAAGGGCCAAGCTGGGGGAACATCCCAAACCAGCCGCGTTTTCCCTTGGGCGCATTTTCCGTTGCCAGCAATGCCGCACCGCCCCATTCTCCCCCAAGACCCAAGCCTTGACCAAACCGTAGCAAGCACAGCAACGCCGGGGCCCACAGGCCGATCTGGTCATGGCCGGGAAGTACGCCAATCAAGGTTGTACATATGCCCATCAACAGTAGGGACGCCACGAGCGTGGCTTTTCGGCCCACCCGGTCTCCGAAGTGGCCGAACAAGGCCGAACCTAGCGGCCGCGCCAGAAAGGCAATGCCAAATGTGAGAAACGCGGCGAGCATCTGCGCGGTGCCCGAACTCTGTGGAAAGAACACCGGCCCTATCACCAATGCGGCGGCCGTGGCGTACACATAGAAATCGTAGAATTCGATGGCGGTGCCAATAAAGCTGGCAGTAGCAACCCGGGCAAGGGAATTGACGGGTTGCCCCGCTGTAGCGTCATCGGCAGCAAGGGTGGTAGCAGTCATGGGCATCTCGGCAGTCTGTGGCCAAACGCAACAGGGCGGCGCTGGCGTATTGTTTTAATACCGTGCAGAACGATAGCCAGGATAGCCGAAGACGCCGAGAGAAAGCGTGCGTGCCTAACGCGATGGGCCAGGCGCATAGCGCTGCAGCTGGGCAATGTCTGCCTGCAGGCCTTGAATCATTTGCTGTGCCTGAGCCAACTGTTGCTCCAGTTCGACTACCCGAGCGGCAGCGCCTAACGAAGGCGGCTCGGCAAAGCGAACACGTGGCCTGGTGGTCTCTTTGATACCGGCCTGCTCCACAGCGCCTTCCAAGCGCTTGGCCAGCTGGTAGGCCTGTAGCACCGGCTCGGTAGGGTTTGCTTCCTTGAGCTGCGCGGCCTTATAGCTGAACAGCGCGGTGGTGCGGGCGTCTGCCACTTTGGCCTTGGCAATGTCGCTAACGGACTCGCCCTGCAGGTTACGTTTGGTCGAGTAGCCGCCTTGGGCCAGTAGCGCGGTTGCCACTTCGCTCTGGCTCTCCAGCGCCAGGTGCAAGGGGGTGTTCCCTTGGGCGTTGCTGGCACGCAGGTGGGTCAGGCCATGAGCCGACAGTTGTGTAAGCAAGGCAGCCGCCTGTTCGCTGGAAACGCCCGGCGCTCGGGCTAGTGCGTGAGCTGCCGTGTCCCCTCGTTTCGAAGAGGTGGCTGCAGGGTCTGCGCCCGCCGCAAGCAGGTCGGTTATGTGCTGCAGGTCTGGCACTGGTTTGGCCAACGCCCTACGTAAGTCGTGATTTTGTTGCTGGTGTTCTTCACGCCGATGCCACCCGGCCGAGCGGGCTTGGCCAGCAGCATCCGGGTGTTCGCTGTTGGGGTCGGCAAAGGCTGGGCGGGTGAAGGCTACTGAAGATAACGTACTGACAAGCGGAAGTTTCATAGCGCACCTACGTGCTGAAGACACGTGGCCACTGTACCGACCTGCGCCTAAAAACAGCGTAGTAGAGCGGCTGTGCACGTAAAGAGTGCGTAAGGAATGAAGCCTGTGGTGACTGCGTTAGGGTGTGGCCGGTGGTAGGTGTTGCCACGCCAACAGGCGTTTTACGCAGTTTTCTTCGGTTTCCAGGATCTCCAGGCGGTAGCGCCCTACCTTCAGGCACACCGCCCGCTCGGGAATGGACTCCAGCGCCTCGGTCACCAGCCCGTTCAATGTTTTTGGGCCGTCGCTGGGCAAATGCCAGCCCAGCACCTTGTTCAGGTCGCGCAAGCTGGCGGCGCCGTCCAGGATGTAACGGCCATCGGCCTGAGGGAAGACGTGGGGGTGGCTAGCGGCCTGCTCGCTTTCGAACTCGCCTACGATTTCTTCGAGAATGTCCTCCAGCGTAACCAGGCCCAAGACCTCGCCGTATTCGTCCACCACCATACCCAGGCGGCGCTGCTGTTTATGAAAATTCAATAACTGGATGTGCAAGGGCGTACCTTCAGGCACGAAATACGCCTCGTAGCAGGCACCAAGGAGGTCCTGTTCAGTCAAGCTGCGACTTGGCAGCAGGTGGCTGATCTGGCGGGTATTGACCACCTTGTCCACTTGGTTGATGTCGCCTCGAAACACCGGCAGGCGTGTATGGCGGCTAACCATCAACTGGTCGATGATCTGCTCCAGCGGGTCGTTCAGGTCCAGGCCGTCCACTTCATGGCGGGGTACTAGAATGTCATTCACAGTCATCTGGTCCAGCCCCATGATGCTGGCAGCAATGGTTTGCCGGGCTGCACGGCCTTCTGCTTCAGGGCCTTGCGAGGCATCGGCATGGCGTTGGTCCATGCTCCCGGAAGGTGGCGAATGAGGTCGCGGTGTGGAGAGTGGCCCCACCATGGCCTGTTGCAGGCTGGCCAAAGGGGCCATGGCGCGCACGGGAAGCCATAGCAAAGGCCCGGGCGTGCTGAAGCGATCCGGGTAACGCTGGGCAAGCAGCCTTGGCAGGGTGCCGGTGAGCAAGGCAATGGTCAGCCAGGCCAGTACTGCACCATAGGCAGCGCCTGTATCACCTCGCCAGTGTTGACCCAGCACCACCGCCAGGCTGATGGCAATCACCTGAAACATCAGGCGCGCCAGCACCAGGCTAAGCCGCTCACGGTCCGCCGCACGTTGGCCACGCCCGTGTCGAAGGCGTCGGGCCTGGTCGTAGGTGCCGAGCCCGGCAGACCACAGCAGCGCCAAGGCAATGCCACCAGCGGCAGGTGCAACAGTCAGGGGCGTCATAACGGGCGCTCAGATATGAAGGATGTATTCACGAACCAGCTTGCTGCCGAAATAAGCCAGCATCAGCAGCACAAAGCCTGAGAGGGTCCAGCGAATGGCCACGTGCCCACGCCAGCCCAGGCGCGTACGCCCCCATAGCAGCACACTGAACACGATCCACGCCAGGCAGGAGAGCAGGGTCTTATGCACCAAGTGCTGAGCGAACATGTTCTCCAGGAACAGCCATCCCGAGATCAGGGACAGCGACAGCAGCACCCACCCGGCCCAGAGGAAGCCGAACAGCAGGCTTTCCATGGTTTGCAGCGGCGGAAACGCGCGGATAGGGCCTGACGGGTGCTTGTGCTTGAGCTGATGGTCCTGGGCTAGCAGCAGCAGCGCCTGGAACGCCGCAATCGTGAACACCCCATACGCCAGAATGGACAGCAGGATATGGGACAGGATGCCAGGCTCGTCATCGATGCGCGGTACGGTGCCCGGTGGTACGAACTGTGCCACTAGCACCGTAACGACACCCAAGGGGAACAGCAGCACCAGCAGGTTTTCCACGGGCAGTGAAGCACAGGCCAGCAAGGTGAGGGCGATCACGGCCACGGCGATCAGGCTAGCCGCTGTGATGAAGTCCAGGTTGAGCCCGCCAGGGGTCAGCATCTGTGACGACACGGCCAGCGCCTGCAACAGCACGGCCACGACACCGGCACCGCACAGCAAGCGCTTGCTCGATTTGGCCCCGCGTGCAAGCCGAGTGCCCTGGTAGGCCGTGACGGCGGCGTAGATCAGCGCTGAGGCGAGGCTGGGAAGCAGACTGGAGGGCAAGGGGAGCATAGGTCCTGACGAGCGGCCATTAAAGGCGCGAGTGTGGCATAGAACCTCGACCCGGATAAAGACTACCGACAGCCCCTGTGTCAGGCCAGGCAACTTCCCGCTATAATCGCCGGTCTTCCCTTGCCCGTGGCCAGAGCACATCGGCAGGCCGCATGCCACTTCGGTTCGACGAAGCCTGTAAAGGATCGCCCCCATGTTTGAAAATCTTTCCGACCGTCTTTCCCAGACGCTTCGCCACGTTACCGGCAAGGCGAAGCTGACCGAGGACAACATCAAGGACACCTTGCGCGAAGTGCGCATGGCCTTGCTCGAAGCCGACGTTGCCCTGCCGGTGGTGAAGGACTTCGTCAACGCTATCAAGGAGCGGGCGGTCGGTACCGAGGTGTCACGCAGCCTCACACCAGGCCAGGCGTTTGTGAAGATCGTGCAGGCCGAGCTGGAATCGGTCATGGGCGCGGCGAACGAAGACCTGATGCTTAATGTGGCACCGCCGGCCGTGGTGTTGATGGCCGGCCTGCAGGGCGCGGGTAAAACCACCACCGCTGCCAAGCTGGCCCGCTTTCTGAAAGAGCGCAAGAAAAAGTCGGTGATGGTGGTGTCGGCGGACGTGTACCGCCCGGCCGCCATCAAGCAGTTGGAAACCCTGGCCGGTGAGGTGGGCGTAACCTTCTTCCCGTCCGATATCAGTCAGAAGCCTGTTGCCATCGCCGAGGCCGCCATCCGCGAGGCCAAGCTCAAATTTATCGACGTGGTCATCCTCGACACCGCCGGCCGCTTGCACATCGACGCCGACATGATGACCGAGATCCAGGCGCTGCACGCCGCGGTCAAGCCCGTTGAAACCCTGTTTGTGGTCGATGCCATGACGGGGCAGGACGCAGCCAATACGGCCAAGGCGTTTGGTGATGCGCTGCCGCTGACCGGCGTGGTGCTCACCAAGGTGGACGGCGATGCCCGTGGCGGTGCGGCGCTGTCCGTGCGCTCCATCACAGGCAAGCCCATCAAGTTCATCGGCATGGGCGAGAAGACCGAAGCCCTGGAGCCTTTCCACCCGGACCGTATCGCCTCGCGCATCCTGGGAATGGGTGACGTGCTCAGCCTGATCGAGCAGGCCGAGCAGAACCTGGACAAGGACAAGGCCGAGAAGCTCGCCAAGAAAATCAAGAAGGGTAAAGGCTTCGACCTCGAAGACTTCCGTGACCAGTTGCAGCAAATGAAAACCATGGGCGGCCTGGGCAGCCTGATGGAAAAACTGCCCAACATCGGCGGCGTGAACCTTTCGCAAATGGGCAATGCCCAGGGCGCGGCTGAAAAGCAGTTCAAACAGATGGAAGCGATCATCAATTCCATGACCCCGGCCGAACGTCGCGACCCAGACCTGCTCAGCGGCTCGCGCAAGCGCCGTATCGCCTTAGGTTCAGGTACGCAGGTCCAGGACGTGGGCCGCTTGATCAAGCAGCACAAGCAGATGCAGAAAATGATGAAGAAATTCTCGGCCAAGGGCGGCATGGCAAAAATGATGCGCGGCCTTGGTGGGATGATGCCCGGCGGCATGCCGCGCCTTTGATGCGACTGGGCATGCCGTTCGGCGAGCCGTTCGGCGAGCCGTTTGGTTGCCTTTTTCGACGCCTGCCCGCCTCAGGGGCAAAAGGAGTTTGCAAAAACTCCTGCGTTCCCTGAGAATATGCGGCCTTTCGGGCACCCGTGCCCGCTGTGCCTTACAGATTTGCAGCACCGACAACAGGAACGATGTTCATATGGTAACCATCCGTCTTGCCCGTGGCGGCTCTAAAAAGCGCCCGTTTTACCACCTCACCGTGACCGATAGCCGCAATGCGCGCGACGGTCGTTTCAACGAGCGTGTTGGCTTCTTCAACCCGATCGCTGCCGGTGGCGAAGTTCGCCTGTCCGTCAACCAGGAGCGCGTAAGCTACTGGCTGTCCCAGGGCGCCCAGCCGTCTGAGCGTGTTGCTCAGCTGCTGAAGGACGCTGCCAAGGCTGCTGCCTGAGCAGTATGAACCCGACGCCAGACGCCGCAGATGACCTCATCGTCATCGGCAAAATTGTTTCGGTGCACGGTGTTCGCGGTGAAGTGAAGGTGTACTCCTTTACCGACCCGATTGAAAACCTGCTTGATTACACACGCTGGACGCTTCGGCACGAAGGCACCGTGAAGCAGGTGGACATGATCAGTGGCCGTTCGCAGAACAAGGTCCTGGTCGCAAAGTTGAAAGGTCTTGATGACCGTGAAGAGGCCCGCCTCCTTGCTGGTTACGAGATCTGCATCGCGCGCAGCCTGCTGCCCGACCTCTCTGATGGCGACTACTACTGGTGGCAGCTTCAGGGGTTACAGGTCATTGATGGCAAAGGGCAGGTGTTGGGCAAGGTTGATCACCTGCTCGAAACCGGCGCCAACGATGTAATGGTGGTCAAGCCTTGTGCAGGTAGCCTGGATGATCGCGAGCGGCTGTTGCCCTATACGGACGACTGCGTGCAAGCCATCGATTTGGGTGCCGGTGTAATGAGGGTTGAGTGGGATGCGGATTTCTAGGCCATGGCGAGCCTGCGCATAGAAGTCATCACCCTGTTTCCGGAGATGTTTTCGGCCATCAGCGAATACGGCATTACCAGCCGCGCGGTAAAGCAGGGTTTGCTTGAGCTGACCTGTCGCAACCCGCGGGCCTACACCACGGACCGTCACCACACGGTGGACGACCGCCCGTTCGGCGGTGGGCCGGGAATGGTAATGAAGATCAAGCCACTGGAAGATGCGCTGGCCGAGGCCAGGCAGGCAACCGGAGGCACGGCGAAGGTGATTTACCTGTCGCCACAAGGCCAACGCCTGACACAGGCTGCGGTGAAGCAACTGGCAACGGCGGAATCCCTGATTCTGATTGCCGGGCGGTATGAAGGCATCGACGAGCGTTTCATTGAAGCGCATGTGGATGAAGAGTGGTCGATTGGCGATTACGTGTTGTCCGGTGGCGAGCTGCCGGCCATGGTGCTGATTGATGCGGTTACACGTTTGCTGCCTGGAGCTTTAGGGCATGCAGACTCCGCGGAGGAGGATTCCTTCACGGATGGCCTGCTGGATTGCCCGCACTACACCCGGCCTGAGGTGTATGCGGAACGGCGTGTACCCGACGTGTTGCTTAGTGGCAACCATGCACATATCCGGCGCTGGCGTTTGCAGCAGTCCCTTGGGCGGACCTACGAACGACGGCCTGATCTTCTGGAAAGTCGCTCACTTTCTGGAGAAGAGCAAAAGCTGCTGGCGGAGTATCTCCGTGAGCGGGACGATAGTTAACGTATCGATGGCAAATGAATCACCTTTGCCTTAGGAGCACAGCATGACCAACAAGATTATCCTTCAGCTCGAAGCCGAGCAGATGACCAAGGAAATCCCGACCTTCGCACCTGGCGACACCGTTGTCGTTCAAGTGAAGGTAAAGGAAGGCGAGCGTACCCGCTTGCAGGCCTTCGAGGGTGTTGTCATCGGCAAGCGTAACCGCGGCGTCAACAGCGCATTCACCGTTCGCAAGATCTCCAACGGTGTTGGCGTTGAGCGTACCTTCCAGACCTACAGCCCACAGATCGACAGCCTGGCCGTGAAACGTCGTGGTGACGTGCGTAAAGCCAAGCTGTACTACCTGCGCGAGCTGTCTGGCAAGGCTGCCCGTATCAAGGAAAAGCTTTCCTGATAGCGGCATAAGCCTCCAAGGCTTACCCCGAAAACCCCGGCCACTGTGCCGGGGTTTTCTGTTCTAGTACGTCTATAAAGCATGTGTCTGCTCATCATCTTCTAAGGTCTGAGTGCTCATAAGCTGTTCACGGGTTTAGTTTTTCAATGAAAGCACCGCTGAGATTGGAGTGGGATTTCCAATGTCGCGTTTTAAAAAAAATTATTTAAGCTTAAGCGTTCTACAGGTGGCGTGAAAATGATTATGCACACTCAATTTGGAGGTATGCATATGAACCATTTAGTAGATTTCGACGCATCAGGTAGTCCAGTTCTGCCAGCTCTAAATAGAATGTCGGCAGGGCAGTATCTTCAATCGGCTTCTGGCGAATACCAGCTTCTGCTTCAAGAGGACTCAAACCTCGTCTTGAGGCACAATGGAAATGTTATCTGGATTGCCAATGATAGCCAGCGCTACAGTCGATACTATGAAATAAAGCACTTCGAGCGTACTTTTGTAATTATGCGTGAGTACCTTGAAGTTCATCAGCCCGCACAGAAGCGATACTGGTGTTCTGTAGGGTACAGTGCACACGGTAATAATCATGATGCAGGTCAGCGAAGGGTCTTTGCCGTATTGCAGGATGATGGGAGCCTAGTGCTGATTGATAAGGTTCCGTTATGGAGTGTAAATAAGTCGCTGTGGGATTTTTCTGCGGCTGGCGTAGGCATTAGGTTTGATTCAGGGCATGTGCTTGAAGTTGGTAAGGAGCATGTGACAGAGGGCGCTAGGTTAGTATTTCAGCCAGATGGCGCGCTAGTGAGCTTTGCTCCAAGTGGAGCTCGGCTCTGGAGTAGTGGGACTCAGGGACAGGGCGCTAACCTAGCCTTCATGCAGCCAGATGGAAATTTTGTGATTAGTGCGAACGGGCGCATTTTGTGGCAATCAAATACGGGGGGGCAATCCAGGCGCTTACGCGCAGCTCCAACCCAATGGAAATTTCTGTATCGCTATTGAGCGTCCTGTTTGGGCTCGGTTTGGTCTTAGGCAAGCGCCTAAGCGAAAAGTAATGCATTGGGGGATTGTAAGTTATCCCGTTTTTAAATTTGGCTGAGC
>Ga0268349_1000102_pt1 | contig 17116 bp, 14 predicted proteins | sample G5R2_MAIN_18SEP2_FD_190164 | JGI IMG/M metagenome (GOLD analysis project Ga0268349, IMG submission 190164) | Phyllosphere microbial comminities from switchgrass, GLBRC, Michigan, United States - G5R2_MAIN_18SEP2017_LD1 | ecosystem: Host-associated > Plants > Phyllosphere > Phylloplane/Leaf...
TCGAAGCCATTGCCGATCAGGTGTCGCGCCTTCAGGTTCAGACCCTGGATGACAACTGCGACGAGTACGGCATCACCGAATTCAAGATGAACGATGAGCGCCAAGGCATCGTTCATGTCATTGGGCCCGAGCAAGGGGCTACGTTGCCGGGCATGACCGTGGTATGCGGCGATTCCCACACCTCCACTCACGGCGCGTTCGGTGCGCTGGCCCATGGTATCGGCACCTCGGAAGTGGAGCATGTGCTCGCCACCCAGTGCCTGGTGGCCAAAAAGATGAAAAACATGCAGGTGCTGGTGGAAGGCACCTTACCCTTTGGTGTAACGGCCAAAGACATTGTGCTGGCCGTGATCGGCAAAATCGGCACGGCGGGCGGTAATGGCCATGCCATTGAGTTTGCGGGCAGCGCCATTCGCGACCTGTCTGTGGAAGGCCGCATGACCATCTGCAACATGTCCATCGAGGCCGGCGCACGCGTAGGCCTGGTGGCCTGTGACGAGAAAACCATTGCCTACGTGAAAGGCCGGCCATTCTCACCGACGGGTGATAACTGGGCTAGGGCCGTAGACGCCTGGCAGTCGCTGAAATCTGACGACGATGCCCACTTCGACACGGTAGTGCGCCTGGAAGCGGCGCAGATCAAGCCGCAGGTCAGCTGGGGCACGTCGCCTGAAATGGTCCTAGCGGTTGACCAGGCTGTGCCGGACCCGGCCGCTGAAGCCGACCTGGTCAAGCGAGGGTCCATCGAACGTGCCCTGAAGTACATGGGGTTGCGCGCGAACCAGCCGATCACCGAGATTCGCCTGGACCGTATCTTTATCGGCTCCTGCACCAACTCGCGTATCGAAGACCTGCGCGCCGCAGCCGTCGTTGCCAAAGGCCGCAAGGTAGCCGCCACCGTGAAGCAGGCCATCGTGGTGCCCGGTTCCGGGCTGGTCAAAGCCCAGGCTGAGCAGGAAGGGCTGGATCGCGTCTTCATTGACGCCGGCTTCGAGTGGCGTGAGCCTGGTTGCTCCATGTGCCTGGCCATGAACCCGGACCGTTTGGAAGCCGGTGAGCATTGCGCGTCCACCTCCAACCGCAACTTTGAAGGGCGCCAGGGGGCCGGTGGCCGTACTCATCTGGTCAGCCCCGCCATGGCCGCCGCTGCGGCCGTGACCGGCCACTTCATTGATGTGCGTGAATTGACCCAGGAGAGCGCAGCATGAAAGCCTTCACCCAACACACCGGCTTGACCGTGCCGCTGGATCGCGCCAACGTTGACACCGATCAGATCATTCCCAAGCAGTTTCTCAAATCCATCAAGCGCACGGGGTTCGGTCCCAACCTGTTCGATGAATGGCGCTATCTGGACGTAGGCCAGCCCTACCAGGACAATTCCAAGCGCCCCTTGAATACCGAGTTCGTGCTCAACCAGCCACGCTACCAGGGCGCCAGCGTGCTGCTGGCCCGTGAAAACTTCGGTTGCGGCTCTAGCCGCGAACACGCGCCTTGGGCGTTGGATGAATATGGCTTCCGGTGTGTGATTGCGCCCAGCTATGCCGACATCTTCTTTAATAACAGCTTCAAGAACGGCCTGTTGCCGATCATTCTTGACGCTACCGACGTAGACGACCTGTTCAAACAGGTAGAGGCCGAGCCCGGCTACCAGCTGGCTATCGACCTGGATACCCAGAGCGTGACTCGCCCGGACGGCAAGGTGTACCGTTTCGAGGTAGACGCCTTCCGCAAACACTGCCTGCTTCATGGCTTGGATGACATCGGCCTGACCCTGCAGGATGCCGAGGCTATTCGCGCGTTCGAAGCAGGCCACAAGGCCAGCCAGCCCTGGCTGTTCCGCTGAAGCGAACCACCCACGCACGCATTTCTACCGGCACCCTGTGGGGTGCCGTTTGCCTATGAAGAGGAACGCATGAGCAAGCAGATCCTGGTTCTCCCCGGCGATGGTATCGGCCCTGAAATCATGGCCGAAGCTGTCAAGGTACTGAACGTTGCCAATGAGCGTTTCAGCCTCGGCCTGACGTTGACAGAAGATGTGATCGGCGGTGCCGCCATCGACCGTCATGGCGTGCCCCTGGCCGACGAAACCCTGGACCGTGCGCGGGCTGCCGATGCGGTGCTGCTAGGCGCTGTCGGTGGTCCCAAATGGGACAAGATCGAACGCGACATCCGCCCCGAACGCGGGCTGCTGAAAATCCGCGGCCAGTTGGGCCTGTTCGCCAACCTGCGACCGGCCATCCTGTACCCGCAATTGGCGGACGCCTCCTCGCTCAAGTCGGAGATCGTTGCCGGGCTGAACATTCTTATCGTGCGGGAGCTGACGGGCGGCATCTATTTCGGCGCCCCTCGGGGGACTCGCGAGCTGGAAAACGGCGAGCGTCAGGCCTACGACACATTGCCCTACAGCGAGAGCGAAATCCGGCGTATCGCCCGAGTGGGCTTCGACATGGCCAAGGCGCGCGGCAAAAGGCTATGCTCTGTGGACAAGGCCAACGTGCTGGCCTCCAGCCAACTGTGGCGTGAAGTGGTGGAGGAGGTTGCAAAGGATTATCCTGAGGTCGAACTCAGCCATATGTACGTGGACAACGCTGCCATGCAGCTGGTGAAGGCGCCCAAGCAGTTCGACGTGGTGGTAACAGACAACCTGTTCGGTGACATTCTGTCCGACGAGGCGTCCATGCTTACCGGTTCCATCGGCATGCTGCCCTCGGCCTCCTTGGATGCCAGCAACAAAGGCATGTACGAACCCTGCCACGGATCGGCCCCAGACATTGCAGGGCAGGGTATTGCCAATCCATTGGCGACCATCCTGTCGGTGTCAATGATGCTGCGCTACAGCTTCAACCAGGGCGACGCTGCCCAGGCCATCGAGACGGCGGTCGGGAAAGTGCTGGATCAGGGCCTGCGTACCGGCGACATCTGGTCGGCAGGTTGCACCAAGGTGGGTACACAGGAAATGGGCGACGCGGTAGTCGCGGCCCTGCGAAATCTGTAATCTCTCGGGCCCGCCGTCTCGCTTGCCAGAGCGGCGGCTCACATTTTTTCCAAGGGTACAGTTGCGATGAAACGTGTAGGTCTGATCGGTTGGCGCGGTATGGTCGGTTCCGTGCTCATGCAGCGGATGCTGGAAGAGCAGGACTTCGACCTGATCGAACCGGTGTTTTTCACTACCTCCAATGTGGGCGGCGAAGGCCCGGCCGTGGGCAAGGAGGTGGCACCGCTCAAGGATGCCTACAGCATCGATGAGTTGAAAACCCTGGACGTCATCCTCACCTGCCAGGGTGGCGACTACACCAGCGAAGTGTTCCCCAAATTGCGCGAGGCGGGCTGGCAGGGCTACTGGATCGATGCGGCCTCTACCCTGCGTATGCAGGACGACGCCGTGATTGTGCTGGACCCGGTCAACCGCAAGGTGATCGATCAGCAACTCGATGCCGGTACCCGCAACTACATTGGTGGCAACTGCACGGTCAGCCTCATGCTCATGGGCCTAGGCGGGCTGTTCGAGGCCGGGCTGGTGGAGTGGATGAGCGCCATGACCTACCAGGCGGCCTCGGGTGCAGGTGCCCAGAACATGCGTGAGCTGATTCGGCAGATGGGCGCTACCCACGCCGCTGTGGCCGACGACCTGGCCAACCCGGCCAGCGCCATTCTGGACATCGACCGCAAGGTGGCCGAGGCCATGCGCGGTGAAGCGTTCCCTACCGAACAGTTCGGCGTGCCCCTGGCCGGCAGCCTGATTCCCTGGATCGACAAAGAGCTGCCCAACGGCCAGAGCCGTGAGGAATGGAAAGGGCATGCCGAGACCAACAAGATCCTGGGGCGCTTCAAGAACCCGGTGCCGGTCGACGGTATCTGCGTACGTATCGGCGCCATGCGGTGCCATAGCCAGGCGTTGACCATCAAGTTGAACAAGGATGTCCCCATTGCGGACATCGAGGGCATGATCAGCCAGCACAACCCATGGGTTAAACTGGTGCCCAACCATCGCGAAGCCAGCATGGCAGAGCTGAGCCCTACCCAGGTCACCGGTACGCTGAACATTCCCGTAGGTCGCCTGCGCAAACTCAACATGGGCTCGCAGTTCCTGGGTGCCTTCACGGTAGGTGACCAGCTGCTGTGGGGCGCAGCCGAGCCGCTGCGCCGTATGCTGCGTATCCTGCTGGAGCGTTGATACCCGGCAAGGCCTGCGACAAACCCCTGCCGTATGGCGGGGGTTTTGTTTTCTGGCAACCTTATTTTTTCAACAGGAACCCTGATGTCTGCAACCTTTGACGTGGCGGTAATCGGTGCTACCGGCACCGTAGGCGAAACCCTTGTGCAAGTGCTCGAAGAGCGCGATTTTCCGCTTGGGCAGCTGCATGTGCTGGCAAGCGAAGCCTCAGTGGCGCAGTCCATCCCTTTTCGTGGCCGGAACGTGCGGGTAAAGTCGCTGAACGGTTTCGATTTCAATCAGGTGAAGCTAGTGTTTTTCTGCGCCGGCGACGCCGTGACGGCCGCCTTCGCAGGCCAGGCGAGCGAGGCTGGCTGCCAGGTGATCGACCTGGCAGGTGGGGCAGGCGCGCCGGTGGTGGTGCCTGAAGTGAATGCGCAAACCCTTCAGAGCTTGCCAGCGCCCAGCCGCGTAGGCACACCCGGCAGCATCGCAACGGCATTGGCCCTGGCCTTGGCGCCCTTGCAAGGGCTATTGGACATCGAGCACGTAACAGTTACTGCCTGCCTACCCATGTCTGCCAATAGCCGTGAGGCGGTACGTGAGCTGGCGCGGCAAACCACCGAACTGCTGAACGCAAGGCCCCTGGAGCCTCGGACGTTCGACCGCCAGGTGGCCTTCAATATGCTCGCCCAGGTCGGCGAGCCCGATGCGGCGGGTCAGCTGGCGCTGGAAAAACGTGCCCACCGGGAATTGCGCGAACTGTTGAACCTGCCTTTACTCAAGGTATCCATCAGTTGCATTCAGGCGCCTGTATTCTTTGGCGACAGCCTCACAGTGAACGTACGTTCGCGCACCCCCGTGGATGTGCAAGCCGCTACACAGGCCCTTGAACAGGCGGCGGGCGTGGAGTGGACAGGCGCTGACGACTACCCAACGGTAGTGGGGGATGCCGTGGGCCAGGATGTGGTTTACGCAGGTCGCGTACGCGGCGGGTTGGGCGACCCTTGCGAGCTTAACCTCTGGCTGGTGCTGGATAACGTGCGCAAAGGTGCAGCCCTCAATGCAGTGCAAGTGGCTGAGTTGTTGATAAAACGCCTTTCGTAAAAGATACTTGGGCACTTTTTGTAAAAAAATTTCTCGGATTACGTTGCAAGCCCGGCACGCACAAAAGGATCTGGCCATGGTTCATGTTCGAAAACTGGTCTTGGCGATAGCCGCTGCCACCGCGCTGTCTTCCGGTATGGCGCAAGCCTTGGAACTGGGCGAGCTGACGCTCAAGTCAGCCGCCAACCAGCCGTTGGTGGCAGAGATCGAGCTGCGTGATGTGGCTCAGCTTACCGCACCTGAGATTGTGCCAGGCCTTGCCTCGCCGGATGAGTTCGCGCGCGCAGGCCTGGAACGTCAGGCCTTCCTCAACCAGCTCAGCTTTACGCCCGTAATCAATCCCGGCGGGCGTAGCGTGATTCAGGTCACGTCGCCTGCACCACTGTCCGAGCCGCTGCTCAAGTTCCTGGTGCAGGTGATCTACCCTAGCGGGCGCCTGATGCGCGACTACAGTGTTCTGGTCGATGCGTCCAAGTTCTCGCCGCAAACTGCAGAGGCGGCAACGCCAGCCGCCACCCCAGCGGTGACGGCGCCAGCGGCGTCTAACGGCCGCGAGTACACCACCACCAGCCGCGACACCTTGTGGGAAATCGCTGCACGTTTCCGTGAGCAAGCGTCTGTACAGCAGACCATGCTGGCCATCCAGGCCATGAACCCTTCTGCTTTCCAGGATGCCAATATCAACCGCCTGCGTGCCGGCCAGGTACTGCGTATCCCTGATAGCAACGACGCCACAGCATTGGCGCAGCCGCAGGCTATTGCAGAAGTGGCACGGCAGAACGCGGCCTGGCGCGAAGGCCGCCGACTGGGCCCCCGCGCGCAACAGTTGGACGCTACGCGGGGCAACGGGCGAGGCAATGCCCCTGCGCCTGCGCAAACCGATAACCTCAAACTGGTGTCCGGCGACACCAATGGCGCCAACGCCAAAGGCCTTGCCGGTGATAACAAAGCCCTGACGGACAAGCTGGCGGTGACCCAGGAAGGCTTGGATAGCGCCCGGCGCGAGAACAGCGAACTGCAAAGCCGATTGGCCGACTTGCAAAGCCAGTTGGACAAAGCCAATCGCCTGTTGCAGCTCAAGAGCGACCAGTTGGCGCGCCTTGAAGCGGGGGCGAACACAGCACCGGCGGTTGCCGCATCGGCACCTTCGGCAACCCCTGATGCAGTGGCCCCAGCGCCTGACGCGGCTGCGACACCTGCCCAACCTGCGGTTGATGCTCAGCTCACGCCATCCACCCAAGCCCCTGTCGCCCAGCCGGACGCCACCACGCCGCCGGTCGTAGCGCCAGCCCCTGCCGCCGAAGACAACCACACCGGTTCCTGGCTACTGGGCACGGCTGCTGGTTTGGCAGTGGCAGCCGCCTTGCTGGCTGCCTGGCTGCTGGCACGTCGGCGCAGGGCCCAGCAGGAGTCCGAGCGCCACGCACGCATGGCGCGTGAGCTGGCTGAAGCACAGGAATTCCGGCCTGAAGATTTCGAAGCGCCGGTGGGCAGCTTTGACAGCCTGGGTACGTCTTCACCGTCGGTCCGCCTGGCCCCTGCCATGGTAGCGGCGTCTGTTGCCGCAGCGACTGCCGCCGAGGCCTCTGCAGGGGAGGCGCCGGTGTATGCACGGCCAGACCGCATCGCTGCCCGTCAGGAGGTGCCGTCTGTGGCGTCCTTGGTGGTAGCGCCTGCGGCTAGCGATCCGCTGGAACAGGCCCAGGCACATATCGATCACGATCGCTACATGAGCGCCAGAGACGTGCTTGAGGAGGCCGTAAGAAAAGAACCGGAACGTGGCGACCTTCGTCTCAAGCTCATGGAAGTCTATGGTCAGCAAGGCGATCGCGACGGCTTTGTCGCTCAGGAACGGCACCTGATGGCCCATGGTGGCAACCCGACACAGGTGGACGAGCTCAAAGCACGGTTCCCTGTCATGGCAGGGCTTGCAGCCGGATTGAGCGCCGCTGCCGTGGCGGCAGAGATGGATGCCCAGTACGTCAAGGACCTGTTGCAGGACGACGCCAGTGCCCCTGAGCCTATCGGGGATGTGTTCGATACTAATTTCGACCTTAGCCTGGATGGCATAGAGCCTGTTGCCGCGGACGCCACGCCTGAAACGACCGAGCGTGCTACGCCCCGTGATGAGGTGGACTTCGAAACCCTGCTCAGAGAAAGCGCGGCTGAACGCAGCAATGTGGAGCCGGAACCAGAAGCGGGGCTGGAGCAGGCCGCTGATGCTGAGCAGGCGACAGCAAGGCCGGCACCTTCCGAAGCGAATGAATTGGACGCCCTTGGTCCCGTGGAAACGCCCCGCGTACTAGGTGAGGATAAGGCTTCAGCGCCCGAGCGTACTCATCGCGAGCAATTGGATGATTTTGACTTGGCACTGTCCAGTGAACAGTTGGAGGATCAGGATCGTTTTGCCGCCGATGTGAACGATGTCAACGCTCAATTGGATGAACTGTCCCATAGCCTTGGCCAAGCCTCCCTGGATAACGGCTTGCATGGCGAGGGCAGGGCGGGTGAAGGGCTGGACGAGTTCGATTTCCTGTCCGACTCCGACGAGGTCACGACCAAGCTCGACCTGGCGCGTGCCTATATTGAAATGGCCGATGCCGAAGGGGCGCGGGACATTCTGGATGAAGTGCTTAAAGAAGGCACCATGGCCCAGCAGAAAGAAGCACGCAAGATGCTTGCTACGTTAAGCTGACGCGCGCCGTGTATTACCCAACGGCAGCCAATTGGCTGCCGTTGTCGTTTTCCTGAATATGGGTTTATCACGTGGACATCTATCAAAGCGCAGCGGATGAAGTGGCTGCTGACGGCTATACCCGAATTGCCTTGGGCGTGGAATACAAAGGCTCACGCTACAAAGGCTGGCAGCGGCAGATCGACGGTGTGCGCAGCGTTCAGGAAACTCTTGAGAAGGCTTTGTCTAAGGTGGCTGCCAGCCCAGTGTCGGTGCTGTGCGCCGGCCGTACAGATGCAGGCGTGCACGCCTGTGGCCAGGTCGTCCATTTCGATACCCGTGCCGTGCGCCCGGAGCGGGCTTGGGTGATGGGCACCAATAGCGAGTTGCCAGGCGATATCAGTGTCAGTTGGGCGCAGGTGATGCCAAGTGATTTTCATGCGCGGTTCAAGGCCGTGTCCCGCCGTTACCGCTATGTGATCTACAACGATCCTATCCGCCCTGCGCATCTGAGCGAAGAAGTCACCTGGAATCACCGGCCCCTGGATGTGGCGCGCATGGCGGCAGCGGCAGCGCCCCTGCATGGTACCCATGACTTCAGTGCCTTCAGGGCCAGCCAGTGCCAGGCTAAATCCCCCATCAAGACCTTGCACCACCTGCGAGTCACACGCCATGGCAGCCTGATTGTCATCGATGTCCGTGCCAGTGCCTTTCTTCACCATATGGTGCGCAACCTGGCTGGCGTGTTGATGGCCATTGGTTCTGGGGACAAACCCATAGGTTGGGCAGCAGAGGTACTGGAGCGTGGCGAGCGGCGACAGGGCGGGGTAACCGCCCATCCCTATGGGCTCTACCTTGTGAACGTTGAGTACCCTGAGCCCTATGGGGTGCCCAACCGATACATCGGGCCACATTTTCTGACCGGCTTCACGGGTTTGGACAGCTGACGGCCACAGGGGTATTTGCTACCATCGTGCCCGTTTTGACAGTAGAGGTCTTACACAATGGGCGCCGTTCGCAGCAAGATCTGTGGTATTACCCGGCCGGAAGATGCCATCGTTGCCGCTCAGGCAGGCGCTGATGCCATTGGCCTGGTGTTTTATGCCCCCAGCCCTCGTGCAGTAAATGTGCAACAGGCGCGCGAAATCATCCGTGCCTTGCCGCCATTTGTCACGGTAGTGGGCCTGTTCGTGAATGCTTCTGCCTGTGAAATCAATGAAACCCTGGACGCTGTTCCACTGGACCTGCTTCAGTTTCACGGTGATGAAAGCCCGGAGCAGTGCAGTGGCTACCATCGCCCGTACATCAAGGCATTGCGGGTGAGGCCAGGTGATAACCTCGAAGCGGCCTGCGAACGCTACAGTAGTGCCAGCGGCCTGCTGCTGGATGCGTTCGTAGAGGGCGTGCCGGGTGGTACCGGGTTGGCGTTCGATTGGAACCTCGTGCCAGCTGCCTTGCCCAAGCCCATCATCCTGGCCGGTGGGCTGACGCCGGAAAACGTCAGCGAAGCCATTGAGCGAGTACGGCCCTTTGGCGTGGATGTAAGCGGCGGCGTAGAGCTGAGCAAGGGCATCAAGGATGCTCACCGTGTCCAGGCCTTCGTCAAGGCGGTGCGTTCGTGGCGTTGACTTGCACCCACCGTGTGGCAATGTGACGGCGGTGGCCTTATGGCCGTCGAACTTCTTCAGCGCGCCACGGGCCAGCCCGGCTGGCGCGCCTCCGTATTTTTAGTGAGGGTGAAGCGCATTGCGCTCCCCTGGTATTGAACGACCATGGTGGCTTTGCGCCCCGGTCCGGCCCGCACAGGGTTCGCCCAGTTACTGGAGAAACAGGCATGAGCAACTGGTTGGTAGACAAACTGATCCCTTCGATCATGCGTTCCGAAGTGAAGAAGAGCTCGGTTCCCGAGGGGCTGTGGCACAAGTGCCCGAACTGCGAAGCGGTGCTGTACCGCCCAGAGCTGGAAAAAACCCTCGACGTTTGCCCCAAATGCAATCACCACATGCGCATTGGTGCCCGGGCACGCCTGGACATTTTCCTGGATGCCGAAGGGCGTGAAGAGCTGGGTGCAGACCTGGAACCGGTCGACCGCCTCAAGTTCCGCGATGGCAAGAAGTATAAGGATCGCCTCACCGGCGCTCAGAAGCAGACGGGTGAAAAAGACGCCTTGATCTCCATGAGCGGTAGCCTGATGGGCATGCCCGTGGTCACCAGTGCGTTCGAATTCAGCTTCATGGGCGGTTCCATGGGCGCCATCGTGGGGGAGCGTTTTGTGCGCGCTGCCAACTATGCCCTGGAAAACCGCTGCCCGATGATCTGCTTCGCGGCATCCGGTGGTGCACGCATGCAGGAGGCACTGATCTCCCTGATGCAGATGGCCAAGACCTCTGCCGTGCTGGCTCGCCTGCGGGAAGAGGGTATTCCGTTCATCTCTGTACTGACCGACCCGGTGTATGGTGGTGTATCCGCTAGCTTGGCCATGCTGGGTGACGTGATTGTCGGCGAGCCCAAGGCCTTGATCGGTTTTGCCGGGCCGCGTGTCATCGAGCAGACCGTGCGCGAAAAACTACCCGAAGGGTTCCAACGCAGCGAATTCCTGCTGGACCACGGCGCCATTGATTTGATTATCCATCGGCAAGAGCTTCGCCCGCGCCTGGCACGGCTGCTGGCACAGATGATGAACGTGGCCACCCCTAACCCGGCACTAAGCGTCGTGCATCCTGTTGAACTGGACCCTGCGGGCGTCCCGGCAGGCGCCCCAGCAGCGGTATGAAACCACGTACCCTTGACGCATGGCTGGCGTACCTGGAACAGCTGCACCCGGTGGCCATCGACATGGGGCTGGAACGCTCCAGAACAGTGCTGGAGCGTTTAAACCTTGGGGCCCTCGCGCCGCGTGTCATCACCGTTACCGGCACCAATGGCAAGGGCTCCACCTGCGCGTTCATTGCCAGCCTGCTCGAAGCGCAGGGCCTTCGGGTAGGCGTGTACAGTTCGCCGCACCTGTTGCGTTACAACGAGCGCGTTCGCCTTAAGGGCCAGGATGCGACAGATGCACAGCTGTGTGCAGCTTTCGAAGCCGTAGAGGCTGCACGCGGGGACACCACGCTCACCTACTTTGAAATGGGCACCCTGGCAGCGTTCTGGCTGTTCGCAGGGGCGCAACTCGATGCGGTAGTGCTGGAAGTGGGCCTGGGTGGGCGTCTGGACACGGTCAACCTGATAGATTCAGACCTGTCGGTAGTGACCAGCATCGGCATCGATCATGCCGACTATCTGGGCGATACCCGTGAGTCTGTGGCGTTCGAAAAGGCGGGCATCCTGCGTTCGGCAAAGCCTGCACTGTGTAGTGACCTCGATCCGCCAGCCCCTTTGTTGGATACCGCGCAGCGGCTGGGCTGCCCGCTGTACCTCAGAGGCGCTGCCTTCGACCTGGCCGTTGGGCCACAAGCCTGGGCATGGCGCGGGCAGGCCATTGAAGGTGCTGCGCTTTCGCTCCCCGAGCTGCCGCTGCTGGCCCTTCCCATGGAGAACGCTGCACTGGCCCTGCAGGCCTATGCGCTGCTGGGCTTGCCATGGGTGCCCTCCGTGTTGGCAAGTGCCTTGAGCCGTACCCGTGTCATGGGCCGCCTGGACCGTCGGCAGGCGCTGTGGAAAGGCAAACCGGTCCGGTTACTGCTGGACGTGGGCCATAACCCCCATGCGGCGCACTATCTGCGCAGCCGCTTGCCCGCGTTGCCGCTGCCTGGCATTCGCCGTGCGGTCTTCGGGCTATTGGCAGACAAGGACCTTCCTGGTGTGATCGAGCCACTGCTGGGAAGCATCGCACACTGGGCCGTCGCTCCTCTGCCATCGCCTCGCACACAGCCGGCAGCGGCCTTGCAGGCAGTTTTGTCGAACCTTGGCGCAACGGTAACGTCACATGGCAGCGTCCATGACGCCCTGGCGCACCAGTGCGACCAGGCAGGCCCGGACGACGAAATACTGGTGTTTGGATCTTTCTTTTGTGTCGCCGAGGCCTTGTCATGGCTCGACCGGCACGGCGTAGAGGTAGCCGCCGATGGCTTTGCTGGATAACGTGTTCAAACAACGCATGGTAGGTGCGCTTGTGCTGGTTGCATTGGCGGTGGTATTCCTGCCCATGCTGTTCAGCCGCCCGGATGAAATGCGCGAAGTACGCGTGAATGCGCCAGCGGCCCCCGCTGCGCCTGTGGTGCCAGAAGTCAAGGTACAGCCGGCTGCGGTGCCAGATGCCCCGGCCCCCACGCCGGTGGTGGATGAAGCACCGCCTTCTCCACCAGTTACTGCCCGTGCTTCTGCCCAGGCGCGGGCGCCTAGCATGCCTATCTCCGCGGCGCCGACAGTCACGGCCCCGTCCGCACCGTCGCAAAAAGCCGCAGCCCCCGCGCCCGCGCCTTCCACTCCCGCACCTTCGACCTCAACAGCACCGACTGCCAAGGCGGACGCTGCCAGCAAGCTCGACGCAGGAGGCGTGCCCGTAAGCTGGTCGGTTCAGTTGGCCAGCCTTTCGAACCGTGCAGGAGCCGACACCCTGCAGAAAACCCTTCGTACCCAAGGCTACAATGCCTACGTGCGTTCAGCCGAAGGCAAGAACCGGGTATTTGTAGGGCCGCTCATTGACCGGGGCGAAGCCGAGCGCCTGCGTGATGTGATCAACCGTCAACAGAACCTTAAAGGGTTCGTAGTGCGCTTCGAGCCTGAACGCGGCTGAACCGCCGGCCATCTTGTGAGGGGGATTGGATAATCTCCCTTAACCGGAACCTTCCTGTCTGCTAAAATGCGCGGCCTTATACGTCTGCGGGCCGAAACGTGGCATTTACCTGGGTTGACTGGGCGATCATCGCGGTCGTCGCTGTCTCGGCACTGATCAGCTTGAAGCGTGGCTTCGTCAAGGAAGCCCTCTCGCTGGTCACCTGGATAGTGGCAGGTGCCGTGGCCTGGATGTTTGGCGGCGGCCTGGCGCAGTACTTCGAGAACTACATTCAAACGCCGTCGGCCCGGGTGATTGCCGGCTGCGTGATTCTGTTCGTGGCTACGTTGCTGGTCGGCGCGATGGTCAATTACCTGATTGGCGAGCTGATTCGCGTCACGGGCCTTTCCGGCACCGACCGCTTCTTGGGCATGGTGTTCGGTGCAGCCCGGGGTGGCCTGCTGGTGGTGGTAGCTGCAGGGTTGCTTAGCTTGGGGCCGGTTCAGCAGGACCCTTGGTGGCAGCAGTCTCAGTTGTTACCGCGTTTTCTTCTGGTTGCAGACTGGTCAAAGAACCTCATTTTGGGGATGAGCAGTCAATGGCTGGCGGCCGGGGTCAGTTCGCCGGTCGAGATTCCGTTCAAGGAGCACCTACTGCCAGCGCCCAAGGCGCATGAGCAGGGGTCCGTTCAGGTTCACTAAGTAGGGGTTGCGTCGCATGTGTGGCATCGTCGGTATCGTCGGTAAGTCGAACGTGAATCAGGCGCTGTATGACGCGTTGACCGTCTTGCAGCATCGCGGCCAGGACGCTGCCGGTATTGTGACCAGCCATGAGGGCCGGTTATTCCTGCGCAAGGACAACGGCCTTGTGCGCGATGTGTTCCAGCAGCGGCACATGCAGCGGCTGGTGGGCAACATGGGCATCGGCCATGTGCGCTACCCCACCGCGGGCAGCTCCACCTCCGCCGAGGCGCAGCCGTTCTATGTGAACTCGCCCTACGGGATCACGCTTGCCCACAACGGCAACCTTACCAATGTGGAGCAGTTGGCCAAGGAGATCTACGAGTCCGACCTGCGCCATGTCAACACCAGCTCGGACTCCGAGGTGCTGCTGAACGTGTTTGCCCACGAGCTGGCCGTTCGCGGCAAGCTGCAGCCCACCGAAGAGGATGTGTTCGCGGCCGTGAAGGACACCCACAAGCGTTGCCGGGGTGGCTATGCGGTGGTGGCCATGGTCACCGGCTACGGCATTGTCGGTTTCCGGGACCCAAACGCCATTCGCCCCATCGTGTTCGGCCAACGCCAGACCGATGATGGGGTGGAGTACATGATCGCCTCCGAGAGCGTGGCCTTGGACGTGCTGGGCTTTACGCTCATTCGCGACCTGGCCCCTGGCGAAGCCGTTTATATCACCGCAGAAGGCCAACTGCACACCCGCCAGTGCGCGCCGAACCCCAAGTATGCCCCCTGCATTTTCGAGCATGTGTACCTGGCACGGCCGGATTCGATCATCGACGGTATCTCGGTGTACAAGGCCCGCCTGCGCATGGGTGAAAAGCTGGCTGAGAAAATCCAGCGCGAGCGCCCAGCCCACGACATCGACGTGGTTATCCCAATCCCGGATACCAGCCGCACATCGGCCCTGGAGCTGGCCAATCAGCTGGGCGTGAAATTCCGCGAAGGCTTTGTGAAAAACCGTTACATCGGCCGCACCTTCATCATGCCGGGCCAGGCGGCACGCAAGAAATCCGTGCGCCAGAAGCTCAATGCCATCGAGCTGGAATTCCGCGGCAAGAACGTGATGCTGGTGGATGACTCCATCGTCCGCGGTACCACCTGCAAGCAGATCATTCAGATGGCTCGCGAGGCCGGTGCCAAGAAAGTGTACTTCTGCTCGGCCGCCCCGGCAGTGCGTTACCCGAACGTGTATGGCATTGACATGCCAAGTGCCCATGAACTGATTGCCCACGACCGCAGTACCCAGGAAGTGGCGGACCTTATCGGTGCCGATTGGCTGATCTATCAGGACCTGCCCGACCTGATCGATGCAGTGGGCGGGGGCAAGGTGAAGATCGATCACTTCGATTGTGCCGTGTTCGATGGCCAGTACGTGACCGGCGATATCGATGCCACCTACCTGAGCAAGATCGACACGGCGCGTAACGATACCGCCAAGGTCCGGCCACAGGCGGCCAGCGCCATCATCGACCTGTACAACAACTGAGAGGACCGAGCATGAGCCAGGATTGGGACGCAGGGCGCCTCGACAGCGACCTGGACGGCGTAGGGTTCGACACGCTGGCAGTGAGAGCAGGCCAGCATCGCACCCCGGAAGGGGAGCACAGTGACCCGCTGTTCTTCACCTCCAGCTATGTGTTTCGTACGGCAGCCGATGCCGCTGCCCGTTTTGCCGGGGATGTGCCGGGCAATGTGTATTCGCGTTATACCAATCCCACGGTGCGTTCTTTCGAAGAGCGTATCGCGGCGCTGGAAGGCGCAGAGCAGGCTGTCGGCTTCGCCACGGGCATGGCTGCCATTACGGGCCTGGCCATGGGGCTGTGCAGTGCGGGCGATCATGTACTGATCTCCCAAAGCGTATTCGGCTCGACCATCAGCCTGTTCGACAAATACTTCAAGCGCTTTGGCATTGAAGTGAGCTATGCGCCGCTGGCTGACCTCGCGGGCTGGGAGCAGGCCATCCGGCCAAACACCCGGTTCCTGTTCGTGGAGTCACCCTCCAATCCACTGGCCGAGCTGGTGGATATTGCTGCGCTGGCCGAGATCGCCCATGCCAAAGGCACGCTGTTGGTGGTGGACAACTGCTTCAGCACACCCGCCCTGCAACAGCCGCTGAAGCTGGGGGCAGACATCGTGATGCATTCGGCGACCAAATTCATCGATGGTCAGGGCCGCTGCATGGGCGGTGTGGTGGCAGGCCGTGCCGAACACATGAAGGAAATGGTAGGCGTGGTGCGTACGGCAGGCGCCACCCTCAGCCCGTTCAACGCGTGGGTGTTCCTCAAAGGGCTGGAAACCTTGAAGCTGCGCATGCGTGCCCACTGTGCCAATGCACAGGCACTGGCCGAATGGCTGGAGCAGCAGCCAGGCATTGAAAAGGTGCACTACGCAGGCCTGGAAAGCCACCCTCAGCACGCCCTGGCCAAGCGCCAGATGCACGGCGGCTTTGGCGGAGTAGTGAGCTTCGAGGTAAAGGGCGGCAAGGCAGGGGCATGGGCATTCATCGACGCCACCCGTCTGGTGTCCATCACCGCCAACCTGGGCGACAGTAAAACCACTATCACCCACCCGGCCACCACCTCTCATGGGCGCCTGTCGCCACAGGAGCGTGACGCTGCCGGCATCCGTGACAGCCTTATTCGCGTGGCGGTAGGCCTGGAAGACCTGGCAGACCTGCAGGCAGACCTGGCCCGGGGCTTGGCAGCCCTGTGATTCCTGTCGAAATTGCGCGTAGCGGCTTTCGCGACGCACGGGTGGCGCTGGTTACAGGGGCTGCGCGTGGCATAGGCCTGGGCGTCGCATGCTGGCTGCTGGTGGAAGGGTGGAAAGTGGTACTGGCCGACGTGGATGCGGAGCGGGGCGCGGTGATTGCCGAGGCCTTGGGTGAAAGCGCCGCCTTCGTGACTATGGACGTGGCCAATGACAAGCAGGTCGCTGCGGGGGTAGCCCAGGCGCTGGCACGTTTCGGGCGGCTAGACGCCTTGGTGTGCAATGCTGCAATAACCCATGCGCACAATGGCCCGCTCGAAAGCCTGCCATTGTCGCGCTGGCAGCGGGTGATCGATGTAAACCTCACCGGCACCATGCTGCTGGCCCGGCATTGCGCGCCCTACCTGCGCGCACGCAACGGAGCCATTGTGAACCTGTGCTCTACCCGCGCCCATCAGTCTGAGCCCGATACCGAAGCCTACGCCGCCAGCAAGGGTGGGGTGCTGGCACTCAGTCACGCGCTGGCAATCAGCCTGGCCCCGGAAATCCGGGTTAACGTTGTAAGCCCTGGGTGGATCGACGTCCGTGATCCCGCCCAGCGCCGCGCCGAACCGCTGACGGACGCCGACCATGCACAGCATCCCACCGGGCGCGTAGGCACCGTAGAAGACGTGGCCGCCGCAGTGGCCTGGCTGCTGTCTCCCACGGCAGCGTTCGTGACAGGGCAGGAGCTGATCGTGGACGGCGGCATGACCCGCAAGATGATTTACACCTGAACCTCAAGCGCAGCGGGAGGCTTCGAACTTAATTCAGGCTTTTTGAAAAAAACTTCAAGCAGGGTATTGACTTACAGTCGCCCCATCGCCAAAATGCGCACCACTTCGACGCAGTACACGGGTGATTAGCTCAGCTGGGAGAGCATCTGCCTTACAAGCAGAGGGTCGGCGGTTCGATCCCGTCATCACCCACCACTTCGAAGTGCTCTGATTCTAGAGCGGATGAAAGTCCACCGACGCGCAGCGGTA
>Ga0268349_1000103_pt1 | contig 17055 bp, 13 predicted proteins | sample G5R2_MAIN_18SEP2_FD_190164 | JGI IMG/M metagenome (GOLD analysis project Ga0268349, IMG submission 190164) | Phyllosphere microbial comminities from switchgrass, GLBRC, Michigan, United States - G5R2_MAIN_18SEP2017_LD1 | ecosystem: Host-associated > Plants > Phyllosphere > Phylloplane/Leaf...
CTACTGTTCATCAACACCCTGTACGCCCCGCATATCGGGGGCGGGGCCGAAGTTGTGCTACAGCGCACCGTAGAGGGCCTGCAGCAGCGTGGCGATGACGTGTGCGTGTTGGCCACGGGATCTGAACCGGGCCTGCACGTCAGCTATGTACGTGGTGTAAAGGTGTACCGGGCAGGGTTGTTGAACACGTACTGGCCGTACAGCCCTCAACGCCCTGGTGCGCTGCTTCGCCTGGGCTGGCACCTGCGTGACCGCTACAACGCCGCCATGCGCCAGTACGTGCGGAGCGTGATCACGCAGGAGCAGGTGGACGTGGTGGTCTGCCACAACCTGGCGGGGTGGTCAGTAGCCGCCTGGGACGAAATCACTGCAGCAGGCCTTCCCATTGTGCAGGTGCTGCACGACCTGTACCTGATGTGCCCAGGCAGCAACATGTTCAAGAAGGGCACTGCCTGCAAGGCCCCGTGCACCCCGTGCCGCAGCCTGCGCCACGGGCATGCCCAGCGTTCCACCCAGGTCGCGGCCGTGGTAGGGGTAAGTGATTACCTGCTGCAACGGGTGCGTGCTGCGGGTTTTTTCCGCCAGGCCCAGCCCGCAGTCGTCTACAGCGCCACCCCTCGCGCCGAGGCCGCCATTGCGGCCTATCAAATGCCCGCGAGCCAAGCGCTGGCGCCCGTACGTTTCGGCTACATGGGCACGTTGTCTGAGCAGAAGGGCCTGGCCTGGTTGATCCGCCAGTTCAGCGCCCTCGCCATTGACGCCACCCTGGAGATTGCCGGGCGGGGCCAGGCCGATTACGAAGCCCAGCTCAGGGCGCTGGCCGGTGACAACCCACGCATCCACTTTGTGGGTTATCAGTCACCCGACCAGTTCTACCCACGTATCGACGTGGCCGTAGTGCCCTCCCTGTGGAACGAGCCCTTTGGCCTGGTCGCTGTAGAGGCCTGCGCCTACTCGGTGCCGGTGGTCGCCAGCCGCCGGGGTGGCCTGCCGGAAATCATCGAACACGAGGTGAACGGGCTGCTGTGCGCCCCCGAACACACCGATTCCTTGGGTGCGGCCATGACGCGCATCGCTCAAGACACTGGCCTGCGGCAACGGCTGACTGACCAAGCACAGGCCAGCGTGGCCCACCTGCAGGACCTGGAGCGGATGCTAGACGCCTACCAGGGCATTTTCAATCAAGCCGCCTACACAGGCGCATTCACGCAGGGTGGCGACATTGCCGTACACAGCCACTGAGCGCCGGGCCTCGCTGGCCTTCAACAAGTCCTGGGTGATCGCGCTCACCGCCGTCAGCCTGCTTGGGGTAGAAACCTTCTCCGGTGCGCTGCGTTACTACCTGGACATGGCCGGTGCATCAGCCTTGCTGTACCTGCCCAAGGCGGCCTGCCTGGCGCTGTTTGGGCTTGAACTGCTGACTGCGCGCCTGAGCCGTGGTGGCTGGCTGGGGTTGTTGCTGCTGGCCGCGTCCAGCCTATTGGGCATGCTGCACGGCGCCAGCCTCAGCAACGTGGGCTTCAGCCTGTTCATCTACAGCCCGCTGCTGTTCGGCCTGCTGTGCGGCGGCTACCTGCAACAGTGCAAGCCGCTGATGGTGTGGGCGGTAGGCCTGTGCCTGGCGGCCTCTATTGCAGGCATCCTGCTGGACAAGTACACCAGCGTGCCGTGGAAGGGCTACAGCTACACCTTGGGTGACACCACGGTACACGGCAATACGGCCTGGTCTGACGGCGGCACCGACCGCCCCGGCGGCTTTGCGCGGATGTCCACCACCGCAGCTATGATGATGGCGCTGTATGCGCTGTACCTCACCGCGTTCACGCGCGCCAGGCTACTGCTGGCGGTGCTGTTGGCGGCCGCCTTCGCTGGCATTCTGCTCACCACCAACAAGTCCACCGCAGCAGCCTTTGCTCTGGCCCTGATGCTGCTGCCGATCCTGCGCCAGCCGCTGCTGTGCCGGCTGCTGTTCCTGCTGGTGGTAAGCCTGGGCATCGCGCTGCCCGTGCTGTCGGTCATGATCGATTTCGACGGCCACGCCACCACGGACAGCAGCCTGTTGTCGTCCTTCTATGACCGCTTGGTAAACACCTGGCCCAGGGTGATCGACAGCATCGACACGGAGGGCTGGGGTATTACCGGTGCCGGGCTGGGCATGGTAGGCAGCAGCATTGCGATGTTCCCAGTATTTTCGGCCATGATGCCGTCGGTCACGGACAGCACGTCACTGTACTTGTGGAGCACCCTGGGTATAGGCGGGATCTTGCTGTTCGGCGCACTGCTGCCCGTGATGGCCCGCCTGGCATCGCGCCAGGACTGGATGAGTGGCGCCCTGATGACCGCCACCTTCTGCATCACGCTGATCAGCTGGACCACCGACGTGCTGGAGGTGCCTGTGGCGTCGCTGTTCCTGGGCCTGGCTGTTTCCCATTCCCTTATGCGCCCTGCCGCCTCTACCTTTGGCCTGCCTTTTCGAGCCTTCAGCCATGAGCCTGTCTTTCATGCGCCGCGCACTGTATAGCGCTGCCTTGCTGCTGTGCGGCCCCCTGGGCGCACTGGCAGCCAGCACCCCCGCTCCCTTTATCGTGGGCGTAGGCACGCACCTGTTCAACCGGCCCCTGCCGGTGAACACCCCTGTGGCGCTCATGCAGGCGGCCGGCATTGCCTCTGTACGGGATGACGCGTTCTGGTCCACGGTGGAGCAGCAGCCGGGCCAATTGGGCCTGCCGCAGGAAGGGTTCAGGTACCTCAAGGCGCAGCGTGACAATGGCATCAACAGCGTGCTGGTGTTGGGGTACGGTAACCGCTTCTATGCCAATGACAGCAAGCCGATTGCACCTGACGTACGCAAGGGCTACGCACGCTTTGTAGACGTGGTGGCTCACCGGTTGAAAGGCCAGGTGGGCTTTTACGAGGTATACAACGAGTGGGATCTGGAAGACCCCACCTCCCAGGCCTTCAGCGACGCCTACCTGGAACTGGTACGCGACACGGCCAGCCAGGTACGCCGCATCGACCCCAAAGCCCGGCTGCTGGCGGGCGCTGTGACCACGCAAGGCATCAAGGCCGGCTTCGCCGACCGCCTGGTGGCAGGGGGCTTGATGAAGGTGGTGGATGGCCTGTCGTTGCACCCCTATGTGCACTGCGAAAAGACCGGCGGTGGCAATACGCCGGAAAGCTGGATTCGCTGGCTGCGCGACGTCTCCGCCCACCTGGATAGCATCGCCGGCCAGCCAGTGCCGCTGTACCTGACCGAAATGGGCTGGCACAGCACGGCCAACCTGCACCCGTGCGGGATCGATGAAGCGACCCAGGCCGCCTGGCTGGCCCGGGCCTACCTACTGGCTAAAACCCTCCCGGCCGTGAAGGGCCTGTGGTGGTACGACCTGGCCAATGACGGCAGTGACCCGGCCGAGCAGGAGCACAACTTTGGGCTGCTGCGCCACAACCTTAGCCCCAAGCCGGCGTACGAAGCGCTCAAGCGCCTGTCGCCAGTGCTCAGTGGCTATCAGTACATACCAGATACCGCGCCCGTCGCCGCTGACAGCCAAAGCCTGGTGCAACTCACGTTTCAAAAAGGGCATGAACGCCTGTTGGCGGTCTGGACCCAGGGTACGCCAACCAGCGTCACGCTGACCGTGTCAGGCGCCCCCCATGACCCTGTGCAGGTCAGCGGCATGCCGCTGCTGATCCCACTCAACACAACCGGCAACCCATGAGCCTCTATCGGCCAGGCAGACCGTTTCCAAGCGAAGCGCTGCCCAAGGATGTATCGAAGATGATTGTCATCAATGCGCGTTTTCTGACGCAGGAATTGCGTGGTGTACAGCGGTTTGCCGAGCAGATCTGCCTGGCCCTTAATGCCATGCGCAACGACCTGGTGTTCGTGTCGCCGCCTGGCATTGTCATGGAGGAAACCGCCCGCAAGCTGAACGTGAAGGTCATCGGCCAACGCAGCGGGCACCTGTGGGAGCAGCTGGACCTGCCCACCTGGCTGCGCCGTAACGGCAATCCCTGGCTGCTGTCATTGTGCGCCACGGCGCCCCTGTTCTATGGCAAGCAGGTGGTATCCCACCACGACATCACCTATGTCCGTCACCCGGAAAGCTACAGCCGCGCCTTCCGTACGGCCTACCGGTGGATGACGCCATTGATGCTCAAGAAAGCCCATACCCTGATCACCGTGAGCGAGTTCTCCAAACGCGAGATCGGCGAGTATTACGGCCTGCCTGCCGAACGCATCATGGTGGTGCCCAATGCAGTGAGCGGTGAATTCAGGCCTCACCCGCTGGAAGTACCGCGGCCTTACCTGCTGGCCGTGTCTTCTCCCAGCGCGCACAAGAACTTTGCCCGGATGATCGAAGCTTTCCTGCGCATCGAGGGCCACCCCGAAGTGGAGCTGCGGATTGTGGGCGCCGCCAACGGTATTTTTGCCGACCCCAGCCTGCAGCAACAGGCTGCCGGTGATGCACGTATCCGCTTCCTGGGCCGGTTGACCGATGCCCAACTGATCCAGCAGTACCAGAACGCAAGCGCCTTCGTGTTTCCTTCGCTGTACGAAGGCTTCGGTATTCCGCCGCTTGAAGCGCAAGCCTGTGGCTGCCCGGTGCTGGCCGCCAACGCGGCGTCCATCCCGGAAGTGCTGCAATCGAGCGCACTGTATTTCGACCCGCTGGACGTGGACCAGATGTCACGTGCCATGGCCCTGGTGCTGGATAACGCTTCCATCGGTGGGCACCTGAGAACCCTAGGGTTGCGCAACGTAGCGCGTTTCAACTGGCATACCTCGGCACGGCTGATCAGCGACCGCCTGGACACCCTGAACACCACCCGCCCCGCTTCACCCACCCCCACCACGGGCGCTGCGCAGCGCGCCACGGAGCAGCTATGAAAATCGCGATCGTTCACGACTGGCTGGTGACTTTTGCGGGGGCTGAGCGAGTGCTGGCGTCCATGCTCAAGCTATGGCCACAGGCCGACCTGTTTGCGGTGATCGATTTTCTCAGTGATGAGGATCGCGCCCGCTTGGGCGGCAAGCAGGCGAAAACTACGTTTATTCAGGGCTTGCCCAAAGCGCGCACCCGCTACCAGACCTACTTGCCGCTGATGCCCATGGCCATCGAGCAACTGGACCTGTCGGGCTACGACCTGATCCTGTCCAGCAGCCATGCCGTGGCCAAAGGGGTACTGACCGGGCCAGACCAGTTGCACATCAGCTATGTGCATTCGCCCATTCGCTACGCCTGGGACCTGCAACACCAGTACCTGGCCGAGAGTGGTTTGAACAAAGGGCTCAAGGGCCTGCTGGCGCGCACGGTGCTGCACTACATGCGCCTCTGGGACCAGCGCACGGCCGCTGCCGTGGACGGGTTCATCGCCAACTCCAGGTTCATTGGCCGGCGCATCGACAAGGCCTACCGCCGCCCCTCTACCGTGATCTACCCACCTGTGGACACCAGCGGGTTCAGCTTCAATGGCGATAAGCAGGACTACTACGTCACCGCCTCGCGCATGGTGCCTTACAAGAAAATCCCGTTGATCGTGCAAGCGTTTACGGCCATGCCGGACAAGCGCCTGGTGGTGATTGGCGATGGCCCTGAACTCCACAAGGCACGCGCTGTAGCAGGCCCTAACGTGACCATTCTGGGCCAGCAGCCTTTTGAGGTGCTGCGCCAGCATTTGCAGAACGCCAAAGCCTTCGTGTTCGCGGCCGAAGAAGACTTCGGCATCACTCCGGTAGAAGCGCAGGCCTGCGGCACCCCGGTGATCGCCTTTGGCCGAGGCGGCGTGCTGGAAACGGTGCGCGGCCTGGACGATACCGCCCCTACCGGCGTGTTCTATCCGCAGCAAACCGTGGCGTCCCTGGTGGCCGCCGTACAGACATTCGAGCGCGAAGCCCACCGCATCAGCGCGCGCGCCTGCCGCGAACAGGCCGAGCTGTTCAGTGAGCGCCGCTTCGAGCGCCAGTTGCGCCAGTGTGTGGAAACGCGTTGTGCAGAGGCGGGGCTACTGGCCCCCGTTGCCAGCACCCCACACCTGGCCCTGGCAGCGGCACCGCAGGTGCCCATACCGGCTGCAATGGCGCCTCTGTAACCGGCACCACGCTTTCGTCTCCCGCACTTTTGCCACGTATACGTTTCACTGACAGGACACCGCCATGTCAACGTCCCACAAAGGCATCCTTCATGCCCACCAGTCTTTCCTTTCCCTGGCGCATCGCTTGCTGGACCTGGCCGTGGTCGCCGGCGGCACGCTGTGGGCCGACTGGCTCCACCACCGCCCCTTGACCAGTGACAGCTGGTGCAAGGTGCTGCTGGCCGTGCTGGTCTTCCACTGGCTGGGCGAATACAACACCCTTTATGGCTCCTGGCGCGGAGAGCGGGTTATCCGTGAGCTGCGGCGGGTCGCTAGCTACTGGTGCCTGACCTTCGTCTGCCTGCTGCTGGCCAACGAACTGCTGCCACAGAACGAAGCCTTGACGCCTGTGCAACAGGTGCAGGCCTTCGCCGTGGTGCTGGCGATCCTTGGCGGGTACCGGCTGGTGATCCGCAGCCTGTTGCACAGCTTGCGCAAGCGCGGCTACAACACGCGCAATGTGGCCATCGTGGGCACCGGCCAGGTAGGCGAGCGCCTGGCGCGCTCCATGGCCCGGGCACCCTGGATGGGCCTGCGCCTGTTCGGCTTCTACGACGACCAGCCCCAGCAGATGAACCTGTCCCGTTCAGGCCGGCGCATCATCGTGCAAGGTGGCCTGGACCAGTTGATCGAGCACGCCCACGAAGGCCGTATCGACAAGGTCTATATCACGCTGCCCATGGTGCAGGAGCCGGTCATCAAGGGGCTGGTCAAGGCCTTGAGCGACACCACGGCTTCGGTGTACCTGATCCCGGACGTGTTCATGTTCGACCTGCTGCATGCCCGTAGTGAAAGCATCAACGGCTTGGCCAGCATCAGCCTGATCGACAGCCCCATGGAGGGCTCCAGCAGCCTGATCAAGCGCCTGGAGGACATCGTGGCCTCCAGCCTTATCCTGGCCATGATCGCGGTGCCCATGCTGCTCATCGCCGCCGCCATCAAGCTCACGTCCCGCGGCCCGGTGCTGTTCCGCCAACTGCGCTACGGGCTCGACGGCCGGCCGATCAAAGTGTGGAAATTCCGTAGCATGACCGTGCAGGAAAACGGCACTGACGTACGCCAGGCCAGCCGCGACGACGTGCGCGTTACGCCTTTGGGCAAGGTACTGCGCCGCACTTCCCTCGACGAACTGCCCCAGTTCTTCAACGTGCTGCTGGGTGATATGTCCATCGTAGGCCCACGCCCCCATGCCGTGGCCCATAATGAACAGTATCGCCGCCTGGTGAGTTGCTACATGCTGCGTCACAAGGTCAAGCCAGGCATCACCGGCTGGGCCCAGGTCAACGGCTGGCGCGGTGAGACCAACACCCTCGACAAGATGCAGAAGCGCGTGGAGTTCGACCTGGACTATATCGAGCGCTGGTCGGTGTGGCTGGATGTGAAGATCATCGCGCTCACCCTGTTCAAAGGCTTCGTCAACAAGAACGCTTACTGACGGACCCGCCGCTCATCACGCGAGCCGTCTGTTTATCCAAGGAAGATTGAAATGAATCGCACTGTATTGGTTGCCCTGCTGTTGAGCGCGATGCTTCAAGGGTGTGCCTTCGCCCCAGGGCAGCACATGTCGCCAGACGATGCCGCAGAAGACACGGGCCTTGAAGGCCCGGTGCAGGTGGTGCCGATCACCAGCGCCAGCGTCAATGCCCAGCACACCCTCTACACGTCCCAGCCGGTGTCGGCTGAGCTGTTGAACTACACGCCTGAGGAATATCGCATCGGCCCAGGGGACGAACTGGTGGTCACGGTGTGGGAGCATGAAGAACTGAACGCCCCTTCAGGCCCTGAACGCGGCAACGGCGCCGCCCGGGTGGTGCGCGATGATGGCACCATCTACTACCCCTACATCAATGCCATTACGGCAGGTGGCAAGACGGTAGAACAGTTCCGCGCCGACCTTCAGCAAGCCCTGTCCAAATACCTCACCGTGGCCAAGGTGGACGTGAACGTACAGGCCTATGAAAGCCAGAAAGTTGTGCTGTCCGGTGCATTTCGCAACCCAGGCACCCAGCCGCTGAACAACGTGCCGCTGTCCATGGTCAGCGCCATCAGCAAGGCCGGTGGGGAAGCAGACAATGCCAACCTCGCAGGGCTGATTCTCAAGCGCGACGGCAAGGAATACGTGCTGGACATCGACACCCTTAATCGCAAGGATTCGCCGCTCAGCCGCCTCTACCTGAAAAACGGCGACCAGCTGCATTTGGGCAACTACCGCGCAAACAAAGTGTACGTGCTGGGTGAAGTGCACAACCCTCAAGTGATGAACTATGGCGGCAGCAGCTTCAACCTGATGGAAGCGTTGGGTAATGCTGGCGGCATTGCGCAGGAAACGGCCAACGCCGAAGCGGTGTACGTGATTCGAAGTGCCCAACCTGACACCCATCAGCCACCAACCGTGTTCTACCTCAATGCGAAAAAGCCTACGGCCTTCCTGCTTGCACGCCAGTTCGACCTGCAAAGCGCCGACGTTGTGTTCGTAGGCCCGGCCAACATTACGCGCTGGAACCGCTTCATCAGCCAGTTACTGCCGTCGGCCAGTGTAGTGGCTACAGGCGCAGCCTTCCGTAATTGATCACTGTGGGGCCGGTTACACTTTGAGGCTGGCTATCGTTCCAGGCGCCAGGCTTTGCCTGCGCCTGGACGCTCATCACCGTTGCGCCGTGTCACATTTTGCCCCAGCCCTGCCTGCAAAAATCTGTACACCCCTTGTACGCAAGGGCTCTGGAATGTCCGTTCTATTACACGAAATTTCCCCCTTACCCTTCGGGTATCCGCTAGGATGAAGGCCTGTTGTTTTCGGATCGGATCCCTATGTCTGCTGCTTATCCAGCTGCCGGCGAGACGCTCGTGCTCGACAACGGGCTACCTGTACGTATCTGTCACGAACCGCGCCTCAAGCGCGCGGCTGCTTTCTTGCGGGTGGATGCCGGTAGCCACGATGTCGACCTCGCCTGGCCTGGCCTCGCTCATTTTCTTGAACACCTTTTCTTCTTGGGCACCACACGGTTCGCAGGCGACCAGGCACTGATGCCGTTCGTTCAACGCCAGGGCGGGCAACTCAATGCCTCTACCCGTGAGCGAACCACGGATTATTTTTTTGAAGTACCGGTTACCGCGTTTTCAGGGGCACTGGAGCGGCTATGCGAAATGCTCGCTAACCCGCGGCTGAGCATTACCGACCAGCGCCGCGAACGCGAAGTGCTGCATGCCGAGTTCGTCAGCTGGGCCCGCGACCATCAAGCCCACCACCAGATGTGGCTGACCAGCCCGTTGTCCGCTCGGCATCCCTTGCGGGCGTTCCATGCAGGCAACCGCTACAGCCTGCCCCTGGAACGCCCAGAATTCCAGGTGGCGCTGCGCCAGTTTCACCTGGACCACTACCACAGCGGGCAGATGACCCTGACCTTGGTAGGGCCGCAGCCGGAGGATTATCTGATCCGGGTGGCACAGCGGGCGGGTGCGACGGTCCCGCGTGGAAAGGCTCGGGCCCGCCCTGCCCCGCCACCGCTAAGCGACGCTACCGGCGAAGCGCAACCACAGGCCGCTGGCGCCCGCTTCAACCTGGCCTTTGCCTGTACCGACCTGCCAGAGGCCGCGCCCCAGGCCATCGCTTTTTTCACCACATGGGCCGTTAACGCACAGCCCGGTGGCCTGCAGGCCGAACTGCTGCGCCGCGAGCTGATAGAAAGCCTGCAAGTCCGCGTGCCTTACCAGTATCAAGGCCAGGCGCTGCTGGATTTCGAATTCACCCTTACCGCCCAAGGGCAGCAGGCCCTGCCGGTCATTAGCGCCCTAACGTTCGACTGGCTCGAGTTTTTCGAAGCGGTTGATGACTGGCCCATGTTACGTGAGGAGTACGCGCTGCTGCACAAGCGCCAGCGCCTGACCAGCGGCGCCCTGGACCTGGCCCGCCGCCTGGCGCAGCCGGAAAGCCACGGGGCCTTGCTGGACGACCACGGCCTGGCTGCCTTGCGTAACCTGCTGTCCCAGTTGCGCCCCGAGCGCGTGTTGCACCCCGTCCCTGATGCCACGCAGCCCGGTACACCTGCCATACCGACCGCCCACTGGCGCCTGCCGCAGCGCAACCGTTTCCTGCGCCCTAACCGTCGCCCCGACCAGCCTGTGGGCGATGCCCGTGCCATGCGCTATGCATCAGGTGTGGACAGCAACGCCCACGAAGCCGAGCTGCTGCTGCGCTGGAACACGGGGGCCTCCCAGCAGACCGGACTGTGGCAAGTGCTCGATCGGGGCTTGCAACGGACTGTGCACGAAGCGCAGCAAGCAGGCGTGAAAGTGCTGTTCACCCGCCTGGGTGAAGATTGGCAATTGCGCCTGAGCGGCATCAGCGAACCCATGCCCAGCCTGCTGGAGCACCTGCTGGCCACGCTCAACGCGCCACCGCCCGAAGTATGGCGCACGGCCGAACCCTTGGCGCGCCCGGTGCAAACACCTATTCGTGAGCTGTTACGTCAGCTGCCGGAGCACTGCTTGGGCACTGCTCGTGGCCCTGCTCGCCAGCACATCGAAGAGGTACAACCCGGCAAGTTGCAGAAGCTCTGGAGCACCGCAACCTGGGAAGGCCTGGCCGTAGGCTTTGGTGAAGCCAACCGTAGCGCACTCAACCAGGCCTTGCGTGCCATGCCAGGCATCCCCGACGCGTACATGCCTGCGCGTGCACGCCGCATGCAGGGCAAACGCTGGAACGTACTGCCCACCCCCGGTGGCGAGCATGCCTTGCTATTGTTCTGCCCGGCACTGCCGGGGTCGATCAGCGAAGACGCCGCTTGGCGGCTGATTGCCCAGATCGCCCAAGCGCCTTTCTACCAGCGCCTGCGGGTAGAGCTTCAATTGGGCTATGCAGTGTTCAGCAGCTTCCGCCAAATCGCCGGTGTGCCAGGCCTGGTGTTTGGTGTGCAATCGCCAGGTACTGACCAGGCCGCCCTGCTCAACCACCTCGAACACTTCCTCAAGCAGTTGCCACGGCTGATCGGCAACCTGGGCAGCGAAAAGCTGGTGGGCCAACGCCAAGGGCTGATCAATCGCCTCAAACCTGAGGAAATGGACACCAGCCAGCTGGCTGATACGCTTTGGCAAGCTCACCTCGGCGGCCACAGCGAGCACTATCTCAAGGCGCTGCAGCAGGCCATGGGCGAACTACGTTCGGCAGACCTGGTCAGCGCAGCCTGGCGCTTGGCCAACGCCGAACATGGGTGGCTGGTATTAGCCAATGGCGGGGAAGCGCCCTCGGGCTGGGATACTGCTAAGGGATTCTTACAAGAACCGTAAAGGGGTTTTCTTCATTCTTCACCGTTGCCTGGCAACAGTTTGAGTACAATGCCCTCTGAACTTACAGGAACGTCCGCGCACGGGTGCGGACTAAATCCTGCACCCCCTGCGTTCTGACCGAGGATCATACCCATGTGGATCAAGCCTGCTTACACCGACCTGCGTATTGGTTTTGAAGTGACCATGTATTTCGCCAACCGTTGATAACGGCTTGGTGATACGACGCCCCGGTTCGCCGGGGCGTTTTCATTTCTGCTTTGAGGGGCCCTTATGTACGTTCAAATCCTCGGTTCTGCAGCGGGTGGCGGCTTCCCCCAATGGAACTGCAACTGCCCCAACTGCCGAGGCCTGCGCGAAGGCACCCTGCGCGCCACGGCACGCACACAGTCCTCCATCGCCTTGTCCGATGACGGCGTGACCTGGATTCTGTGCAACGCCTCCCCGGACATTCGTGCACAACTGCAAAGCTTCGCGCCCTTGCAACCCGGCCGTGCCCTGCGGGACACCGGCATTGGCGCGATTGTGCTGCTAGACAGCCAGATCGACCACACCACTGGCCTGCTGAGCCTGCGCGAAGGCTGCCCCCATCAAGTGTGGTGTACCGACATGGTTCACCAGGACCTGACCACAGGCTTTCCTCTGTTCAACATGCTTAGCCACTGGAATGGCGGCTTGCAATGGCAGCGTATCGAGCTCAGCGGCAGCTTCACCATACCGGCCTGCCCAGCCCTGCGCTTTACCCCATTTCCCCTGCGCAGCGCAGCGCCGCCCTACTCGCCGCACCGTTTCGATCCCCACCCCGGTGACAACCTGGGGCTGATTGTGGAAGACCTGAACACCGGAGGGCGCTTGTTCTATGCACCTGGCCTGGGCCAGGTCGACGACGAGTTGCTGGCGCGCATGGCCCAGGCCGATTGCCTGCTGGTAGACGGCACCCTGTGGGAGGACGACGAGATGCAGCGCCGCGGCGTGGGCACGCGCACGGGCCGGGAAATGGGCCATTTGGCACAGAACGGCCCTGGCGGCATGCTGGAAGTGCTGGACGGGCTGAACGTACCGCGCAAGGTGCTGATCCACATCAACAACACCAACCCCATTCTGGACGAAGCCTCACCCGAACGTGCCGAGGTTGAACGGCGCGGGGTGGAAGTCGCGTTCGACGGGATGAGCATCGAGCTATAGGAGGCCCTGTGAACAACGCTGCAATGACCCCGGCGCAGTTCGAGCATGCCCTGCGCGCCAAGGGTGCGTACTACCACATTTACCACCCCTTCCACGTGGCCATGTACGAAGGCCGTGCTACCCGTGAGCAGATCCAGGGCTGGGTTGCCAACCGCTTCTATTATCAGGTGAACATCCCGATGAAAGACGCGGCTATTCTCGCCAACTGCCCAAACCGGGAAGTGCGCCGCGAATGGATCCAGCGCCTGCTGGACCACGACGGTGCCCCGGGTGAAGACGGCGGTATCGAAGCCTGGCTGCGGTTGGGCCAAGCCGTGGGGCTGGACCCTGACCAGCTGCGTTCACAGGAGCTGGTGCTGCCGGGCGTGCGCTTTGCCGTGGACGCCTATGTGAACTTTGCCCGTCGCGCCAGCTGGCAGGAGGCGGCCAGCAGTTCGTTGACCGAACTGTTTGCCCCGCAGATCCACCAATCGCGGCTGGACAGCTGGCCAGCCCATTACCCCTGGATCGACCCAGCCGGTTATGAGTATTTCCGTACCCGCCTGGGGCAGGCCCGGCGAGATGTGGAACACGGCCTGGCGATCACCCTGGAACACTACACCACCGCTGAGGGCCAGCAGCGTATGCTAGAGATCCTGCAGTTCAAGCTGGATATCTTGTGGACCATGCTGGACGCCATGACCATGGCCTACGAACTGAACCGCCCTCCTTACCACAGCGTGACCCCAGAGCGGGTCTGGCATAAAGGCATTCCCCTATGAGCTTCAACCGCCACCTTGTGCCCGCCTGGCGCCCAGGCTACCGCTTTCAGTACGAGCCGGCCCAGAAAGGCCATGTGCTGCTGTACCCAGAAGGCATGATCAAGCTGAACGAAAGCGCCAGCGCTATTGGCGGGCTGGTAGATGGCCAGCGCAGTGTGGCTGCCATCATCGATCATTTGACGGCTCAATTCCCCGGCGTACCTGAACTGGCCGACGACGTGGAACAGTTCATGGAGGTGGCACGTGAGAAACACTGGCTCCAGCTTGCCTGAGCCGGCGGCACCGCCCATCGGCCTGCCGTTGTGGCTGCTGGCAGAGCTGACCTACCGCTGCCCGTTGCAATGCCCGTACTGCTCCAACCCGCTGGATTTCGCAGCACAAGGCCAGGAGCTGACGACCCAAGAGTGGTTCCGGGTAATGGCCGAGGCGCGGGAGATGGGCGCGGCCCAGCTGGGCTTCTCCGGCGGCGAGCCGCTGGTTCGCCAAGACCTGGCCGAGTTGATCGGCGAGGCGCGGCGCCTGGGCTACTACACCAACCTCATCACCTCGGGCATCGGCCTGACCGAAGCCCGGCTGGACAGCTTCAAGGCGGCAGGCCTGGACCATATCCAGATCAGCTTCCAGGCCAGCGACGAAGAGGTGAACAATGCCCTGGCAGGCTCTAAAAAAGCCTTTGCGCAAAAGCTGGCCATGGCTCGGGCGGTCAAGGCCCGTGGTTACCCGATGGTGCTCAATTTCGTGACCCATCGGCATAACATTGACCGCATCGACAGCATCATCGAGCTGTGCCTGGCGCTTGAAGCAGACTTTGTTGAGCTTGCCACCTGCCAGTTCTATGGCTGGGCCGAGCTGAACCGGGTAGGCCTGTTGCCCACGCGCGCCCAACTGGAGCGCGCCGAACGCATTACCAACGAGTACCGTGCACGGCTTGAGGCCCAAGGCCACCCGTGCAAGTTGATTTTCGTCACACCCGACTATTATGAAGAGCGGCCCAAGGGCTGTATGAATGGCTGGGGCAGCATTTTCCTGACCGTCACGCCGGACGGCACGGCCCTGCCCTGCCACGGCGCGCGCCAGCTACCGGTGCAGTTCCCCAATGTGCGCGAGCAGTCCATGGACGACATCTGGTATCGCTCCTTCGGATTCAACCGTTTTCGTGGTTTCGACTGGATGCCCGAACCCTGCCGTTCCTGCGACGAAAAAGAAAAGGACTTTGGCGGTTGCCGCTGCCAGGCCTTCATGCTGACCGGCGATGCCAGCAATGCCGACCCGGTGTGCGCAAAATCCGCCCACCACGGGGTGATCCTCGCTGCACGGGAGGACGCCGAACGCAGTACCACCCCTATCAACGGGCTGACCTACCGAAATGAGCGAAACTCAAAAATCATTGCCCGCGGCTAACGGCCTGGATGCCAACGCTGTAGTCGCGGCCGGCCGAGACTTCGCGGAACTGGCGGTGAGTGAAGCCGGCCTGTTCTGGAATGAATACCGCCCTGAAGAGGGCACCTGCCGCCTGTACCACTGGCGCAAGGGAAAGGCACACTGCCTGACCCCAGAAGACACCAGCATACGCAGCCGAGTGTATGAGTACGGCGGTGGCGCCTTTTGTGCCGGCCCAGCAGCACTGTACTTCGTGAATGAGCGCGACCAGCAGGTGTACAGGCAGGCCGTGACCGGCGACAAGGCACCAGAGCTACTGAGCAAGGGCGGCTGTCATTACGGCGGGTTAGCCTGGCACCATGGGCTGGTACTGGCGATAGAAGAAACTCCAGCCGAACCTTACCCCCAGCACCGGCTAGTGGCGCTGGATGAGGTGACCAGCGAACGCCAGGTACTGGCCGAAGGCGCTGATTTCTACAGTGCTGGCGTGATCAGCCCTGATGGCCAGCGCCTGGCGTGGGTAGAGTGGAGCCGGCCTGAACTGCCCTGGACCCGCACCCGCCTGATGTGCACACAGCGGGGCGCTGATGGTGCGTGGCAGGCGCCGCGCTGCATTGCCGGGAACCGCGCCCACGAAGCCCTGCAACAGCCGCGATTTACCTCTGACAACCGGTTGTGCTGCCTTAGCGACCGTAATGGTTTCTGGCAACCTTGGGCGGAAAGCTCTGAAGGGTGGGCGCCACTGCTTTCCCCCGAGGCGGACCATGCCACGGCGCCATGGCAGCTGGGCACTAACAGCTGGTGGCCGCTCGAGAACCACAGCTATGTGGCCACTTGGTTTGAAGATGGGTTTGGCAAGCTCGGGCAGGTTGACGGCGAAGGTGCCTGCACAAGCTATGGCGCTGAGTACACGCGCTTTAGAAGTGTCAGCGTGGACGCTGATTACCTTTACGCCATCGCTGCCTCGGCAGTCCAGCCACCTGCCGTGGTTGCCATCAACCGCGCCAGCGGTGCTGTGAAGATTCTGGCAGGCAGTGAGCCGCTGTTGCCGGCCGAGCACATTAGTATGCCCAAGCCGTTTACCTACCCCAGCGGTGACAGCCAGGCCCACGGTTTTTTCTATCCCGCGGCTGGGGAGGCAACCGATGCGCCGCTGCTGGTGTTTATCCATGGTGGCCCTACTTCCGCCTGCTACCCGGTTCTGGAGCCCCGCATTCAGTTCTGGTGCCAGCGTGGGTTCGCTGTGGCAGACCTTAATTATCGCGGCAGCAGTGGCTATGGTCGCGATTACCGCATGGCGCTGAAGCACGCTTGGGGCGTAAGTGATGTGGAGGATGCGGGCAATGCGGTGGCTTGGCTACGCACTGAAGGCTGGGCTGGCGAGACCCATGCGTTTATCCGAGGCAGCAGCGCCGGTGGCTACACCACGCTCTGCGCACTGGCGTTCCTTGATGTATTCAGTGGCGGCGCTAGCCTGTACGGCGTTAGCGACCCTGCGGCCTTAGCACGGGAAACCCACAAGTTCGAAGCCGACTACCTGGATTGGCTAATCGGCGACCCCGACCTGGACGCCAGCCGCTATGCCGAGCGCACGCCCTTGCGGCATGCGGACCAGATCCGTGTACCTGTGATTTTCTTCCAAGGCGAACTAGATACCGTAGTAGTGCCAGCGCAAACCGCCGCCATGGTTGCCTCGCTGGAGGCTAACCAGGTGCCGGTACAGGTGCACTACTACCCAGAAGAACGGCATGGCTTCCGCCAGGCGCGAAACCTGGCGCATGCCTTGGAGCAGGAGTGGCTGTTTTACAAAGGGCTGCTTTAACGCTTGGCGATGATGTAGATCGCATGAACGATGCCAGGGATATAACCGCACAGGGTCAGCAGAATATTCAGCCAGAAGGCGCCGCCGAAACCGACTTGCAGAAACACGCCCAGTGGAGGCAGCAGGATGGCGAAGATGATACGAATAATGTCCATGAGGGGTACTTCCTTGAAGGGGTATACCTCACAGACCCCTGAGTGCCGCTGCGGTTCAGCGGTTGTGCCGTGCGCGATCGGAGATAGCCCTGTGGCGCTTTCAGCAATGGCCCAGGTGAGCCTGGCAGTGCTAGCTGGGTACCTCAGTAAGTGCTGCGGTGGCTATAACGACTGCGAGACAGTGTGGAATAAAGCCGATGGCATAGAAGCGTAAGCGCTCCATAAACCACGTCTTGCTTAACGATTTTCGGCGCACTGCCGTCAGCTATTAGCCGAGCAATTCCAGGGCAGCAGCGCTTCGTAATCCTCAACACTTCGCGCCGCCATCAACCGTTCC
>Ga0268349_1000104_pt1 | contig 17051 bp, 15 predicted proteins | sample G5R2_MAIN_18SEP2_FD_190164 | JGI IMG/M metagenome (GOLD analysis project Ga0268349, IMG submission 190164) | Phyllosphere microbial comminities from switchgrass, GLBRC, Michigan, United States - G5R2_MAIN_18SEP2017_LD1 | ecosystem: Host-associated > Plants > Phyllosphere > Phylloplane/Leaf...
TACATCGTCATCGATATGGGTGCTGAACTGGCGCAGCTCCTCAAGGCTCATCTCGGCCAGGTCCTTGCCAGCGTCTACGCCATATTTTACGGCATGGCCGACGATTTCGTGGCAATCACGGAAGGGCAGGCCACGGCGTACAAGGTAGTCGGCCAGGTCTGTGGCGGTGGAGAAACCGCGTAGCGCGGCTTCGCGCATCATGTCCGGGCGGGGCTTGATAGCCGGCACCATGTCGGCGAATGCGCGCAACGAGTCGCGCAAGGTATCGGCGGCGTCGAACAGCGGCTCCTTGTCTTCCTGGTTGTCCTTGTTATAGGCCAGAGGCTGCCCCTTCATCAGGGTGAGCAGGCCCATCAGCGCGCCGAACACGCGGCCGCTCTTGCCCCGTACCAACTCCGGCACATCCGGGTTTTTCTTCTGAGGCATGATGGAGCTGCCCGTACAGAAGCGGTCCGGCAGGTCGATGAACTGGAATTGCGCGCTGGTCCACAGCACCAGTTCTTCGGAGAAGCGTGACAGGTGCATCATGGCCAGGCTAGCCGCCGCGCAGAATTCGATGGCGAAATCCCGATCGGATACGCCGTCCAACGAGTTTCCACTTACGGCTTCGAAACCCAGCAGTGCGCAGGTTGCTTCCCGGTCGATAGGGTAGGTGGTGCCCGCCAGGGCCGCGCTGCCCAATGGCATACGATTGGTGCGCTTGCGGCAATCGACAAGACGTTCGTAGTCCCGGCTGAGCATTTCAAACCAGGCCAGCAGGTGATGGCCGAACGTCACAGGCTGTGCCGTCTGCAAGTGTGTAAAGCCTGGCATGAGGGTACCGGCCTCGCGCTCGGCAAGGGTCAGCAAGCCTTCCTGAAGGCGCGTGATCTCGGCCAGAATGACGTCAATCTCGTCACGTAGCCATAGGCGGATATCCGTGGCTACCTGGTCGTTACGGCTACGGCCGGTGTGTAATTTTTTTCCCGTGGCACCAATGCGATCGGTGAGGCGGGCCTCGATGTTCATGTGCACGTCCTCAAGGTCCGTGCGCCAGTCGAACTCACCGGCTTCGATCTCGGCCTGAATGGTACTGAGCCCATCAACGATGGTATCTCGTTCTGCCGCTGTCAGCACCCCCACTTGCGCCAGCATGGTGGCATGGGCCACCGAGCCCATGATGTCATGGCGATACAGGCGGCGGTCAAAGCTGACCGAAGCGGTGAAACGGGCGACGAAGGCGTCGACGGGTTCGCTGAAGCGGCCGCCCCAGGACTGATTGGTCTTGTCGGTGCTCATGAAAGGCTCGTGTAAAGGTTCGAACGGGAGGTCTGCATCATAGCAGGGTTGCCCTGCAAGGGCCGCGTGCCGCCGTTGCCCGGCCAGCTTTTAGCCGATGGCTAAAAGGAGGCAGGGCGATTGAGCAATATTGCGCTAACAAGCGTCTACAGTGAGAAGGACGCCGCAATGTCGCGCATCGGCCCGTTCAAAGGCTTGGTGCCACGAGCACAGACCGTGCCCCTGTGGGGGGCCAATGGCAGGCGACCAGGGAGAGATCAGTTGCGCCCCAATAACAGGACCATCCCCCTTGCGATAGCGGCTTTAACACCTATGCCTGCAAGCGCAGGTGAGGGATCGCTGAGGCTTATGGCACTTTTCGATACAAGTGCCAGTCTCAGCGTGGAGCGCCATCACGGCTGCCCGCTCACCTGTTTCCGCTTTTTATCCGCAAGACTTACCCAGGAATCCGGCACTCTATGAATGTCCTGATCGTTGATGACGAACCCATGGCCCGCGAGAAACTGAGCCGAATGGTCAGCGACCTCGAAGGGTACAGCGTCCTGGAACCAGGCGCAGGAAACGGCGCCGAGGCCTTGACGCTGATTGATAGCCTTAAGCCGGATGTGGTGCTGCTGGACGTCCGCATGCCCGGCCTTGATGGCCTGCAGGTTGCTGCAAAGCTCTGTGAGCGAGACGCTCCACCGGCGATCGTATTCTGTGCCGGGCAGGACGAGTTTGCCGTCAGCGCCTTCGAAAACAACGAAGTTCGCTACCTCGTGAAACCTGTGAGTTCGGACAAGTTGTCTGACGCTTTGAAACGAGCAGAACGCCCCAACCGGTTGACACTGGCCGCACTTACCCGACCAGCCGCCAGTGCTGGCAGCACGGGCCCTCGCACGCATATCAGCGCACGCACGCGCAAGGGCATTGAGCTGATTCCCATGGATCAGGTCATCTACTTTATTGCCGATCATAAGTACGTCACGCTTCGCCACGAGAGTGGGGAGGTGTTATTGGATGAACCCCTCAAGGCCCTCGAAGATGAGTTTGGCGACCGTTTTGTGCGTATCCACCGTAATGCACTAGTGGCCCGGGAGCGCATAGAAAAACTTCAGCGTACGCCTGTGGGTCACTTCCAGCTGTATCTCAGGGGGCTCAATGGTGACGCCTTGGTTGTCAGCCGCCGCCACGTGGCAGGTGTACGCAAGATAATGCAGCAACTTTGAGTCATCTGCCGTTGCCCCTGACGAACAGGCCTCTATCGGGCCGATAGGGGCACGGAGCGGTCCTGGCCGTGGGGAAATGTTATTATTGGCCGTATTTTGGCTTTGGTGTCTCCCCCATGTACGCTCGAACGGTTCGCATCGCCACGCGCAAAAGCGCACTTGCCTTGTGGCAGGCCAACTATGTAAAGGCCAGCCTTGAGCGCGCCCACCCAGGGCTGCAAGTCACTCTGGTACCTATGGTCAGCCGAGGCGACAAGCTACTGGACTCGCCGTTGGCCAAGATCGGCGGCAAGGGCCTGTTCGTAAAGGAACTGGAAACAGCGTTGCTCGAAGACCGTGCAGACATCGCCGTGCATTCGATGAAAGACGTACCTATGGATTTTCCCGAAGGGCTTGGCCTTTACTGCATCTGTGAACGTGAAGACCCCCGAGACGCCTTCGTATCCACTACCTACGCCAGCCTTGAAAACCTTCCAGCAGGCAGCATTGTCGGCACGTCCAGCCTCAGGCGCCAGGCTCAGTTGCTTGCATACCGGCCAGACCTGCAAATCCGCTTTTTGCGGGGTAACGTCAATACGCGCCTGGCTAAACTCGACGCCGGTGAATACGACGCCATTATTCTCGCGGCGGCCGGGCTCATTCGCTTGGGCTTTGAAGACCGGATCCGGGACACGCTCTCTGTTGAAAGCAGCCTGCCGTCAGGTGGGCAAGGTGCTGTAGGCATCGAGTGCCGCACTGCAGACGCCGTGCTGCATACCTTGCTCGCGCCTTTGCATCATGGCCCTACCGCCGTGCGTGTAGACGCTGAACGCGCCATGAACAAACAGCTCAACGGCGGCTGTCAGGTGCCCATTGCGGCTTATGCAGTGTTGGAAGGTGAGCAGGTATGGCTACGGGGGATGGTAGGGCGGCCAGATGGCACTCACTTGCTGCACGCCGAGGGCCGGGCGCCCATGGCTAGCGCCGAGGCGTTGGGTTGCCGTATTGCGGATGAACTATTGGCCAAAGGTGCCAAAGTCATTCTGGACGAGGTTTATGCAGGCAGCGAACCTCATTGAGCATGTGGCGGCTGCTGCTAACGCGCCCACAGGCCGAGTGTGAGGCGCTGGCAGCTGAATTGGCAGATCAGGGCCACTACGGCAGTGCCATGCCCATGCTGCTGATAGAGCCGCGCCCAGTAGCGTCCTTGGCCCTGCCTCCCAACTTGAAGCGCTTCACCGCTGTGGTGGTTGTGAGCAAACCGGCGGCCCAGCTAGGCGTGCGTTTTTTAAGCCCTGCCCCAACCCTTACCAGCCCAGCCTGGTTTGCCGTGGGCGCCGCTACTGCAGCGGTGCTCGAGCAGGCTGGCCTGAAGCCGCAGTTCCCTCCACGGGGGGATGACAGCGAAGCCTTGTGGCGATTACCTGCGTTTGAGGCCGCGATAGGCGGGCCTGACGCCCGCGTGTTGATATTGCGCGGAGAAGGGGGGCGAGAGTGGTTAGCCGAGCGCCTGGGCGACCGAGGTATTACTGTGGAATACCTCGAACTGTACCGGCGCAGCGCGCCTGACTATCCTGCTGATGCAGTTGCCCAACGGCTGCAAGCGGAACGCCTGAATGGCGCGGTGGTCAGCAGTGGTCAGGGGCTGGAACATTTGTACCGTGTTGCCGGTACTGCCTGGCCTGAACTTGCAGCGCGGTCCTTGTTCGTGCCTAGCGAACGCGTGGCTGGCCTTGCACGATCGCTAGGTTGCCGTAATCCTATCAACTGCCGCGGCGCAGGTAGCGTTGCCCTGATGGCTGCCCTGTCCACCTTAAGCCCGTGAACCGCGCCCCTCGACAAAGGAAGGATACGTGAGCGAAACAGTCCCACCTAACGACTCTAAAGGCCCTCTCCCTAAGCCGACACCGGTAGGGGAGCCGGTATCAAGTACGGCAAAAGCTTCGGCCTCAGGGCCAGAGCCTGTACGCGAGCCTGTCAAGCCTGCACAGGATTCAGCAACGCCGCCGCCTGCTGCCCGTAACGCTGCTACGCGCCAACGCGCTGGTCGAGGCATCGCCGTGCTCGCCTTGCTGTTAGCTGCGGCAGGCCTCGGTGTAGGCGGGTGGGCCGCTTGGCAACTGCGCCAGCTTAGTGCCGGCCAGCAGCAGCAAGGCAGCCAGGTAGAAAGCCTGGCGTCCAACGGTCGTGAACTTGCCAGCCAGGCACGCAGCCTTGACGAGCGACTGGCTCAGCTGCCGACCGCTAGCGAGCTTGAAGAACGGCGTCGGCTGATTACGCAGCTTCAAGGCGATCAACAGCGCCTCGGGCAGCGCCTGGAAACTGTACTGGGCGCAAGCCGGCAGGATTGGAGACTGGCTGAGGCCGAGCACTTGGTTCGCCTGGCAAGCCTGAGGTTATCGGCGCTTCAGGATGTAAACAGCGCTCGTGCACTGGTTCAAGGCGCCGATGATATTCTGCGTGAGCAGGATGATCCCAATGCCTTCGCTGCCCGCGAGCAACTTGCTCGTAGCCTGGCCGCACTACAGGCCACGGAGCAGCCTGACCGTACCGGGCTGTTCCTGCAGCTTGCGGCCCTGCGTGAGCAGGCAGCCCAGCTCTCTGTGCTTGCACCACAATTCGAAGCCGATCGTGATGCAGTCAATGCTGTGGAAGACGACAGTACGTTGCACTGGCGGCAATGGTGGGCACGCATCTCTAGCTTCTTCCGTATTGATTTCAACCCGGATGCCAACGTGCGGCCATTGCTAGCTGGGCAAAGCCTTACGCAGGTACGGTTAGCACTAAGCCTTGCCCTTGAGCAGGCCCAATGGGCCGCTTTGAACGGTGAGCAGCCTGTGTTCAAGCAGGCGGTAGCACAGGCCCGTGAGGTGCTTACAGCAAACTTCAACCAGGACAACACCCAAAGCGCCAGTGTGCTATTGAAACTGGAGCAATTGGCTTCCAGTCGTGTGACCGTGGATACCCCGGACCTGTCAGGTAGCTTAGCGGCGCTGCAAGCCTACATGGCACGTCGTCATCAGCCGGCTGAAACACAGGAGCGTCAGCCATGAAGCGCCTGTACGTGGTGCTGTTTGTCACGATCGCGCTCGCGTTAGTGATCGGCCTGAGCATTTCCCTCCATCCCGGCTACGTACTAATCGACTACCCACACGTATTCCGTTATGAGTCAGGCCTCTGGACCACCTTGGCAGCCCTGCTGGCCTTGGTACTGATAGGCTTTGTGTTCGTCAGCCTGTTCCGTATGCTGGCCACTTCGGGAGGGATGGTAAATCCCTGGTCGCGTCGCAACCGTAAGCGCCGGCTGCATTCGGCGATCGCGCGTGGCCAGGTAGACCTGGCCGAGGGTCGCTGGGCCAGTGCGCAAAAGCACCTTACGCTTGCTGCTGAAAATGAGCAGTACCCGCTGTTCTATTACTTGGGCGCCGCGCGCGCGGCTAACGAGCAAGGCCTTTACGATCAAAGTGATGCGTTGTTGGAGAAGGCTTTGGCGCGTCAACCCAAGGCTGAGCTGGCGGTGGCGCTGAACCACGCCCAGTTGCAGGTCGATCGCGCAGACAGCGAAGGGGCCTTTTCAACGCTCGAGGTGATGCACCAACGCTATCCAGGGAATACCCAGGTGCTGCGGCAATTGGCGGGTGTCTGTGTGCAACGCCAAGAGTGGCCTACCCTGGTTCGCCTGCTGCCGGACTTGCGCAAGCACAAAGTGATGCGTCCCGAAGATATCGCGGCGCTTGAGCAACAGGCAGTGGGTTCACGGTTGCTGTCAGGTGGGCTCGAAGGTGAGGCTACTAATGAAGTGGAACTGGATAGCGCCTGGCAGCAACTGAGTGCCAACCAACGCCAGGAACCTGCCTTGGTGCTTAGCTACGCTGAGCGTTTACGCCGTCTGGGTGCTTCAGCGAAAGCTGAAGAAGTGGTGCGCAATGCGCTGAAACGCAGCTATGACAGCCACTTGGTGCGCCAGTATGGCTTGGTGGCAGGGGACACACCTGCGAAGTCGGTGGCCTTTGCCGAAAGCCTGCTCAAAGCGCACCCACAGGACCCCAGCCTTCTACTGACTTTGGGGCGCCTATGCCTACAGGACAGGCTATGGGGAAAGGCACGTGATTACCTGGAAGCCAGCCTGCGTTGTCAGCGTAACCCCGAGACCTGTGCCGAGCTGGCGCGGCTGTTGGCGCAACTGGGCGATACACAGCGCAGTAATGCGTTGTTTCAGGAGGGCCTGGGCCTATTGGACGAGCGCCTTTTAGCATTGCCGCTGCCGAGCCCTGTAAGGGCGTGACCTGATTGCGGCCATAAACTGCTGGCGGGCTGAGGTCGGTAGTTTGAACGCCTTGGTTTTTCAGATTGGTTCTGGTGTTGCCACGCTTGAAAGGCTTGGAGGCTTTCAACTAACGTGGCTGCCCGTTAACCGCGTAGCTGGATTGCACATGCCATTGGCCCGTTCGCGTCATCTGTTTGTGTTGGTCTTCGCAGTGGCCATGCTAATGTTGAGCGCGGCAGTTTATGTAGAGAGCACAGCCTTTCTGCGACCATGCCCTACGTGTGTGATTCAGCGAGGTTGCCTACTGCTAGTGGCAATCACAAGTATGTTTGGCTGGTTCAAGGCACGTACCCTCTCAGGGGCGCGCCTGTATGCAGCCGGCGCTTTGCTGGCCATAGCTGCCGGCGCCGCGTCGGCCATGCGGCAATTGTGGCTTCAAGCCCACGCCCCCCTGCAGGAACGGGTTTGCATGCCGAACCTTTTGCACCTTGATAAGTCTGAGGCTCTGCTCCAGACATTGAAGGTGCTTGTATTGGGTTCCCCCGACTGCGCCATCGTCACCTGGACGCTACTGGACATGAGCTTGCCTGAGTGGAGCCTTCTGACCTTCACTGGCCTTGGGGTGATTTCATTCATGCAAGTGCTCCAACGCTGACCAGCCGATCGCTGGAATCAAACGCTTGTATGAAGATTGCGGCGCTGCGCCTTGCCGCTGCAAGCACTGGGGCATACTCTCCTTTAACGCACCAGAGCATGGCCCTTTGCTACGCTCGATGAGTCGTACAGTGCTGGTTCGCTGGCCATTGGCTGGTTTGCGTTCCGTCTTCAGCGTAAACCTCAAGGGAAGAACAGACCATGCTGGAAAGTTGTCAGAATGCGCAGGAACGTTGGGGTGGGGTCCATTTGATCATCGACCGGTGGTTGCAGGATCGCCAACACCTGATTCAGGCGTTTGGTGCCATCGAAGAGGCTTCAGAGGAAGGCCGCCTTCGTCGCTCTGCACTTCAGGACTTCTGCGGAACATTGGTGGATTACGTATCCGCCGGTCACTTCGGGGTATATGAGCAGCTGACCCAAGAAGCCAAGGCGTTTGGTGACGAGCGCGGGCTTGAGCTGGCTGAACAGATCTATCCACGTCTCGATGTGCTTACCGAGCGCTGCCTGCAATTCAACGACCATTGCGACAAGGGTGACTGCACGGATTTTGCAGACCTCTGCGCGCGGTTGCGCGAGTTAGATGGCATTCTGCATGAGCGTTTCGAACTGGAAGATTGCCTGATCGAGGTCCTGCATACCGCTCACCGCGAGGACGTTGCCGTTCAGGCCTGAACCGCTTCAACCCGCCAGGCTACGCAGTTCGATCTCAAATACCAGGGGGGTGTAGGGTGGAATAAGCTCCCCTGCGCCTTCTGCGCCATACGCTAGGCTCGAAGGCACTACCACGCGCCATCGAGCCCCGGCAGGCATCTGCTCAAGCGCGATTTTCCAGCCCTCTATCACGCTGTCCAGCCGGAACCACTGTGGCTGATCATTCCTGTCAAACACCGTGCCGTCTGGCAACTGGCCTATATACACCACCTCGACACGTGAGCTGACAGTAGGCTTCTGTCCCTGGCCAGGCGCCAACTCCGTGTATAGAACGCCACCGAGCAATTCATGAACGCCAGCGCGTGCGCGCTCAGTTGCCATGAAACGCCGCTCGGCCTGTAGCGCTGCTTCCACTGTTGACCCTTGCACAGGCGGATTCAATGCGGCCTCATGGTCCGCCAGAATCTGGCGAATCCTTGCTTTGTCCAACGCCAGCGGTTGATCACGGTAGGACTGCTGCAAACCCTCCACCAGTGCTTCTATGTTCAGGCCAGGCTGGTCATCGCGCAACCGCTCGCCGATGCTGGCACCCAGGCTATAGCCTAGGTCGTGAGCGGTCGCAGGTGCGTCTTCGGCCAAGCTCAAGGGCGCGGCCAGGCATAGCGTGAACAACAGGAAACGCGACATTGAAAACTCCCGAGGTGAAGCTCGATTATCGTCGCCCTTGGCCAGGGTTGCCACCTTTGGGATGCATTGCCTGAAGCCGGCGGGCTGTCACGTAAAATTATCCGTTGCTTGCTGGCGAGCTAGGACCGGTAGGCATACCATGCAAGGCCACCCGGTCAGGAGGAACATCATGTCGGCTAAGAAGAAGCCCGTAAGCACACCGCTGCACCTGCTTCAGCAACTGACTGCCAGTTTGTTGGACCATTTTGAAGACGCCTGTACACAGGCCCTGACTGATGCCGAAAAGGTCCTTGCCAAGCTGGAAAAGCAGCGGACCAAGGTGCAAGAAAAACTTCACAAGCACCGCACGCGTGTCGAAGAGGCTGCTGCTGCGGGCAAGGCCAAGGCGCAGGCAAAAGCGCGCGCCAATGTAGACGTGCTTGAAGGTGCCCTAGATGACCTGCAGCATCGTCAGCGTGAAACTCGCCAGTACATTGGCGAGCTTAAGAATGACGTGCAGGCCGGCCTGGCGCTTGCCCAAGGTGTAGGTAAAGTGCGTGAAGCCGTAGCGCAAGCTCTTGATAAACGCAGTGCCAAGGGCGCTACAGTTCCACCCTCCGTAGCGCCAGCCCGCAAGGCAGCGCCCCAGGCTGCTGCAGCAACACCTGCCACCCCCGCCACTGATTCGGTGCCTGCGCCAGCTATCAAGCCCGTAGGGCGCAGGCCTGCTGCACGCAAGGCGGCCTTGGCAACAGCTGTTCATTCAGGTGAGGACGTTGCGACTACGCCGGCTGCTGCGGCACTCACCAAGCGCGCTCCGCGCAAGCCTCGTACGGTCGCTGGCAAGGTCACAGCCTCTGAGGCGCCGACCGGCGGCAACGGCGGGCCAGCGAACGGCTAACCCTGTGCCATAGCTTCACGTAGTGCAAGGCGGGCGCCCACGTCCGCCACGGCCCAGGTCAACCAGGCCGGGTCTGCAGAGGGGCCGGTGGGCCAACCTGCGGTAGCCTGCTCCAGGCGCTGCAGCAGCACGTGCTCAGCTTCAAGCTCCAGACGTTTCACTTCGTTTCTGATCGAGCCCAGTGCGGCATCGTGCTGGGCCTCGGCACGCCAGCCCTGGCGTAGCGCCCTGAGCGGGTTTACCACAGCCTCGGCCCAGACACGCGCGCGAGTCTCCAGCGTCTCAGCCCCGGCGCTTGACCACCGGACCTGCCGGTGCTCCAGCCAAAGTGCACATAAGGCCAGGCATACGTTAGCGCCAGTGGCCTGAAGTTCGAGGCAGGCCGTTTCCACCCCAGGCAGTGCATATACCCTGCCTGCATACTGCCAAAGCTCATTGTGCATCGTCAGCCCACGCCAGTTTGCAGGGAAGCTGGTAAACTCCGCCGCCATTATGATCCGAATTCAGAACCTTACTTTACAACGTGGCCCGCAGCGCTTGCTAGAAGGCGCCGAGCTGACCCTGCACGCCGGTCAAAAAGCCGGACTGATCGGTGCCAATGGCGCCGGCAAGTCTAGCCTTTTTGCCCTGTTGCGCGGCCAGCTTGCACCTGACGCCGGCAGTTGCAACCTGCCGCCAGACTGGCGCATCGCTCACATGCGCCAGGAAATCGATACGCTGGACCGTATCGCCGTGGACTACGTGCTCGATGGAGATCAGCGCCTGCGCGCTATCCAGGCCGAGCTAGCGGCTGCCGAAGCCTCTCAGGAGGGGACGGCTCTGGCCCGAGCTCACGCCGAGCTGGACGCTGCCGACGGCTATACCGCCGATGCAAGGGCGCGCAAGCTACTGGCCGGGCTTGGGTTCAGCAATACACAGATGGACCAGCCCGTAGGCGACTTCTCCGGTGGCTGGCGGATGCGTCTGAACCTGGCCCAGGCCCTGATGTGCCCCTCGGACCTATTGCTGCTCGACGAACCTACCAACCACCTGGACCTGGATGCGATCCTGTGGCTTGAGGAATGGCTAAAGGGCTATCCCGGTACCTTGCTGCTGATTTCTCACGACCGCGATTTCCTGGACGCCGTGGTTGACCATATTGCCCACGTGGACCAGCGCAAGCTCACGCTTTACAGGGGTGGGTACACCGCCTTCGAGCGTGCCCGGGCCGAGCGCCTGGCGCAGCAACAGGTGGTGTACGAGAAGCAGCAAGCCCGCCGTGCGCATATGGAAAAGTACATTGCGCGGTTCAAGGCGCAGGCGACCAAGGCACGGCAAGCCCAAAGCCGGATCAAGGCCTTGGAACGCATGGAAGAGATTTCTGCAGCCCATGTGGACTCTCCCTTCGAGTTTATCTTCCGCGAAGCCCACAAGCTGTCCAGCCCCTTGCTGGACCTGTCCGACGCGCGCTTGGGTTATGACACCAAGGTGGTGCTGGAAAAGGTGAAGCTGCAGCTCGTACCGGGTGCGCGCATTGGCCTCCTGGGGCCAAACGGCGCGGGTAAATCCACCCTGATCAAGAACCTGGCAGGCGAGCTGTCGCCGTTAGGCGGAGAGCTGCGGCGTGGTGAGAACCTTGAGGTCGGCTATTTCGCTCAGCACCAGCTGGACTCGCTGGACGGCAAGGCCAGCCCCCTGCTGCATATGCAGCGCCTGGCCCCGGCCGAGCGCGAGCAAACGCTGAAAGACTTCCTGGGCGGCTTCGATTTCCGTGGCGCGCGCATCGACGAGCCGGTGCTCAATTTCTCAGGAGGCGAGAAAGCTCGCCTGGCGTTGGCGCTTATTGCCTGGGGCCGGCCTAACCTGCTGCTGCTCGACGAACCCACCAACCACCTGGACCTGGAAATGCGTCTGGCGCTGACCATGGCCTTGCAGGAGTTCGGTGGTGCGGTCCTGGTGGTATCTCACGACCGACACCTGCTCAAGAGCACTACAGACGACTTCATGCTGGTTGCCGAAGGCCGTGTGGAACCCTTCGATGGCGATCTGGACGATTACGCGCGGTGGCTGGTGGATTACCGCCAACGCCATGCGCCCACCTCCGCGCCTTCAAGCAACAGTAACGGCCTGGATAAAAAGGCTCAGCGCCAGGCGGCGGCTGCCCTGCGCCAACAATTGGCGCCACACAAGCGTGAAGCGGATCGGTTGGAAGCCCGTTTGGGTACCGTACACGAGGAGCTGGCCCGCATAGAGGCCAGGCTGGGTGACAGCGCCGTGTACGAAGCGGCGCAGAAGGATGAACTCAAGACGCTGCTTGCTCGCCAGGCCTCCCTAAAGGTAGAGGAGGGCCGCCTTGAAGAAGACTGGATGGCGGCGCTAGAGTTGCTGGAAACCCTGCAAGGTGAGCTGGAACAACTGGGCTGACGTTCAGGCAATGCTCTTGCTTCAATAAGCAAAGCTTACCCGCGGTACAGGAGGTATTGCATGGCATGGCACACATGGTTGGCGTTTCTGGCAGCCAGTTGGGTAATCAGTCTATCCCCTGGCGCGGGCGCTATTGCTTCAATGAGTTCTGGCCTGCGATATGGCTTTGGCAGGGGATACTGGAACGCATTGGGCCTTCAGCTAGGGTTGGCCTTGCAGATTGCTGTGGTCGCGGCGGGTGTGGGTGCCATTCTGGCAGCCTCCGCTACAGCCTTTACTGTGATCAAATGGTTTGGGGTGTTTTACCTGCTGTACCTTGCGATACGCCAATGGTGTGCCGCACCCATGGACATGCAGGGCGACTTAACCCCAGTGGTGGGCGGCAGCCGCACCAGCCTGGTGCTTCGCGGGTTTCTGGTAAATGTAAGCAACCCCAAAGCCTTGGTGTTCATGCTGGCCGTGTTGCCCCAGTTCATTGACCCGCACGCCCCGCTGCTTGCCCAGTATCTGATCATAGGGGCCACCATGGTGACCGTTGATTTGATTGTGATGGCGGGTTATACAGGCCTGGCTTCGAAGGTGCTGCGCCTGATGCGTACCCCACGGCAGCAGCAGCGCCTTAACCGCACGTTCGCGGGCCTTTTCATAGGTGCTGCCACCTTCCTGGCAACGCTGCATCGCGCGCCACTATAGGGTTATTGAGCTGGTGGCTCGGGTAGCTTGCCGGCCTGTTCGGCCTTGCGTGCAATGCGTGCGGCCTTGATGCGGCGGGCAATCCACAGGGCCACACCCAGCAATAGCAGGATGCCGAGTACCCAAAGCTCGTACTTTTTTACACTGCCAAGCAAACGCTCTAGCACCGAGCCGAAGTGATACGCCGCCTGGCCCAAGGCGATGGACCAGGCGGCTGCACCTATGCCATTGAGCAGCAGGTAGCGGCGTGGTGGATAGCCGGACAGCCCAATGGCGACGGGCATCACGGTGCGCAGCCCATAAACGAACCGGAAGGAAAGCACCCACAGGTCTGGGTGCTTGCGGATATGCTCCAACGCACGATCCCCCAGGGTTTGCCAACGCGGCTTGCGGGCCAGTAGCCGCCGGCCATGGCGCCTGCCCAGGAAATACCACAGCTGATCGCCGGCATAGCTGCCGAAGAAAGCCACCAGCATTACCAGGTTGATGTCCATGTATCCGCGAAACGCGAGAAACCCGGCAAGCACCAGAATGGTTTCGCCTTCGAAGAAGGTCCCCAGGAACAGGGCCAGGTAGCCGAAATCGTTGAGAAATTGATGGAGCATTTTCAAGATGCTGGCGAAATGAACGCGCAGCCTAACCCTTAAGAGAGCTTCATGAAAGTGTCGATATGTGTCTCGACGTGAACATTGAGGCCTGCAGACGCTCTACGTCTATCGACACGTGGCTGTCATGCGGTTGTCACAGGCTGGCCTTATAACAGCCCGGTTCGTCTCCGACGGTAATTGCACGCTTGCCTGGCAGCCGTGCGCCGACGGCCGTGACCTTGGCCTGCAAGTCATCGTCACTGTGGCTAACGACGTTGCAGTGTGTGCCGCCCATTGCCCCTGGGCCTCTGGCCCTTCAGGATATTCACATGAATAATGAAGCGCTCCCCGATCTGGTCGTAGAAGAGGCTCAACCTGTGACCGAACCCCTGCAGGACATCGTGGCTGAGATGCCGCTCGAAGCACCCCTGGAGGCAGCGCCAGCCGTGCCCGTCATGGCCATCCCCGGCCTAGACGACCCCGTGTTGTATAGCCATCGGGAACTGTCCCAGCTGCAGTTCAACATTCGCGTCCTTGAGCAGGCACTGGACGAAAGCTACCCTTTGCTTGAGCGCCTCAAGTTTCTGTTGATCTTTTCCAGCAACCTGGATGAGTTCTTCGAAATCCGCGTAGCCGGGCTCAAGAAGCAGATCACCTTTGCCCGTGAGCAGGCGGGTGCCGATGGCCTGCAGCCTCACCAGGCGCTTGCCCGCATCAGCGAGCTGGTGCATGTTCAGGTGGACCGGCAATACGCGATTCTCAACGACATCCTGCTACCTGAACTCGAAAAGCATCAGGTACGTTTTATCCGCCGCCGCCATTGGACGCCCAAGCTCAAGGCGTGGGTGCGGCGCTATTTCCGTGATGAAATCGCTCCCATCATCACGCCGATCGGGTTGGACCCGACTCACCCGTTCCCGCTGCTGGTGAACAAGAGCCTGAACTTCATTGTAGAGCTGGAGGGTGTTGACGCCTTCGGGCGAGACTCAGGCCTGGCCATTATTCCAGCGCCACGCCTGCTGCCGCGCGTGATCAAGGTGCCAGAGGACGTGGGAGGTGTGGGCGACAACTTTGTGTTCCTGTCCTCTATGATTCATGCCCACGCTGACGACCTGTTCCAAGGCATGAAGGTGAAAGGGTGCTACCAGTTCCGCCTGACCCGAAACGCCGACCTGTCGCTGGATTCCGAGGACGTGGAAGACCTTGCGCGTGCCCTACGTGGCGAGCTGTTCTCGCGCCGTTACGGCGATGCAGTACGCCTGGAGGTCGCCGATACCTGTCCCAAGCACTTGTCGGACTACCTGCTCAAACAGTTCAACCTGGCTGAGTCGGAGCTGTACCAGGTCAACGGGCCGGTCAACCTTACGCGTCTGTTCAGCATCACGGGCCTGGATAGCCACCCGGAGTTGCAGCACGTGCCGTTCACACCAGCCATTCCCAAGCTGCTGCAGAACGCTGAAAACATTTTTAGCGTGATCAGCAAGCAGGACATTCTGCTGTTGCACCCTTTCGAGTCCTTCACGCCAGTCGTGGACCTGCTACGTCAGGCCGCGAAAGACCCCCATGTTCTGGCTATTCGGCAAACCCTGTACCGCAGCGGGGCCAACTCGGAAATCGTAGATGCCCTGGTAGATGCGGCACGCAGCGGTAAGGAAGTCACGGCGGTGATCGAACTGCGCGCGCGCTTTGACGAAGAGTCCAACCTGCAAATGGCCAGCCGGCTGCAGGCAGCGGGTGCGGTGGTGATCTACGGCGTGGTCGGTTTCAAGACGCACGCCAAGATGATTCTGATCCTACGGCGCGAGGCTGGCGAAATTGTTCGCTATGCGCACTTGGGGACAGGTAACTACCACGCCAGCAACGCACGGCTGTACACCGACTACAGCTTGCTAACGTCCGATGACGCCCTGTGCGAAGACGTAGGCAAACTGTTCACGCAATTGATCGGCATGGGTAAAACCTTGCGCATGAAAAAGCTCCTGCATGCGCCTTTCACCCTCAAGAAGGGCATGCTGGACATGATCGCGAGGGAAACCCAGTTTGCTGTAGACGGCAAGCCCGCGCACATCGTGGCCAAGTTCAACGGGCTTACCGATGCCAAGATCATCCGCGCGCTGTACAAGGCCAGCCAGGCTGGCGTGCGGATCGACCTGATCGTGCGCGGCATGTGCTGCCTGCGGCCTGGCGTGCCAGGGGTTTCCCATAACATTCATGTGCGCTCGATCATTGGCCGGTTCCTGGAGCACACCCGCATGTTCTATTTCCTCAACGGAGGGGAAGAGCAGCTGTACTTGTCCAGTGCCGACTGGATGGAGCGCAACCTGGACCGCCGAGTGGAAACCTGCTTCCCGGTAGAAGGAAAAAAGCTGATCACGCGGGTGAAGAAGGAGGTGGAGGCCTACCTGACGGACAATACCCACGCCTGGATTCTACAGCCGGACGGTACCTACGTGCGTCAAACGCCGACCGGCAACCAGAACCCGCGCAATGCGCAGGTCACGTTGCTCGACCGGCTCAGTAACCAGCCCCTTACCGTACGGTAAGGGTAAACCCAACCCGGGTCAGCCACTCGGCTTCAAGGGCGAAGTCGGCCTGGGTCAAAGGGTTGTTTTCCAGCCACCCGGCAGGGAATGCCACGTCCAGGGTATCCTTGCCCGCCTGCAGCTGCACCTGAGGCATTTCCTGGGTGCCGCGTATGTGGTGGAACAGGATGGCAAAGCGCAGCAGCACGCATAGACGGATCAGCGTTTTGCCATTTTCACCAAACTCTGCAAAACGCTCGCGTGGAATGTTGCGACGGTGGCCACGCACCAACAGTGCCAGCATGTGCTGATCTTCCCGGGAAAAACCGGCCAGGTCGGAATGTTCGATCAGGTAGGCACCATGCTTGTGGTAGTGGTAATGGGCGATGTCCAGGCCCACCTCGTGTACCTTCGCAGCCCAGCCCAGCAGGTCTCGCCATACGCCGTCTTCCAGCCCCCAGGCACCGGCGACCTGGTCGAACGCGCTCAGTGCTTTCTGCTCCACGCGTGCAGCCTGGCCCAGGTCCACATGGTAGCGGTCCATGAGCGAGCTCAAGGTGCGCTCACGCACATCCTCATGGCCATGGCGGCCCATCAGGTCATACAGCACGCCTTCGCGTAAGGCGCCTTCGCAGTGATCCATGCGCTGCAGCTCAAGGCTGTCGAAGATGGCTTCCAAAATGGCCAGCCCTGCGGGGAAGATAGCGCGGCGATCAGGCTTGAGCCCGTCGAAGTCGAGTTTTTCGATATCGCCCAGCTTGAAGACCTTGCGCTTGAGCCAGGCCAGCCCTTCAGCGTTCACTTCACCCGAGCCGAGCCCTGCGGCTTTGATGGCAGCGCCAATGGCACGAATGGTGCCTGATGAGCCGATGGCTTCATCCCAGCCCAGCCGATGCAGGGCATTTTCGATACCCATGATTTCCAGCCGGGCTGCTGTGTAGGCCTGGGCATAACGGGCTGGGGTAACCTTGCCGTCGCGGAAGTAGCGCTGGGTAAAGCTCACGCAGCCCATTTGCAGGCTTTCGCGAATCAATGGCTCGAAGCGCTGGCCAATGATGAATTCGGTGCTGCCACCGCCAATGTCGGTTACCAAGCGTTTGCCGGGGGTGTCGGCCAGGGTATGGGACACACCAAGGTAGATCAGGCGGGCTTCTTCACGGCCTGAGATCACCTCCACGGGGTGGCCTAGCAGCGCCTCGGCACGGCGGATGAATTCGCCACGGTTACGCGCTTCACGCA
>Ga0268349_1000105_pt1 | contig 16897 bp, 15 predicted proteins | sample G5R2_MAIN_18SEP2_FD_190164 | JGI IMG/M metagenome (GOLD analysis project Ga0268349, IMG submission 190164) | Phyllosphere microbial comminities from switchgrass, GLBRC, Michigan, United States - G5R2_MAIN_18SEP2017_LD1 | ecosystem: Host-associated > Plants > Phyllosphere > Phylloplane/Leaf...
AGCGTGGAGGTAATGCGGCCGCGATAATGCTGGGGAAACCACAGGGTCAGGTAATAGAGCACACCTGGGGCAAAACCGGCCTCCATGGCCCCGATTAAAAAGCGCAGCGCATAGAACTGCCACTCTGCGGTAACGAAGACCATTAGTGCCGTAGCGACGCCCCAGGACATCATGATGCGCGCTATCCAACGCCGGGCGCCCACCTTGTACAGCATGATATTGCTCGGCACTTCGAACAGTACATAACCCACCACAAACAGCCCTGCACCCAGGCCGTAGGCGGTATTGCTCAGGCCCAGGTCAGCTTGCAGCTGGAACTTGGCAAAGCTGATGTTGATGCGGTCGAAGAAGGCAAACAGGTAGCAGACCATGATCAGCGGCATCAGGCGCCACGCCACTTTTGCGATCAGTGCTTTCTCATTGTCGGCCACGGCAGCGGCGCCACGGCCTTCTGAAACTAGAGATGCGGACATGGGTGTTCTCCAGGCGAGCCCCCGGTGGGCTGCTCTATTTTTGTTGTTGTCTGGTAGGCGGCTGTGGCCGCCTGGCCCCGCTCACGCCACTGCTGAGGGCCGCGGGTGAAGGTCTTGATTGCGCCCGGCCTTCGCCACTTGCCCTGGCATGTCATGGCCGAGCAAGGCGGGCAGGGTGCGGGAGAGCTCGATCAGGTGGGGCAAGTCGATGCCCGTCTCTATGCCCATTTCGTCGCACAGGTTCACCAGGTCTTCGGTGCAGATGTTGCCAGAGGCACCCGGTGCAAACGGGCAACCGCCCAGCCCCCCCAAGGAGGCATCGAACCGCCGGGCGCCTGCCTCGTACGCCGCCAGCACGTTGCTCAGGCCCAGGCCGCGGGTATTGTGGAAATGCAGGGTCAATGCCGCTGAGGGCAGTTGCTTGAGCACCTGCGTAACCAACCGATACACTTGGCGCGGGTTGGCCATGCCGGTGGTGTCAGCCAGGGTCACACCCTGTAGGCCGAAGGCCTGGTAGGCGTCGATCAGACGCAGCACCACGTTTTCGTCGATGGGCCCTTCGAACGGGCAACCGAAGGTGGTGGCGACAGTGCCATTGAGTCGCGTTCCCTGGTCCTTCGCCGAGGCCACTACCTCTGCAAACCCTGTCATCGACTGCTCTCGGGTCATGCGCATGTTGGCCAGGTTATGGCTCTGGCTGGCCGAAAGCACCAGGTTCAGCTCGTCTGCCTTGGCGTAAAGCGCCCGTTGCGCGCCCTTCAGATTGGGGATCAGCGCCACATAAACAACCCCTGGCCGGCGTGTAATGCCTTGAAAAACCGCCTCACCATCGCGCAGGGCCGCAATAGCTTTGGGCGACACAAAGGCCCCGGCCTCGATCCGGGTGAAGCCGGCCAGTGAAAGCTGGTCGATCAGCTTGATCTTGTCTGCAGTGTCCACCCAGGTTGGTTCGATTTGCAGGCCGTCCCGCGGTGCGACTTCCTGGACGATCAGGCGCTCTGAATAATCGGTGATCATTGCACCACCCCTTCGTCTTTCAGCCGCTGAATAGCGCTGTCGCTCAGGCCCAACTCGGCCAGTACAGCCTGTGTATGCTGCCCCAGAGTTGGCCCCTGCCAATTCACAACGCCTGGTGTGGCCGACAGCTTAGGTACGATGCCGGGCATTTTCACCGCTGCACCGCCCGGTAGTTCGGTGTCCAGGATCATGCCCCTGGCCTGGTAGTGGGGGTCGGCCACGATGTCGGCCACCGAATAGATACGCCCAGCAGGCACTTGTGCCTGTTCCAAGGCTTCGAGCACCTGGGTGACAGGGCGCTTGGCGCTCCATTCGCTGATGGCCTGGTCCAGCAGGTCGCTCTCTTGAGCGCGGCCATCGTTGTGAGCAAAGGCCGCGCGCTCGGCAAGCTCCGGGCGGCCAATGGCGGTCATCAAACGCTTGAAAATGGGGTCACTGTTGCCCGCGATCACCACGTAGCCACCGTCTGCGGTGGGGTAGGTATTGGAAGGCGCGATGCCGGGCAAGGCACCACCACTGCGCTCGCGTACGTGGCCCAGCATGGCGTATTCGGGTACCAGGCTTTCCATGACGTTGAACACGCTCTCGGCCAGGGACACGTCAACGACCTGGCCGTCGCCTTGGCCGCTCTTGACCCGTAGCAAGGACATCAGTGCGCCCATCACTGCATGCATGGAGGCCAGCGAGTCACCTAGGCTCACGCCTACACGGGCAGGGGGCGTATCGGGGTTGCCGGTGGTGTAGCGAATACCGCCCATGGCTTCGCCGATGGCCCCAAAACCCGGTCGGTCACGGTAGGGGCCGGACTGGCCGTAGCCAGAGATGCGTACCAAGGTGAGCTTGGGGTTCAGCGCATGTAATACATCCCAGCCCAAGCCCAGCTTTTCCAAGGCGCCAGGGCGCAGGTTTTCGATCAGCACATCAGCGCTTTCAGCCAAGTGCTTGACGATCTCGATGCCTTCGGCCGATTTAAGGTTCAGTGCCAGGGATTTCTTGTTTCGCGATTGCAGGTACCACCAGAGTGAGGTGCCTTCGTGCAGCTTTCGCCACTTGCGAAGGGGATCGCCTTGGCCAAGGGCTTCGATCTTGATCACCTCGGCCCCGAACTCGGCCATCATGCGTGCGGCGAAGGGGGCCGCTATAAGCGTGCCGATTTCAATCACACGGATACCGCTCAGTGCAGTCATGGCGCAACCTCGATGGTTCTTGAAATTTGACCCAAGCCTAGAGGTTTCTACGCGCAAGGTGCCAACCGTGCCTTGGAAAAAGGCGTTCGCGCTTTGCGAACGCCCTCAAAGAGGTTGCGGTGATTGCAGGTGGTCGAACAGCAGGCGGCTCACCGGTGACAGGCCATTGCGCTCCCGGGCTATCAACATCAAGGTGCGGTGGGCCCAAGGGTCACTCAGCCCCACCATCGTCAGCCCCAGGCCTTGGCCGAACAGCTCGTAGGCCCTGTGCGGCAACACCCCAATGCCCATGTTGGCTTGGACCATGCGGCACACTGCATCGAACCCCGGTACATGAATGCGCACACGTAGGGGTGTACCCAGCGCTCTGGCGGCTGCGTGAGCCCGCTGATTGATTGAACTGGCTGCATGCAGCCCGATGTGGTCGTACGCCAGGGTGTCGGCAAAGGCCACCTGGGTGTGATGGGCCAGAGGGTGATCGCCGCGCATGACCACCGCCAGCCGATCAGTGCGATACGGCACACTGCACAGGCCTTGGGTGTCGCTGTCCATGGAACAGATACCCAGGTCGGCCACGCCGTCGATGATCCCGTCCACAACGCCGTTGCTGGGGCGCTCCTCCAGGTCGACCTTAACCTGGTCATGGGTCGACACGAAGCGGTGCAGGTCCTCGGGCAGAAACTCGATAATGGCCGAAAGGTTGGCCAACATGCGCACATACCCCCTCAGGCCTTGGAGGTGTTCGCCAACTTCGATGCCTACTTTGTCTACCTCGGCCAGCATGCGACGCGCGTGGTGCAGCAGTGTTTCTCCGGCAGCGGTCAGCGCCATGCCCTTGGCGGTACGCGAAAACAGGGCGATACCCAGGGCGCCCTCCAATTCCATCAAGCGCTTGCTGGCGGCCGACACCGCAATGGCCTCACGCGACGCTGCACGGGTGAGCGTGCCTTCCTCGTGGACCGCCACGAAAAGCTGGAGAGTGAGCAGGTCCAAGCGCCGGATCAGCTGTCTGTGAAGCATAGGGTTAACTCTGAGGGAACCGAATAAGAGGGCCTGGCCACCTAGTGAGCAGGCACGGTTGTGTGCCTTACCACTACCTAAACATGAGGTGCATCATGAAAAAAGTAAGCATCGTAGTGTTCTCAGTGCTGATGGCCTGTGCTGGCGCCAGTTACGCGGACGGGCCTCATAGTGGCATTGGCCAGTGCCCGAAAATCATCTGTGGCTAGGTTGGGCACAGGCTCATGGCGTTAGCAGTGCTGGCAGCCCGGACAAGTCTTTCAAGACAGCATCAGGCTGCCAGTCCGCATTGAGCGGTTCGCCCTTGCGGTTAATCCACACGCAGCGGATGCCCAGTTCCTTACACACTTTCAAGTCCGAGAACTGGCCCATGGCGACATGGACCGTTTGCTCTTTGGTAACGCCCATCACTTCGTGTGCATGAAGGAACAGGCGGTGGTCGGGTTTGTACGCCTGTGCCTGCTCTGCCGTAATCACAAAGTCGATAGGCGTACCCAAAGCGCTCACCGTGCCGGCGATCAGTTGGTCAGTGGTGTTACTGATGATCGCGACCTGGTAACGCTCACGCAGGCAAGCCAGCACATCGGGCACCTCCGGGTGAGGGGGGATCCTACCTAGGATTGCCAGCAGGGTGTTGATGTCCTGGGCCGTGGCTGTGTGCCCGGCTTCCTCAAGCGCCTGCTCAAGGCCCGTACACAGTACATTGTCATAGGTACAAAACGGGGACTGCTGCTGGCGCTCGACTGTGATCGCCCGTAGCCGGTCAGCTAATGCCAAAGCTTGCGCGTGCGCAGGCGTGGCTCCCTGGTGCCTTTCGAGAAGGGCAGCGGCGGCCTGCTGCACGGCATGGTGCCATTGAACCAGGGTACCGTAGCAGTCGAAGGTAATGATCTTTGGCAGGGTGGCAAGCGTTAGCATCCAGCGTCTCCAGGCTGTAATAGGCAGGAAGGCCCTTTACTGGATAACCTACCCGCGGCTGCCGTGTCAAAAGCAGGCGCGGGCAGGGCCTTTCTGACAACCTTGCAAGCACAGAGGCGTATATGGACGGGCGGCGTCCACTCCCCATGGTCGGCCATGACCGAGGCGTGAGGGTGGGCTATCGCCTGGCACTGGACCCTCCTGGAGCGGTGATGGCGCGCGCTTCGCTGGCCGTGGTGCCTGCCCTGGCCGCCATGGCCGCGATCAACTATCGCACTGCGGCCAAGGCGTTTCACTGTTTCCTGTTCGCCCCAAAAGGCGGACTTGCCCGAGTGCTTGCTGGCGGCAGCCCCGGACGCCTTCATTGATGCCGCGCTGGCCAGAAGATGCGCCTACCCAGGTACCACAAGCACCGTACTCTTATTCCAGAGGGGAATAGAAAACTGTGCTTATTTATCGCTTTTATATTGTCGGCAAACGCTGACTATAGCGGGGTCCAATAAACATAAGAAAGGGAGGGCCCTATGGCGGAATTTGCGACCACTCAGGTAACTGATCAAGCGGCAGCGGTAACTCAGGTCAAGCAGTCCAGATACCGCTGGGTGGTGCTTGGGGTCATTGTGCTGGTGTACATGCTGGCTGCGGCAGACCGTGCCAATATCGGCATCGCATTGCCGTACATACAAAAAGAGTTTGGGGCCACCAATGCGCAGGCCGGGTTGCTGGTAAGTGCCTTTTTTCTGTTCTATTCCCTAGGGCAGATTCCAGCAGGCTTCGTGCTCAGCCGCCTGGGCGTTCGGCTAGTGGCGCCGGTGTCTATCGCAGCCACCTCCGTGGTCACGCTGCTGATTGGAACAGCCCATAATTTCCTGTTGTTAAAGGTCTACCGGTCAGCCCTTGGCCTGGCGGAAGCGGCGCTGCCCTTGTCCATGCTCAGCACCATCAATCGCTGGTTCCCGCCTGGAGAGAAGGGCACGGCCACGGGTGCGTTTCTATCGGCGGCCAAAATGGGCGCAGTGATTGCCCCGCCCATTGGGGCGGCGCTGATCCTGCTGGACGGCTGGCGCACCATGTTCATCGCCTTTGCCATCCCTGGCGTGATCATGACCCTGATGTGGTGGTGGATGGTGCCCAACGAGCCGCGCTCATCCAAGCGCGTCAACGAGGCCGAAGCCGAGCATATCGAAGGCCAGGCCGCAGCGCGCAGCGGGCCAGTGCAGGCACCCAAGGACTTCGGTGCGTGGGACAAAGCCTTGCGCTATAAACCGGTTGCCCCCTTGGAAACATCGCGCTCGGTGTTCAGGTCCTGGAACGTGTGGGGTTGCGGCCTGGGCTACCTGTTGATGACAGGTGTGGTCAACGTGCTGCTGGCCTGGCTGCCTAAATACCTGGGCGAAGTGAAGCATTTTGAACTGATGCAGGTAGGGTTTGTGGCTGCACTGCCTTTTGTAGGCGGCGTGCTGGGCAATATCGTAGGCGGCTGGCTGTCTGACACCCTGCTGGCCCGCCGTAGAAAGCCCACCATGATGATCAGCGCCGTGGCCACCTGCGCCATGATGATCGCTCTGGTGTACGCGCCCAATGGCCTGCTCGCGGTGAGCCTGCTGCTGTTCGGGACCGGTTTTTTGCTGAATGTGGGGTATTCGTCTTTTTCCGTTTATTCCATGAGCCTGACCACACGCACCACATACCCGGTAGCCGCGTCGGTGGTCAATACGGCGGGCCAGGCCGGTGGTGCCATGGCGCCGCTGGTGGCCGGCCTGTTGCTGGACAGTTATAGCTGGACCGCCGTGTTCCTGTTCCTGGGCGTATGCTCATTGGCTGCTTTGGCCTTTGTACTGACCATTTCCGAACCGGCTGCAAAAACAGCGCCTGCCCAGGCGTAATACGCGCAGAAGCGATGCCCAAGGAGCTTAGCGCTGCAGCTGGGTAGAGAAGTCGCACAGCGTTGCTGCTAAAGCCGCCACCTCTGCCACAAAAGACGAGGGGCGATCGTTGCGGTACATGGCCATGTAGGGAACAGGCGGCAGCTCGGGTTCAGTGTGGATGACAGTGAGTTTGCCGTCATCCACGAACGGCCGGAAGCACTCCAGCGGCAGGTAGGTCACGCCCAGCCCAGCGCTGGTCAGGCCCAGCATGGCCATCAGGCTGTCTGAGGACAGCGTCTGGGGCAGGTCAATGCCCCGTGCCCTCAGCCAGGTGTTGACGAACAGGCCAGAGCCGGACTTTTTACCCTGCACCAGCATCGGGTATCGGGCCAGCTCGGCCAGTGATACCGTCCCTGAATGAGGGATAAGCCCAGGGGCGGCCATCCAGGCATTTTCCACATGGGCCAGGGGCAGGCTCGTTACCTCAGGTGCCGTGAACGTGTCGGGGATGATGATCAGGTCTATCAGGTCATCCATCAGCCGCTCGTGAAGGTTACGGCTCATGTCCACTTCAGGTGCCACCGTAAGGCCGGGGTAATCAGCGACTAACCGGGTGACCAGCCGAGGCAGCCACGTCCAGGCAGTCAGTTCTGTCACGCCAAGCCTAAGCCGGCGTGTGGTGACGTGAGTGCCGTCTTTCAAGGCCGTGATGCGGTCGGCTAGGCCGAGCATTTCCCTCCCAATGACCAGAAGCTCTTCTCCGGCAGTGGTCAACCGTGCGCCACGCTGTGAGCGGTCGAACAGCTTGAGCCCGGTGGAGGCTTCCAATTCTTGCACGCGTTTGGAAATGGCCGACTGCGTGGTATTGAGTTGCTCAGCGGCGCGTTCAAAGGTGCCTAGCCGCTCGATCCAGTGAAGTGTCAGGAGCTGCCGCAAGTTGATCATGTTCATTCCTGCTGGGCATGTATGGGCATCCCATAATATCGCTTTTTCTATTCCCATACGGCTCTATCCTCGAACCATCTGCTACCCGAGGCGTACCCATGACCCTAACTGCTTCAATTCCCGATATCGATACACTGGTGGCAGCGTTCTCTCGCACGTCCACTTCGATCATTAGCGATTGCCTGGATCGGCTGCCGGGGGCGCCCTTGCAGCCGTTCCACCGCATCGAGGGCACCATGGCCGGCTTCGCGCTCACTGTGAAAGTACCTGCGGGCGACAACCGCGCCATTCACCAGGCCCTCGAACTCATCGGCCCTGGGCACGTGCTGGTGGTAGACGGAGGGGGGGATGTGAGCCGGGCGCTGATGGGGGACATCATGGCCGCCATCGCCCAGAAGCGCGGAGCGGTGGGTGTAGTGGTGGATGGCGCTATCCGCGACCTGGCGACCATTGGCCGGGGCAGTTTCCCGGTGTTCGCGCGTGCGGGCTACCATCGGGGGCCTTATAAAAACGGGCCGGGTGATATCAATGTACCGGTCAGCATCGGCGGCCTGATCATTTCACCAGGGGATATCGTGGTAGGGGACCATGACGGGATCGTGGCCTTCCCCGCAACCCAGGCGCATACCCTGCTGGAGCAATGCCTGGCAACAGAGCGCAAAGAAGCCGACATGCTGGCGCAAATTGCTGCCGGAACCTACAAAGGCGCCTATGCCGCCCATTGAAGTGGACGATAACTAATGAAGATTGCAATCATCGGCGCGGGCGAAGTTGGCCTGACCTATGCGCGCCCATGGGCAGCTGCGGGTTATGAGATTGTGCTGTGCGACCTTAAGCCTTCCTCGCGGGCCGTAGCATTCGCTAACGAGCATGAGCTGGCGCTGTTTACATCGATTGCCGAGGCGGTGCCTAGCTGCGAGGCGGTGGTGTCGTGCGTATTTGGGACCGTGTCGCTGGCCGTGGCAGAGCAGGCTTTTGCAGCTATGCCAGCAGGGGCCCTGTATGTGGACATGACAACGGCGGACCCTGCCAAGATCCGGCAGGCCGCTGGCATCGCGTCTGAGCGTGGCATTGCCTATGTGGACGTTGCCATCCTGGGGGCGATCGCCCTGACCCATGAAAAGACCAGCCTCCTTGGGGCCGGTACCGGAATTACCCAGGCCCTGGACCTCTATGCCTGCGCAGGTGCGCCCTTAAAGCAGGTTGAAGGGGGCGTGGCTGGCGATGCGGCGGCCTTGAAGATTCTGCGCAGCGTGTTCACCAAGGGGCTGGAAGCCCTGACCATAGAGTGTTTCATGGCGGCGGAAAAGCAGGGCGTGACGGACCAGTTGCACGAAGCACTGAGCGACATTGACCAGGCCAGCCTCCGGTCGTTTCTAGGCACCTTGATCCGTACCCACGTGGTGCACGCGCCTCGCCGCCTGAAGGAGGTCGAGGAGGCCGAGCGTCAGCTTCAGGCCGCCCATATGCCCGTGGCGGTGCTCCCAGGTGTGAAGGCCCTGTTTCAACGAACCTCAGAGCAGATGGCCGCTGCCCCTCTGGAGACGGCTTCCCCCACCCTTGAGCAGGCGTTCTCGTGGCTGTTCAGGGCTAACGGCGTTGACCGGCAGGCTTTATAGGGCAGTGGCGCTGGTGGCGCGGTATGCACGCTGGGCCCGCCACCGTTCGAAGGCCTGCAACTCCATGGGCCGCGCCAGGTGATAGCCCTGTACCTCGTGGCAGCCTACCTGCTGCAGCAGGTCCAGGGTGGCAGCAGTCTCAACGCCCTCAGCCACAATGCGATACCCCAGTCGTGACCCCAGCCCAATAAGGGTTTCCACGAGCCGACGGTCTGTTTCATCCTGGGTGATGTTGCAGATCAGCGAGCGGTCCAGCTTGATGGCCGTGGCAGGGAGTTGTCGCAGGTAGGTCCAGTTGCTGTAGCCCGTCCCGAAGTCATCAATGGCCACATCAATACCTATCAAGCGCAGCCGTTCCAGCTGCTCTCTAACCTGTTCGGGGCTTCTGCACAAAGCGCTTTCGGTGAACTCCAGCTCCAGCAGGCGCGGCGGCAAGCCACTCTCGGCGAGCAGGCCTAGCAAGGTGTCGGTGAAGTGGGGGCCATCCAGGTCTTCGGCGGACACGTTTACTGACACCTTCAAGCTGTTGCCTGCCCGGTGCCACTTCAGGGCTTGGGCCACTGCATGGCGAATGACCCACAGGCTCAAAGGGCGAATCATGGAGGTTCGTTCAGCCAGCGGTACGAACTCTCCGGGGCTTACCTCGCCTAGGAACGGGTGTTCCCAGCGCAGCAATGCCTCAGCCGAAAGCATCTGGCCACTGTGCGTATCAAAACGTGGCTGGTAGGCCAGGCGCAGTTGATCAGGGCTTTGCAAAGCCTCGGCCAATGCGCTCAGCAGCAGGAATGTGCGCTGCTGCGCCCGGCCCAGGCCTGCCTCATACCAGGCCCAGCCTTTGCCATTAACACGGGCGTCATCCGAAGCCCCAATCACCTTGCGTACCCAGTTAGGCATGCCGGGTTGCTGGAAGTCCAGCTCAATAGCGCCGATGCCGATCTGGGTCTGGATAGGAATGCCCTCACACATCAAGGGCCGCTTGAAGCGCTGCGCGATACTGTTGAATAGCGCATTGCTGGCAGCGCTGGGGCCGCCTTCCATGAAAAAACCGATCCGGGTGTGGCTCATCCGGTAAAGGGGTGTTTGAGCCGGTAGCAGCTTGATGAGTTCGGCATGCATCGCCCGCATCAAGTGCAGTGAAAACTCATAACCCAAGGCTTTCACAATGTCGTTGAGCATCTGCGGCGCCACCATATCGATGGCCACCAGCGACTGCAGCGGCTGGTGGCGCCGGGCCGCAATGTCTTGCTCCAGGCGCAACGGGTTCAGCAACCCCGTGTGCTGGTCATAGAAGGTAGTGGTGCGCAGCCCGGTGATTCTGTGCATTACCAGTGAAGCAAACCGTTTCAATACCCCGATATCGGTGGGGCTCAAAGGGGGCCGTGGCTGGGTATCGATCACACACAACGTACCCAGGCCCAAGCCGTCTTCGGTTTTCAAAGGCATGCCGGCGTAAAACCGAATATAGGGCGAGCCCGTTACCAGCGGGTTGCCCTGGAAGCGCTCATCCAGCGTGGCATCAGGCACCACAAAGGCATCGTCGTCCAGAATGGCGTAGCCACAAAAAGACATCTCCCTTGGTGTCTGCTTTACGCACGTACCCCGGCTGGCCTTGAACCACTGGTGCTGGCCTTCAAGGATTGAAATCAGCGCAATAGGTGCCTTGAAGTAAGCCTGTACCAGGTCTATCAGGTCCTCGAACACAGGGTCTTGGGCCTGCTCGTTCAGGCACAGGCTCGCCAGGCGGCGCAGCCTGGCGGCTTCGTTGATAGGGGTAGGAGCAGGCTGGGTCATCGGTGCACATCCGGGCAGGCGGACAAAAGAAGGAGTGTGATATCAAAGTGCCTTTTTCACGCTAAATATTAGCGCGGCATCTTGTTCGCCTCAATAGCCGCCGGTCTGCACGGCCGTGTTGCGCTTGTGTTTTTGGAACAACTGCCAAGAGCTGGCCGATTTATCCTGCAGTCTCAAGTACGAAAGCTGACAAATTTCATCGCGGCTTACCTATGCTTTTGGCGTGTGCCGCCGATGGCGTTAACAAGCGACACAAGGGATGTACCCAGCCCCGAGGTGGCAGAAGAACCTCACCACCGGCCTATCGGCCTATCGGCCTACCGCAATAGGGTTTAGCGCAAGGGGTTGGCCTTTGCACGTTTGGGGATGGCTGCATGAAAATCAAGCAGAAGCTGGTGTTGGCGTTTGCCATGATCGCCGCGTTACCTGTAGTACTGGTCGCGGCGGTCGTGGTGTTCAACCTTCGGGACAATGCGCGTGAGGGGTTCGAAACCAACAGCGGGCGGGAAATCCGCCAGGTCGAAACAGCAATGCAGCTGTTTTTCGAAGGCATCGACCAGAACATCACGTTGCTGGCGAACTACCCTGCCTTCCAGGGGCTTGAGGGGCATTTGTCACGCTACATGGCCAACGATCGCACGGTAGGTGATCAGGATGGCCAGGCATTACCGATACTGGACCAGATGCTCAAGTCCCATCCAGCCTACGCATATGCGTCCTTGGGCAGCGTAGACGGTGGCTATGCCTCCAAACCGGACGGGCAACTGGACGACTATGATCCTCGCAAGCGCCCTTGGTACCAGGCAGCTATGGCCAAACCAGGCCAGGTGGTGCACACCGCGCCGTATTACTGGGCGCCTGACAAAGTCGTGCTGCTTGGCATTGTGCGCACGGTCGACGGGCCGAAAGGGGTGCCCATGGGCGCGGTCGGTATCGATGTGTCCCTTCGCCAGCTGACGGACCTGGTTGGGCAGATCAAGCTGGGTGACAACGGCTACGTGATGCTCGCCACCCAAGACGGTACCGTACTGGTAGACCCTAAACAGCCGGATCACAACTTTAAGCAGTTGTCGGCGCTGGGCGGCGCCTACGAAACCTTGGACAAGCAGGGAAGGGGCCTGACGGAGGTGACGCTGGACGGCCAGCCCTACTTGGCTAATATTTTCCCGTCGGACAAGCTGGGCTGGCGCTTCATCGGCCTGGTGCCCAAAGGTGAGGTGATGCAAAGCGCGGTGTCCTTGACTTGGCTGATTGTGGTCATCGCTGTAGTGAGTGCACTGGCCTTTGCCATCGCGGGCGGTGTGTTCGCCGGCCTGCTGGTACGTCCGATCCATGCGGTAGCCACAGGGCTGGAAGGCATTGCCCAGGGCGAGGGGGATTTGTCCAAGCGCCTGGAGGTGCGAGGCAAGGATGAAACGGCCCAGCTGGCCGGTTGGTTCAACCGGTTCCTTGGCGCCATTGCTAGCATGATCCAGCGCATTGGCCAGGCGTCCGGGCAGATCCACCAGTCCTCCCAAGATTCGATCAAGGTGGCCGAAGACCTGGCGCAGACGGCCGACCGGCAGCGTGTAGCGGTCGATATGGTGTCCACGGCGTTCCACGAAATGGTTGCCACGTCCAACGAAGTGGCGCGCTCGTGCAGCCAGGCAGCGGAGTCGGCGGACAACGGCCAGCGCCAGGTGCGGGATGGGCAGATGCAGATCAACCAAGCCGTGGAACAGGTAGGGCGGTTGAGTGGCGAGATTGAAGTGTCTGCCGATGCCATGCGCCAGCTTCGCCAAGAAAGCAGTGACATTCAGTCCATCCTTAGCACCATCAGCTCCATTGCCGAGCAGACCAACCTGCTGGCGCTAAACGCTGCCATCGAAGCGGCCCGAGCGGGCGACCAAGGACGGGGCTTTGCCGTGGTAGCGGATGAAGTTCGAGCGCTGGCACGGCGCACGGCCGATTCCACTGGCGAGATCGACACCTTGCTGGGCAACCTCGCCCGGCGTACCCAGTCCATGGGCGATCAGATGGATGCCAGCTTGCGCATGTCCAAGGACACTGTTCAATCGATCAGTGAAGCAAGGGGTAGCTTCGAGCGCATCCGTGAATCGGTGGACGTTATCCGGGACATGAATACCCAGATTGCAACGGCGGCGGAGGAGCAGCACCAGGTGGCTGAAGACATCAACCGCAATATCGGCGACATCCACGGCGGCGCCCAGCGCGTTGCAGAATTGGCTGAAGCCACACGCGGCGAGGCTACTCACCTGACGTCGCTGTCTGATGAATTGAACGGGCTGGTGCGCCGGTTCAAGACTTGAGCCCTTTCCCCCTCGGTATCAGCACCCAGATGCCGAGGGGTAATCATTGAGAAGAGTGTCTATGCTATCGGACGACATGGCCGTTCCGACGTGCCAGAAGTGCTGTTTTCTGGCATAACCTGTTCCAAGACAAAACGCATAGGCACCGTTAATGAAAGGCTATTGGATCGCACAGGTCGACGTGACCGACCCTGAGCAATACAAGGAATACACCACCCGTGGCCCCATCGCCTTCGCTAAATATGGCGGTCGCATCCTTGCCAGAGGAGGCCGTTCCCAGGCGATGGAAAACGGCCCTGCTCCCCAGCGTGTAGTGGTAATCGAGTTTGATACCTACGAGCAGGCGGTGGCGTGCTACAACTCGCCTGAATATCAGGAAGCCTTGGGGTATCGCGAAGGGGCAGGGGTGGCGAGGATTGTGGTGGTGGAAGGCGTTTAGCACGCTTGGCATAGCGCCTGGTTTTTTGAAGTAACATGGGCAGCCTTTTGCAAGAAAAAACTTGGCGTTATGCTGATGCCTCAGGTTGGGAGAAACCTTTTATGAGTGTGCTACCTATCGATCTCTCCGAGTCGGATATGGACGCATTAGAGCGTGGCGTCCCAGAGCTTGCGCAGAGGGCTACGCTGGTCGCGTATGTCCGTGCGCTTGGTAGCCGTGGTGAGGTCTTACGCGTGGCTGCCGGAGATCTTGTCCGAGTGTCATCAACGGGCGTCAAAACGATCGTTGCTAAAGCAAAGCCTCGGCGCAAAGTAACGGTAGGGGAAGTGATTGCGGTTCGCCGAATAAGCGGCACTCAAGAGGTGAAAGGTGAACGGCACCAAGTACCGAGCAGAAGCTATCCCTGACTGGTTTTTTGAAGCTTATGTAGATCGTGTAAGCCTATGACCTGTCGTCCTGTATTAGGCCAGATGTCGCCTTTGCAGTACAGCTAATGCTTCCGGAAAGCGGATGTGAAAAAAATGTAAAAATATTCGCTAACGTATCTGGTTCTCATTCACATTTTGTTTCAAAATCGCGGCCTACCTTATCGCCCTTGAGACCCGCGCCCTTGAAACCTTGCCTCCGTGCCACTCTGTTGCTTGCAGGTGCCTGCAGCGCCATGCCTATGGCCTTCGCTGCCGATGATGACGTTGTCACCCTGCCCACCACACAGGTTCAAGACTCCTCAGCCCAGGATGACACTGAAACTGTAGGCTATCGCGGCGCGCCGTCTTCGAGCACCACCAAGCTGGGGATGACCAAGAAGCAGACCCCCCAGGCCATCACCACCGTCACCCGGCAACAGATGGACGACTTCAAGATCAACGGGATCAAGGACGCCCTGCGTTCGGCGCCGTCGGTGACGGTGGAGCAGAGCGAAAGCGACCGTACAGAATTCACCTCGCGGGGCTTTGACATCACCACGTTCGAATACGATGGGGTGGGCATGCCGTTCTCGCAGTTCACCCTGATCGGTGAGCAGGACCTGGCCGAGTATGAGCAGATCGACGTGTTGCACGGCGCCAATGGCTTGATGAGCGGCACCGGCAACCCTTCGGCCACGGTCAATTTTGTGCGCAAGCGCCCAACCCGGGAGTTCCAGGCCCAGGTGGGCACCAGCGTGGGTTCGTGGGACAGTCGCCGGGTAGATGTGGACGTATCCGGGCCGCTTACCCCCACAGGCAATGTGCGTGGGCGCTTTATCTATGCCCACGACAAAGGCAATTCATGGATGGACCGCTACAGCCACGAACGCAACGTGGCCGCCGGCCTGCTGGCGTTCGACCTGAGCGAGCGGGATACCCTCACCGTGGGCTTTTCCCAGCACAACAGTGATTCCAACGGCAGCACCTGGGGTAACCTGCCCCTGGTCGATGACAGTGGCAACCCCATCCACTACAGCAGCCGCAGTTCCAACGTAGGCCAGCCTTGGACCTACTGGAACATGCACACTCAACGGGTGTTCGCTGAGCTGACCCACGCCTTCGATAATGGCTGGAACGCAACGTTGACCGCCACGGGCATTACCGAATACCAGGACACCAACATGTTCTACGTGGCCGGTGTGCAGGATGACGATGCACTGGTGTTCGCGGCAGATACTTCCAGCAAGGCTCACCACTTGGTAGGCGAGGCGAAAGTGTCTGGCCCATTCACGCTATTCGGGCGCGAGCACTCGCTCACGTTAGGCGCCAGCTATGGGCGTACTCACCAGAAGGCGCGTGAATACGACTCGGTCGACGGCGGCTATTTCAACACCTCCTTCGCAGGCATTCTGGCTGGCCAGTCAGCGCACCCTTCATTTACGTTCACCAGCGATGGCAACACCCAGAACTTCGAGGACTCCCAGAAAAGCCTGTTCGCCGGCACGCGATTCAGCCTCACGGACGACCTGCACTGGATCGTGGGTGCGCGCATGCTCAGTGCCGACGGCTCGGGCCTGAACTATGGCGCGGCCCATGACACGCGTGAACACGGCAAGGTCACTCCTTACACCGGCCTGGTGTACGACTTGAACAAGGAATGGGCGGCCTACACCAGCTGGACCAAGATCTTCACCCCGCAGTATGTAGTGGGCGTAGACAACGCGCTGCTTGAGCCCGTGGAAGGTAAGAGCGTGGAGGCGGGCGTGAAAGGCAGCCTGCTGGACAACCGGCTGGACCTCACTGCCGCCGTGTTCAAGACCAGCCAGCAACATGTGGGCGAGTACCTGGGCTTCATTGGTGGCCAAAGCGTATATAACCCCGTGGACTACAAGAGCCACGGCATCGAACTGGAAGCCTCCGGCGAAGCCTACCCCGGCCTGGATCTGCTGGCCGGCTACACCTACGTGCGCATCGACGACGAAGACGGCGATCACACCCGCAAGTACGTGCCCACCCACAGCTTCCACGGTTTGGCCAGCTACCGCCTGCCTTGGCTGCCCAAGGCCCACGTGGGCACCCGCGTGAGCTGGCAGAGTGGTATCGAGAACACGGCAAACAGCGACATTCGCCAGAATGCCTACGCCGTGGTGGACCTGTTGACCAGCTACGACATCGACAGTCACTGGAGCACTGCGCTGAACTTCAACAACGTGACCGACCGCAAGTATTTGCGCTCGCTCTACAGCCAGACGGCTGCCAGCTACGGCGCACCGCGCAACCTCACCGCTTCAGTGACCTGGAAATACTGACGGCAACTGTGCCTCCCTTGGCCCTGCTCATCGCAGGGGCCAGGCAGGCCTTGGAAGGGGAAGTGGATAAATAGTGGCACATAGACATCCAGTCGACGATTACCTCTCTGAAAACCTCGCCTGAACGCTTACACTGCTGCTTTTAAGCGCAACGCTATCAGGCACGCCCTCCATGCTGCTCGACCCCCCAACCCTGTTGACCCTGACTGTTGCACTGGCAGCCGCCGCTGCGTTGTACCTAGGGCTGGAGTGGCGCACCGTGCGCCAGCCGTCGCTGCTGTTCTGGAGCGCAGGGTTTGCCACGATCACGGTAGGTTCGACCCTGGCGCTGCTGCGCCTCAGCGGGCTGCTGACCCTGGGCATCTGGTTTGCCAATGGCCTGCTGGTCGTGGCCCACTGGCTGTTTCTGCTGGGCGTTGCACGGTTCACGCGCACGCGCCTGTCTCGGGCCTGGTACCTTATCTTTGCGGGCTGGTGCGCTTTGCTGCTGCTCCCCGCTGCACCGTGGTGGTCCAAGCTCATGCTGGCAGCGAACTCTTCCCTGGTGGCCGTGTTGATGCTGCGCGCCAGCGCGCTGTTGCGCCCCCACGGTCGC